>JGI24890J29729_1000586_pt1 | contig 21613 bp, 23 predicted proteins | sample FreactcultureFD7_FD_29729 | JGI IMG/M metagenome (IMG submission 29729)
TTAACCTCTTTGCTTCCTTCACTTCACTCAACTAGCTCAAACTCGCTCTCGAAACGCTCAATCGGCTTCAAGTATAGTGAAAGATCCCTCAGGTGCGCTCCGAGCGATTCCTAGGTTCGTTTCCAGCTCTCTCTCCTCTTCATCTCCACTCTTTCCTTCCGACCTCACCATACCCTTGGAGAGCGTAGAGACCCCTTGGAGTAGTAGCTGACTACTCTCTGAACCTAGTGCAGTCCCAATTCGAACATGTCCGCCGATTCTACCGCTTCTTCCTCTCTCCCTCTCACTCGCTATTTCGACCTTCTTCCCCTCGAACTCATTCGATCCATCATTGAACACCTCGCTCCTCTCGAATATGATAAAAGTACCTATACCTCCCGTCAAAGGACCCTCTTTTCGACATGTCTCGTTTCTCGACTCTTCCGAAATTTGGCGCAGCCGTTGCTGTTTGAGATCATGGAAATCGAAGGGGAGAAGAGATTGACTTGGTTGGAGCAAGTGACATCTCAAGATGAGTGCAGATTGGTCGCTGGACTGCGCATCCTCGTTGTTATCGGGGAAATCGCGGTGCGCGAGGACTTCAACTTAGGGCTAGACCTCGCTAGTGCAGCTGTCGGCCTCGAAGATCTTCGCAGTAGCTCGGTACATCTATGTATCGAGTCATTCAGTGGGAGCAGTGAGTCATTTTGACCCGGAGCCGGAAGTAGACCTGACTCTCCGAATACTTCGCAGATCTCAAAAAGCTTCATCTGTCCTCGCTCAACCTCCGTAATCTATCTGGAGTCGTCTTCCCCGAGCTATCGCAGTTGAGTCTCATGGAAACTGCGATCCACGACAACGGACTTTATTCGGATCAATTCCCTGCGTTACGCCATTTCGCTTTCTGCGATTTCGCCGATTACTACTACCCCGACGAAGTTCAATCCTTCCAGGCACTCGCGCCGCAGCTCTCTTCCATGATGCTAGACATCTCGCCACTCTCGTACATCCCTGCCGATCTCGTCAAAATCCCGACTCTCTCCCTCCTAATCGAATGCGAAGTTGGTCAATCCGACCTATTCCTACGCCACTCGAAGATCATCGTCTTCCTGAGAATACGTAGCGCGGATGGAGCGGACGGAGACGTTTACCTTCAGTCATGCTGGAAGGAATGGACGACAATCATTCGATCCAGCAACGCTCAACTGCCGCTACAAGAGCTCCACCTCTCGCACTCTCTAGCACAGAATGATTATGAGGGTCAGGATGTACAATGTGAAGTTATGGAACTCATCGACGCTTGTCGTGGCCGGAAGATTGAAGTGGTGTTTGAGATGCAGCCTGACTCGTGGCTGTTTGAGTCGCAAATTTCGAACAAGTTTATGAAGAGCTCGGAAGCTAGAAGGGCAGTCATTGAGAACAGTGGGAATGTGAAAAAATAGGGAAGTAACGCTTGAAACGGTGAAGGTCGAGGAAGTAGAGAACGATTGAAACGAAATGAATTTGATTTACAAGAACGACTCTGTCAATCGCTAGCTGCCACCTCTCGCTAGGGAGTGAGATTCTATCTCTCCGATGATATCGTTCATGACCGAAGTTAAACACAGATGAAATTAGCAACAAAAGACAGGAGCAAGCAAAAGTTATACAAATCGTCGAGTAACGACGTCAAACAGATAATCTCAGAAACGACTCTCACGGCCTCAAACCTTCTCTGAGGACTCCTCGGCAACGCTAGAATTCGAAGGCATTCCACCTGGGATCTTGAACTCCTTCGCATTTCCCTCAATTCCGGATTCGACCGTTACACTCCTCTCACTCCTAGCTATCTTCTTCTCCTCCCTAGCTCGCCTCACTGCAGCACGATAATCTTTGCGAGCTTGTTTCGCTTGCTTTTGGAGGAGTCGAGCCGTTTCGCGAGTGACAGCAGGCGAAGAGGATGACGAAGCGTAGAGAGCGTGAGGGAGAGCAGCGGAGGGTGAGGTTGCAGAGCGAACAGAGTCGGACGAGCCAGCGGAAGTCGAAGAGGCAGGTGCCGGAGGAGGGGCGGAAGTCGAGGACGAGGAAGGTTTCGGTGCTTGTTCATTTAGTTCGATGTTCTCTTCTTGGATGGCAGCTTGACCTATAGCCCCTCGAATCTCCTCCCTGAACCTCGAACGTTCCCTCTCTACTTCTTCCCTCAATTTTCCAAATTCACCTCTGATCTCCTCTGCTTCCCTTCGAACTCCCATGGCAACGTCTTTCGCGATCTCGGCGAATTCGGATCCCATCTGAACTAGGGAAGATGCGACGAGAGGGATGTCATCGAGTGACGATGCGGAGAGAACGGAAGATAAACGGGAAGTGGGAGAGTGAGGTGAAGTAGGGGAAAGAGCAGAGGCAAGGGCGTAAGAGAAAGTGGTCGAGCGAGTGCCGAGGGACGAGAGGAAGGAAGAGAGCGAATTGGGCAAGTTGGAGAAGGGTAAAGCGTCATGAGAGGTGGGGAGAGGGACTTCGAGAGGGTCGTCGGGGAAAGAATCGGGCAGGGCTGAAGATGAGGATGTCGACGAGGAAGGGAATTCTTGCGCAGCCTGTTCTTGAGCGAGAGTAGACGTGGTCGGGAGAGGTGTCTCATCCGGGTCCTCAAAGAGTAAAGTGGGAGTGGTAGGCTCGACTTCGACGGGTTTGGGAGTTTCGACGGTCTCGAGGACTGGAGTAGAACGATCAAGGGTGTTGACTCGCGTCCATTCCTCCTCATCCTGCTCTACCTTGATCTTCTTCTCCACTTGTTCGATTGCCGCTTTGACGTGGGAAGGGGGTTGTGAGACGAGACTTTCCGCATCAACGACTGACTCTCCCGACGTTAAATCGTGAACTGTGTTGGGCTGCTTCAGCTCGAAGCGTAATGGCGCTGACGTGCTTTGTGCGGCCTGAAGTAGCTCTTCTAGCTCTTCATCAGAAGACTGGACAATGTGGAGATGTATATTAGCAACTATTTCATTGCGAATCATGACAGTATATGGAACGTACGAGAGTAATGATATCTCCATCTTCATCCTTGTATACTAATTCAGCGGGTTCTCTGAGGCTGAATCGAATGAGAACGAGATTCAAGAATTCGGCAAAGGTGGGAGTAGAAGTGAGAGTGATCTTGCGAGTAGTGTTGGTAGGTGCGTGAGTGATCTTGATAGTCTGACTTGGCATAGCTGGTTTCTGAGTGAGGGGGAAGAGGAGAAGAAAGGAATGGGATTTTACATCGCCACTTTCGCCCCTTTTCGGCGAAGGGGATTCGCTCGCGTTCTACGGCGTTCTCTCTCATCATCATCATTGTAATAGTCTGAATAAAAAGCGCACACTAAGTATAGCTACAGATTAACGACCGCACATCTCCCTCTCCCGGCTCGACGTCTTCCTTCTCCCCTTCTCCCCTCCTTGCTCCCCTTCAGCGACATTGAACAAAGCAGGAGAGTTTGGTCTCGATAGTGCAAGACCTGACACTCCACTTTGTCTCCGATCCCTCGAATTCGAAGGCAACCTCTTGAGATCTTGCGAGATTGGAGAAGGAATTCGATCGAAGGTGAGAGGTGCAGGCGAAGGGTGAAGGATAGGGAAAGATGGAGAAACGGGCGAAGAGAACGTAGTAGAGATCGAGAGTGGATGAGAGGGATGAGAAATGGGAGGGCCACGACTCGTTGTTGAAGATGATGATACAGTGTTGTGGTTGAAAGGTATAGTTGCGAATAAAGATGATGTTGCTAGTGAAGTCGAAGTGGGTATATCGGAATATGGGTGATAAGGTGTAGTGTTGGCAGGAATGGAATTGAAATCGGAATTGGAATATGTCGTGAAACTCGTCGCCATCTTGTCGTCGTCCCTCTCTCGTTGCTCGTCGATTGCTTCGTTCTCCTCCATACCGACGCTCGCCTCGCGGCGAGTGAGCCCGGCACGAGCCTCCCTCCTTTTGTCATCCCACTCTTCTGAAGGTCCTCTGTACTCCCCAAACTGACTTTCTCTCCATCTCCTCCTCTCCTCTTCATCTACACATCCAATGAGATCCTTCGTATTGCCATGTAATAGCTCCGCCGGCCCTTCCAGCACAACTCGAACCTTTTCCGTCGGGTCCAATGCTTGTGAGGCAAAGACGACTCGAATCGATTGATAAAGGTAATACTTCGGCTCCTTCTCCCTGGACCCGGTCCTCTTGCCGTAAGGGTTTGTCGGAGGCGAACAGAACGTCAGGTGTACGGCGAAGCGAAGTTTTCCTCCTTCTCCCGATTCTCTAACTCCCTCGAGTTCAACCGTATAGCTCTTTTGCCTCAAGAACGTTCTCCCTCCTTTCCCATGTCGGTTGAGTCCTTCCAGATCGTAAGGTATCAGGAAAGGTTTGAACGCGGTTTGATTCGAATTCTTGAGGACGAGTTGAAGTTGACCTCTCACCGGAACTTGGTAACCTGGGAACTTTGGAAGCTTCTTCGATTCAGTTGCAGTCGAGAGGAGGGAGAGGTAATGGCCTTCAAGATCGATTGTTCCGACGTAGGGACTCGTCTTGCGATCCTCTTTCGAAGAGTAGAATACGGCTCCGAACTCGACATGAAGGTGTTTGGGACATTGCAGCCTCTTTGGCGCGTCCTTTGAGCCGAGAACTCCGATCGAGCAGAGGAAGGGAAGAGGCTTCGAGGGTTGAGCGGACATTCGACCGGAGAGGAGGGAGTTTTCGAAAGAACCGACGAGTGACCCGAATTGAGGGTGATGGAGAGAAGCGGAAGAGCGTCGTCGTCGGTGGGAAGAGGTTGAGGGAATAGTGCGAGATGAGGGAACGATGGCAGGCGAGTGACCGGGGAATGAAGGAGCAGGATCGTCGAGCATAGATGACATGCCGAAACTCCGTGAAAGAGGGGAGCTTCGTGAAGGGGAAGTCGCGTAGAGACCCAGAGGTGCAGATACAACTCGTCTTCCATCAGCTCGAGGAGGAGGAATTCTGTTTGATTCGTACTGATGACATCTCAAAGTTTCCCATTCTTTCATGACTAGACCGTCGTCGAGACTTGAGCCTGAGGAAGGCGAACCGATGACGGGCGGCAGGAGACCTGTAAGAGGTCCATCGAGAATGGTGGAGGGGTCGATTGAGGAAGGGGAGAAGGAATCGGATGAAGGAGGGGATCGAAGATTGAAAGAATGGGCCGAGGAGGAGAAGGAGAGGGTGGGAGAGGCAATCGCTATCGGCGAGGCAGGAGCTTGTGAGCTTGATGGGAATGACTGTTCATTCTCTGGTCGAGTTGGCGAAGTACGGGTGATGAGACGATCTAACAAAAGGAAACAAGGAGCGAAATGAAGTCAGTCTGGATTCGATGGTCTGTAGTTGATGCGGGGATAGGCTGTGGCTCTCTGTAAAGCTTCTCCACATCTCATGGCTGCTCTGTGCCTCTCCAGAGGCAGTCTTGATCCCGCAAAGCCTCCTCGGTTTCTTCGATGACTGTGCCAGTATGAATCCTCGGCTTACCTTCTGACGGGGTCCAGTCTACTACAGAGGTGCCATTCCCTCGTTCCATAAACTGGCAGAGCTTCTGATGTTCTTGAGGGGCTGAGAGATTTAGCCGATTGTGAATTTGAGTTTCAGGAGAGCTTCTGGCTGTCTGTGCGCTTGCAGCTGGGTTCTGATGTGATCCTGGGTGTTCACTGAAGTAGTTCTGAGGTTGAAGAGCGAAAAGCGGGTTGTCGAGGTAATGAGTCGGGAGGAAGATTTCGCAAGTTTCGCTGAATTTTGCATCGCATACGTCGACAAATTCGCTGTTTTCGGAGTTCTTGACTTCGAGCCTCTATAGACAGACATCCAGAAGTAAGAAGCGACAGCGTGCAAAAGAGCACAGAGGACGATCCGTTACAAAACTCCGATTCTCTATAAATGTCATAAATCTATCATCCCAGGCTCTGTAACAAGCTTGAGCTACCCAGGGTACGTCGATCAACGACGGTTCATCCATCCCAACATCTCGTTCAACACATTCTGCCTGCGTTCGTCATCCTTCTCGTCTCGACCTTTTCGAAGCAAGATGTGTTCGTAGCCAGGGAAGAGCTTGATTTCCTGTTCCAATTCGTACAGCGATGGATCAGCGGGTGGTCCCGGTAGTCAAGCTCCCGAGGAACAGAGACGTACCTTGTCCGTCGACACTGCTTCTCGATAAAGCTTTTCTGAACCGTGATAGGAAGTAACACGGTCTCCAGTTCCGTGGCAGATGAGGAACGGGACCTTCAGGTGAGTCATCTTTGTGTTGATATCGATCAGGCCCTGCGGAAGAGAAGAAAGGCCTCAGAACTGAACAATTGGCCAACTCTGAGAGATTGACTCAAACGCACCTGCAAGATTCCGAGTCCAGTGCCAACTCGAAGTTTCCCATGATACGTTTGAGGATCCATCTCGAACTGTTGCTCAACCGTTGGGTCTTCTGAATTCTTCCCCTTGTTTGCGGCAGCGAGAGGTAGCGCGCTTGCGAAAGAAGAGATTGTTCGAGCGATCAATTCGATCAGATAAGGCGGTCTTGTTTCGGGAGAGATGGCGAGCATGGGGCATAGGATCATGCCTCCTGAGATCGTTGGTCGGAAAGATTCGGATACCGGTAGTTCTGTATCCATAGGCGCTCCGTATTTTCTGCGAATAGAGAGGAGATTATCAGCTACAAAACTGCGTACCAAGGGAGAGTGCGTGACATACAGGCATACGTAAGCGGCAACGAAGCCACCTAGACTTTGGCCAGCGACAAACGTCTTTCTCGTCTGAGTCACAGTACCTCCAGCTTCTCGAATCAAATTCGAATCTTGCAGTGCGACATCTTTGATGACATCGTACACTGCGTCGACGAGGGCTTCCATCGACGGTGTATGAACGTGGATGCCGGTAGAGCGACCGTGCGAAGGAAGATCAGGTACGACGATTCGATACTGCAGATTCGCAAAGAAACGGTTCAGATCGACCGAGTGGAGTGGACAAGCAAGCAAGAGTGCACTCACGCCTTCGTCAAGGAATTTGGCTGCATGCATGGCGAACTTCCCGCCAAAGTCGTTGATACCGTGAATGAAACAGAGGTCACAGTCTGCGAAACGCGAATGCAAAGTTAGCGAGATTTCAAGCCAAACATCAATTAAGCGTGAACTCACTTCGGTCTTTGACACCTTGCTTAGGTTCCCACACTTGATAAGCTACCCATTCGTTATCCTTGCCATTCAAGAGAACTTTCCCATCCCGATGTTTATGATTCAACCTCAGAACTTCTTCTTCTGGCATTCGAGGGAGAGCTGCTCGTCCATACGTCGGATCTGTTGGCCTTATCGGGAGTAGCTGGCTCAGGAGAGACTGTTGAGAGGAAGGAGAGGGGATCGAGTAATATGCCGCAGTTTCCGGAGGAGGAGACCACATTTAGACGAGGGAACTTGTGGAAGTGGGCGCTGTGGGCCTTGTGTAGGTCTGTAGCTAGCTCCAATGAGCTTCGGGTTATAACGAGTATGTCGAAAGAGAAGAACCTTGAAGGGAAATCGTTCAACAAGGGTTGACCTTGAACCATTCACTCGCCGATACCCAGATGAGCTAAATGAAGGAAGCACAATCTAGTACCTACGAATCATTGCCAGCACCACCACCCGAAGTACAAGATCCAACAGAACAAGATTCATTACTCGGTTCCCTAGTGAAGAGATTCTTTGTCCCCTCTGCACCATCAGGCTCAACCCAGTCGACCTCGAATGCATCCACACCACAAAGAGAATCATCGCCTGCACGACCCTCAGCGAATCACTCAGTCAGGAGAGACGCGTCCCCACTCCCTTCCGCTAAAGATCAACTATCTGCTCTCGCTTCTGCAGTCAGACCCTCCTCCTCTTCCTCTCCAGCTCCTCCACCAAAACTACCACAGCAAGGAGGCTCACCAGATCCGAATGCCAGCGGAATCACTTTACCAAATGGACAAAAGTATACTCGTCGATTGAGGTTATCGGGAGTGAACCCTTCAGTCGGAGTGACAGTGCAGAATTCAGAAAGAGGCGCTCTCATCCAATCGCGGAGCTCGGCGAATGGAGATCACGGGTGGCAGGGGAACAATGGAGGGAATGGACAAGGCGAGAGAGGAGGAGGAGGAGTGGGATCTCCAACGACGAGTGAAACTTTCGGAGGGTTGACCTTTGCAAACCTTTCGTCGATACCTGGTTTCCCTTTACGAGGAGGAGATGCGGGAGAGGACAACAAATCAGCTTGGTCGGTCAGTACTGCGACTCACGCTTCACCAACGGTGGTGCAAATCTTTCGCAGGTTACAAGGAGAGGTATGTTTCCCTTCTGCTCTTATTCCACAGTGATGATATTGACCCTCTCCATACATAGGGTTTATCACAAGAGTATTGGATGAAGGACGGATCGAGTAAAGCTTGTTATGATTGCGAAACTGTCTTTACTGTATTTCGTCGAAAGCATCACTGTAAGCTGACTCTCGCTTTCCTCATCATCACGGATTCAGACCAACATCTATGCTCTGAGGACAGGTCGTATTTGCGGGCAAATCTTCTGTGCTCGCTGGTTTGCTTTTCAGGTTCGACTATCCTCTTTGCCGAATTCGAACTGACACTTTACAATCCGCAGCGCCGCTCATCTCATCCCTTCTGCTCGATTTGGTCAACAAGGACATATCCGAGTCTGCAATCTCTGCTTCAGTAAAGCCGATCATCACGCTCGACAACATCCGTCTCATCATCCTCCCGAAGACAATCTCTCTCATTCCCTTTCCCACGCCAGTCCCTATGCTCCATCTCATTATCGTCCTTCCCACTCTCATCGTCCTTCTTCGATCAGCAACTTCCCTCCAAGAACTTCGAGACCTTCTTCCCTTTATCAATCCGTCTCCTACCCGACATGGGAACACGGCGCAATCGAATCGATTCCTCAAGAAGACGAAGATGACGGACCAAGTAGACCTCAATCGCCTGCTGCCGGCGAGGGAAATGAGGACGACGACGAAGAATCGCCGAGAGGAAGAAGGAGTCCGATTAGTTCGATGAGAATGCAGCAAGAAGAGAGGGAAGCTTCGAGGACTCGTGGAGATGGGAGTGAGGATCCAGAAATGGCCTACAGTCCGAGTCTATCAACCGCGACGGCACCGTTTCGAAGGGAGTTGGCTGAAGAAGACGAGGGTGAATCAACAACGAGGCGGAGGAACGACAGCGAGAATCTGAGTAAAGATGGAGACGAAGAGGACAAAGAGCTCGAAGAGGCAAAGGGTGGACTAGGGATTTCGATGCAAGTCAACGGATTAGGCATGGATCTTTCGGGACTTCCTGGATCTCCTCCTTCGAACAAGGAGAAACGGAATTCGAGGACTTCGATTGGTGGAGCACCTATGACTCTCGAGCAAGCGTTGGAGAAAGGTCTCACCTCGGGAGTCGTATCACAACGTCGAGACTCCTTCACTCGCTTCTCTCGACCCGTCTCGCCCTCACTTCTCACCTCTTCGACAACTTCCTCCGGTATTCGACAATCTCCCTCCGCTGCTCCTTACCATCGTTCGACCTCTCGACTCTCCCTTTCGATCCCAGATGGACTCAGACCTCATTTCACACATCTCGGACTTGGTGGCGAATCACTCGAAGCGCAAGAAGAAGTTTTCGGTCCCATTCCCGAAGGTCCTGGCGACATTCCCCTCTCTGATTCCGCACTTCAGCACGTTCGTAAGATAATCCATCAAGCTCTCGTCCGGGAGAATGTACCAAACTCGAAATCGTGGGAACCGGTTCTCGAAAGGTTACTGCTCGAGGTCACGAAGGGTCCGACACCAGACATCAAGAATGGGGACGTGATGGACGTCAGACGATATGTCAGGATCAAGAAACTACCAGGTGGTCGACCGGAAAACAGCGAGTTCATCGACGGAGTCATCTTCACGAAGAATCTCATGCACAAGAAAATGGATCGAGAAATCGACAACCCTAAAATCGCCGTCTTCACCTTTGGTCTCGAATATCAACGTGCTGATCACCATTACATGCAGCTCGACCCAGTCTTCGCTCAAGAACCCGAATACCTTCGTGCTCTCGTCGCTCGAATCGCCGCTCTTCGACCTAATCTCGTCCTCGTCGAACGGAACATCCCTCGTCTCGCCCTCCACTACCTTGTCGAACGTGGTATCGCTGCTGCTCGACACATCAAGCCAGAGGCGATTACGGCAGTCTCTCGAGCGACGCAGGCGACCGTCATGAGCTCGATGGATCAACTCGTCCTACAGCCGAACCTGGGTAGATGCAAGAAGTTCAGAGTACAAACTTTTGTTCACGAGCTCATTCCGGAAGGGAGGAAATCGTTCATGAGGTTCGAGGGATGTCAGCGAGAGTTGGGTTGTACGATCTTGTTACGAGGGGGAACGATGGAAACGCTCGCAAAGGTCAAGAAAGTCGTCAGCATGCTCACCCTAGTCGCTTACAACGCAAAACTCGAAGGCTACCTATTCTACGACGAACGACTCGATCTCCTCTCCTCTCCTCTCGACACTTTCCCTTTCCCTGCTCAACCTCACGACTCACTTCCCGTCTCTCATTCCGATTCATCCCTTCCATCGCAAGCTACTGCAACAAGTGAAGACCTCTCGGCTACCGTTCGCCTCGAAGACAGCAAGACTCGACAGATTACCCAAACCCTCGATCCCTACCGTTCGACTGCTCTTTCCTCCTCGTCACTCGTTCGATTCCCTCCTCCTTACCCTCTCGTTCGAATGGCCAACGAAGATCGACATCTTCGTGAACTACGAGATACGCGAGAAGCTGCCGAAACTCGCAAGATCATCGAGGAGGAGGCCGCTTCTCGAGCACAATCGATCTCAGCCGGTTCTTCCTCTGCCTCCCTCAGTAGTATCCATCAACCTTCGATCAGCAGTGTCCTCGTCGACGCCGCCACTCTTGCTCAAGGTGCGACAACTCAAAAGGTCCTTCAGAAACCGGAGGAAGTCGCGAGGATCCACGAAGTCGCAGAAGCTGAAGAGCGGTACTCTGAGCGCCTCGCAGTCTGGAACGAGTATCGCGAGACGAACCACGATAGTCTCGACCCTGCCGATCACCAACGACTTTACATCCTCGAATCCCTCCTTTGCGGCAAGCCTGACGATCCCAAGAAAGTCTGCAAACATCCTTCCATCAAGACAGTCACCTTCTACAGCGCCGATGACCTCACTATAGGTCAATACATCACCGGAATCGTTCGGGAATTCGATTCAGAGTGTACTTCGCCGTCCTGTCACGAACCAATGAGTCATCACTCTCGCATCTACGTTCACGGCGATTGCCGGATCCAGCTGTCATTCGAACCATGGCAAACGACCGCACTTGAAGAAGCCGCCATTCGAAGAGGAATCGGACTTCAAACTCAATGCGAAAGATGCGAATGTCAAAGCCGATGGAGTCGAATGTCGGAAGGAACTTCTCGCCTCAGCTTTCACAAATTCCTCGAGATCTCCTTCTACCCCTCGGAACGACTCGTCTGTGGAGACCAGAACTGCCCTCACGACGCCCACCTCGATCACACTCGTTACTGGTACCACGGAGGAGTCCGAATCACGATTAAGATGCACCGAATCGAGCTTCGCGATATCGTCTCTCCTCCCCGGATCGTCAAAGTCAAGCCGGATACTCAACTCCTCCTTCGAAACAGCGAATACGAAGTGGTTCAGCAAAGGACGAAGGCTTTCTTCGACTCGGTGCAAGCTCGCATCAACGCTTTCCGACTCGACTGCGTTCAGGTTCAACGTCTCGAAGAATGCAAGGCTGCTCTAGCCGATTTCTCAAGTCGTTGTGAGGCGGATCGAAGAGCGATTCTGAGGCTCTTGGTTTCGGCTTACGAACAATCTCAAGAGTCGAATGGAACCGAGATGACTGGAGTCAGAAGGGCGTTGCAGGAGAAGGTGGTTCAATTCGAAGGAGATTGGACGGTATTCGAGAAGCGAGTGATTCTCTCGGAACAAGATTCGAGGAGATCAAGCAAACGATACTCGCCGGATTCAGCAATGTCGCTCTCGCCGAGTAGGAGGAGCGTCTCGGGAAGTCTACCGCCTGCGATGGAGGTCGAGGAAGGGGACTTGAGTACCGTTGGCGAATCGGAAACTTCGCACGAACCCGAATCGAGTACTTCCGAAAGTCGACACCCGAACGAGTCATCAACCGATTCGACAGGAACTGTTCGGAGCTCCAACGATCTCGTCTCGCTTTCACCTCTCTCACTCGAACCTCCAGCTCTTTCATTAGAAAGCATCTCTCCCGTCGCCCTCTCTCCCACCGATCTCTCCCCTCTCGAGCAGCCTGCAGCACCGCTCTCGACTACACTCGCAAGGTCCTCGTCGGCTCATCCATCAGTCGTATCTGACAATAGCGATATCGAAAGTGACTCCACCATTTGTGCCGATTCTCGTTACCCTTCTCTCAGCGGAACTTCCTCGCCCTTCATTCGCAAACATTCTCGACCGAGTGACGAAACGAGTCCAGCCGAGAGCGAACCTGAGGAGCAACAAGTCGTTCGAAGGAGGAAACCCGGACAATTCGTTAGCGAGCTCGTTCAATCTTTCGAATCAGGTTCAATCGGTCGTAGCGGTTCACTCAGGAGCTCAAAGGACCCAAGCTCTCCGTCTCGTCCTGTACTCCGACGAGGTCACACTGACAAGCCTCGACCAAGTAAGATTCGTCAGCCCGGAACTCTACCTTTGTCAGACGGTGAAAGCAGTTGTAAGTTTTCCCTCTAGTCGATGCTCCCGCCACCTCTATCTAATCATAACATCTCGTGTTTCTACAGATGCTAGAAACGTCGGTGTCTTTCACCTTCTCGATACTCCAGCAGCGGCGAAGCCAACTCGAATTCCAGCTCCCATCGGAACGAAATCTGGTGTGACTCTCGGTGATATGTTCCGAACTCTCGATAAGGTCGATCAGCCACCAATCGACGTTCAAACAAAGCCTGCCATGTCTCCTCCTTCGTCTCGACCATCTTCCCGTCCCTCGTCGAGAGCAGGTTCTCGTCCTCCACCGAAATCATTCTCCCGAACTCGCAGTCCAGCTTCATCTCGACCACAATCTCCGACGTTCACTCGCAATAGCGGTCATCAATCTCCAAATCAGACTCGTTCCCGGCCCACTTCCCCTGTCGCTACTCGAAGTCGACCTCCTCTCAAATCGGCAGGTTCCTCTCGCTCAACTATCAAAGGCAAATCTGTCGACCGTGATCATGCAGCTCGAGTCTCGGAGTCAAGTGACGCCAATCGACCACTCAAACCGAAACCTCGAGGACTAGGTCTCGCTCGACCGACGGCGAGTTCGACGAACAAAATGGTCGGTCGTCGAGTCGTTTCAACAGGAGTCGGAAGAGTCAAGCAAATGTCGAAACAATGGGAGGGCTACGCGGCGAGGCAAGCTCAACGCAAACGAGCTCGACCTGTCATCGCTACTCAACCTACCGTTCAAATCTTCACGAATGTTCGAGACGCCGCAAAGGAGGATTCCGACGACGAAGGACATCACTCTCACAACGAATCTGACGGAGCTGATGATGAGTTCGACAACGATCAAGAAGGACCAGAGAAGGAAGAAGATGCGAGTGATGGGGAAGAACGAGGACGATCTGTATCATCATCGAAACTACAACAATCGACTACAGCGGCGGAGGAACACAATCTCGCCTCTTCTGTGCCGAACTCGATGGCAGACGCACTAGTTCGTTCTCTCAGCCATACCTCGAACGAGAACGTTTCTCCGAATCCTCCTCCTGAACCATTCACTCAAGATTCCGACTTGCTCAATCTCCGTCCTGATTCTGCCATGTACGATCTCAGCAATTTCGCATCCGATTCCGACTTCCCGTCGTTCCCCTCTTCACCTATGTTTGGAAGTCAGTCCCGGACCTTGCCGAGAATGTCGGAAGGAGAATCAAGTGGAACAGACAAAAGTTCGTACTTCCGAGGTTTGCTCAACGGTCTCTTCCTTTTCCGAAACGGCGAGTTCTCTCAACTGCAATACCCTTTGTAAGTCTGCACAACTCTGATTATCTTGCGCTGAGCTGACCGATACTCGTCACAGGTTACCGACTGAGCATCTCTTCTCCGACAATCCCATTCTCTTGCGAGATGACGAGCCTAGTTCTATTATCGCTTTCGCTCTCAGGTACGCTCGCTCTCATGTTCCAGCATTTTCCACAAACTCAGTGAAATCGCGAGCTGCACAGTTCGAAGATCTACTATCAATCAGTCGAAGCCACGAAACTTGCTGCAACTCACACACTTCATCCTCCAGTACTCTCTGCACCCGAGGATTCGGCATCTCCCAAGCTACCTACGATTGAAGATGTCCTTCGTCGACCTGACGAAGCGAGCTTGAGGATCGGTGAGCTCTCGATTTTCCTCGTCTAATTTCGCATCGAGCTGATCTTTCTCCTTCGCAGCGACCGAGGATGCTTCGCTTAGCGCAAGCTGCAAAATCTTCTTCGCAGAACATTTTGAAGCTTTGCGTCGTCAATGTGGCTGCGAAAAGCAGTTCATCGAGTCGCTCTCTCGTTGCTACAAATGGGATTCTGCTGGAGGAAAGTCAAAAGCTGACTTCATGAAGACACTCGGTGAGCTCAGCACTCTCTCCACGTCTCGATAGTCAAGTACTCACGAAATACTGTGACTACAGATGATCGCTTCATCGTCAAGCAGCTCTCGAGTTGGGAGGTCGACGTCTTGTCGAGTTTCTTGCCTGCTTACTTTTCCTATATGGCTGACTGCTTCTTCAAAGGTGTAAGTCATCCTCAAGCCTTCTTCAAGTCTAAAGTACTGACTCTGCTGAATACACAGCAACCGACCGTTCTAGCAAAGATCTTTGGAATCTATCGAATCAGTTTCGGAAAGAAATACAAGAATCTCGATTTCCTCGTGATGGAGGTGAGCTCTCCTGCACCCCCTACCGTTCTTAGAGCTGTACTAAGAATTCTCTATCGCGTAGAACCTCTTCTACGGTCGCCAACTCAACCAGATTTTCGATTTGAAAGGTTCGACTCGAAATCGTCGAGCTGATCAAAACAATCCTGTCTTGCTTGATGAGAATCTCATGGAGAGTGAGTCTATCTCGAACGTTCCGCTGCCACTGTACACTGACGCCTGTGCCCCCGCAGTCTCTCTGAAGACTCCGATTTACGTTCGAGAAGAATCGCAAAACTTCGTCAAAGACGCTATCTTCAATGACAGTCAATTCCTTTCGGATCTGAGTGCGTTCTCTTCTTTTTGACGTAACCATCAAGACTTTCCTGACCCCCCTCGCGGCAAACAGATGTCATGGACTACTCGCTTGTGATCGGAGTTGATTCTGCGAAACAAGAATTAGTCGTTGGTATCGTTGGTGAGTACTCGAACTCCTCAGCATTGCCACGATCACTGACTGTAGCGTTCTTTTGTGTCCACAGACTTCATTCGTACTTACACCTGGAATAAACGTATCGAGAGTTGGGTCAAAGAGACGACTTTCATCGGTTCGTCGTTATTTCTCTCGTCAAGTCTCAACTCTGACCTCACACATTTTGTGTACGTATAGGAGGAGCCTCCAAATCTGGAGGACCCACAATTATCACTCCTAAGCAATACAAGATGCGATTCCGAGAAGCGATCGATGGTTACCTCCAACTCGTAAGTTTTGCCTCTCTCATGCTCAACTTCGAACAACTCATGCTCAGCTCATTACTACCTCAGAGCCCTTCACCTTGGTTATCTGCCGAATCACTCAAGAATCTCACGAGTGGTGTCAGAAACGTCGTTGCTCAACCTCAACAAAGCGAGCAAGCTGCAGCTGTCGAGAAACCTTGAATTTAGTACCCTTTCGTTCCCTTTGATACCCTTGTTGTTCAGAACCTTTACATTTGTGTCCTTGATAGTTGTAATAACACGCAAGACTTTGCAAAGATAACTAAAAGCAAGAGGAATCAACGAAACAATGCGAGATAATGCAAAATATAGAACGAGAACTGCTAAACGATTGTCAAAGGGAATAAGAGTGAACGAACGGATCAAAGGGGTATAATGAGACATTGACAGGTGAAGGTGAATCTAATTGACGGGAGGTGAAGTCCAACCTTTCGACATTCTCCTCAAAGCCTTCGACCATCCCGGTTGTTGTTCTCCTTCATTGGGTATCTCGGCTCCCTTCTGACCCTCTGCAGGACTCACACTCCCACTCGTAACAGTCGGGGAAGGTGATTCGATTCCTAGTCCCGCAACGGCGATGGAGCTCGAGTTTGGAGAAATCGTGTAACTAATCGAGGAACCTCTCGAAGAATGCCTCCTCTCCAACTTCTGCATCCTCCTCGGTGGTGCATCGGTCAAACCACTCCCTTTCCCTTCTTTCATCTGTTGTCGAATCGTCTCCTCCTCTTTCTCCCTCGCTTGCAATTGTTTCTCTGCTTGTTCAATCGGGTCGAGGGAGACAGTCGAAGGAGGAGGGGTCGGGAGAGGGGAGGTAGCAGTCGAGGATGACCGTGGTCGACCAATCTGTGCGAGCGTAGGTGCATAATCGATTCCATGTCGAGACAAATCGACTCTCAGGCGTTCTCTTTGAAGGATGTCGTCCTCGTCTTCGTCGGAGATTGATAGTCGTCGAGCCTCGTTCGAGAGCATGAGAGGTTTCATTCCTGGTGCTGAGAGGTTCTGATTGATTGGTGCCGCGGGAGGGAGTGAGTTGCCGCTGTTGGAGGAGGGAGTGGACGATCCGAAGCCAAATACAGAAGAGATTCCATCCCAACTCAGACCTCCAGATTTCCTAGGACCGTTTGACGTTGCAGCCATTGATGAGATTGAAGAAGCGGACGAAGGAGTAGGGACGAGTCCAGTCGAAGTTGCGGTTTTCGGAGTAGAAGGTTCTTTCTGAGGATTGGGACTTCGACCGAAGAAGCTTGTCGAAACAGGTCGAGCTTTCTTGACTGGAGCATCGGGTTGCAGAGTCGTAGGTTGATCAGGTAGAGGAGGAGAAGAAGAGGAATTGTCGGCTTTGGGTGTGTTGCCGCTGTTTCGATAGTCGACTGCGAGAACTTTTTCGAACCCTTCTTGAGAACAAACTCGATCGACGATCTTTGAGACGTAGAGTGTCAATGCTTTGTTCGCTTCTCGGAGTTGCTTGATTTCGAGGTGCAAATCTGTGTTGATGCTTCCTACTCTCAATATCTGTCTTTCGCAACGACGACTGAGTAGAGGAATCATGCTCACCTTCGATCCCGACTGGCATTGATTGACTCCCATCCCTTCTAGCAGCCCTCGCTTCTCTCTTCTTCCTCTCCCTCTCTTCTTTCTTCCTCAACCTCTTCTCCTCCTTCTCCCTCTTCTTCTCAATCTCAACCTCATCCAACTCGTCCTCTTTCTGAGCCATCTCCAATTCCGCCGCCAAATCCAATCCACCCCCGATTCCAACCCCAGCCATAGAATCCCTTTTCGCATGAGCTGGTGCGATCGATTTCGATCTTCTTGAAGACCTCCTTTTCCTCGTCGGAGATTGAGCGGAAACTGCACCAGAATTGACCGATCCAGTCCCTTTAGACTCCAACAAGATCTTCTCTATGTCCTCCTCTCCATCCTCCTCATCACTCGAATCACTATATTCTTCCTCTTCACTCTCCAACCCATCCTCTTCCCCCTCCCCAACCGCTTCCAACCCACCCTGAAATCCAAATCCACTCCAACCTCCTTGAACCCCTCCATTCGGACTCCCAACGTTTCCCCCTTCCCCCCAACTGAAACTCTTCCTAAAGAAATCAGTCCCCGTCACTTCCCCACTCAACGTCTTCTCCCCTAAAAGTATCTCGTAAGATTCGTTCTCTTCCTGCAAATCGTGGTACACTCGTTTCAAGTCGGTCATTTCAGTTTGGAGAGTTCTCAAAGTCGTCGTCAAGGAAGTGTGAGCGGTCGAGAGTGAGTCGAGTTGAGCACGCAGGGCGATCTCGTTGGGAGTTGGAGTAGAATCGGAGGTGGTCGAGGAAGGGGAAGGGGAAGAAGTGAGTTCACGTTCGATCGGAGTCGACCTCAGGTATGAAGTACTAGTAGGGGTGTTTCGTTCTTCTCCCCCAGTCTCTTCTGTATCTTCTTTGATCTCTTCGAGTGCAGATTCAGAATCGTCTTCTTGTGGTCTGACTCGACCGGCAGAGAGTCGACCTTTCTTCTTGCGCTCTTCAGAGAGGTTCGAAATTCTTACTTTGTAATGTTGTTCTTGATCGTACCAACTTTGTCGTTCTGAATCAAACGAGTCCGCCTACGTCGAGGCTCATCGACTCCATCAGCGTATCACGAGACGAGGATGTAGAACGAAGTATCGACGTACTTGTTCTCTGTATCGTTTAGTAGATTCACGTTTCTCCTTTTCCAATTCCCTCACGGTCCCTCTCAATTTATCCAACACTTCTATCCTACCTGCCAATTCTTCTTCCCTGTGAAATCTCAACCTCTTGGTCAGTCAATGACCAAAGACTGAGCAAGATATTGAAAAATTAAACTCACATTCTCATTTGTTCTTTCCTCCATTCATCTTCCCTCTCCCTAACCCCTTCCAACTCCCACTCCGACTCTCTCCCTTTTCTCCCATCCCTATCCCTATCCTCCTCCTCTATCGAATCCTCTCGTTCCCCTTCTTCTTCTTCTCTTGGGGATCCTAGTAATTGTAAATCCTGAATTTTTTCCCGACTTTTCAAGAATTCATCTTTCAATCCCTCTATCAACGAGATGAGGTCTTGTTTCGAGAGGGATTCGAGTGAAGAAGAGGTGGGTGAAGTGGGGGATGGGGAGGAGGTGGGAGGTGAACGAGCCATCTCTCTTCTATTTGAATCTATTCGAGGTCCTGAAGAAGGTGGGTGGCAGTGGGGAGATAGCCGAGAGAGAGAGAGGAGAAACGTGGCGAGGGTTGAAGGAATGAGATGGAGAAGAGGAGGCTCCTGTCAACAGTGTAGAGATCGCGTACCGCCCTTGGATTGTTGATGCCTTCTGTAGTGGATTTCAAACGAGTGTGTTGGTCCTATCGAATCTCAGTGATCTTTTGGGCTAGTCGAACGAGAGAGGGAGGGTGAGGAGGGTTTGATGATGTGTCTCGGCACTCGAGAACAGGAATGAGCGTACTGGCTCAGACAGCGGCCAGACGGCGATTCCTGACTGTATCGAGAGAGAGAGAGGGTGTAGGGACTGAGAAAAAAGGCGAAATCGAGAGCCTTGAAATTGCTTTCCAAAGGATTTCCGTAAAGGGGTTACAAATTTCACACGAAGCTAACCCTTTTCTGAAGGCAGCGGTTCGATCGTACGCATACTTTGGCGAGAGACGGAAAACGAAAAAAGCTTTGAAAGAGGGAGCGAGATTTCAGAACGACAAAGTTGCGAGAATGAAACAATTCTCTATCTTTACAACGACGAACGACCAGCGATGGGAAACGACGAATGCAGTATTGCGGTATTGCGCTCCTAGACCCTAATATCTACCATTCTACTTGATTCCTACAACATGTATCCATCCCAGCTCTCTACTTCCTCTCCCTATTATTCATAAAAAAGACCCTTTTCGCTCTATCCCCCTTCACCTCCGATTTCCCCTCTACTCCGTCTTTCTCCCTCAACTCTCTTCTCCCCCCATCTCGCCAACAACCTACTCACCTGTTCATAAACGACGAAAGTGACGCAAGTCCCCGGCAAAATCCTCACTGCATTCGTCGCTATCCCTTTGTAGAACCCACGTAACCCTTCATGAGCGTACGTACGACGAATGACGTCGGGTATTGAAGTGTATGGTTGAACAATCGGGGAAGAAGGGGAAGGGGGTAGGGAGGAAATGAGAGGTTGATACTGATGATTCATGGGAAGTTAGTGATTGTGAATGGGAGTTGGGAGAGTGAGTTGGGCGTACTTGTATTCGAGATCTGATGACTTGATAAGGATAAGTTATTGAAATGGCAACTAATTTCGCACTCCCGCTCATGAAAATGTATTCCAAATTACTCTATGGACTCTCCCTCTCTCTGGTCAGCTCTGTTTCCACTCACCCATAAGAGTAGATGCGACATTTACCAGTTTGTTTGATTCTTCTTGTGAGATCGATTCATTCCCTCCTATTCGTTTCCTCCTCGATTCGACTCTCCATTTCTTCAATTCCTCATAAGTCATAAACTGTATCGCACCATTACTAACCCCGATCAAAGCCAACGTCATTCCTTTACTCGCACCTCTAAACCCTTCATCCCTGATCAATCTATACAAACCATCTATTTTTCACTCTTTTATATCAGTTTTTCGAGTAGTCGAGGAGAGAAGGAGGGGATGCATACGTGAGACACCTCTGTAAGCTAAAGGAGAGTTTGCTCGAGTGGTATACATTCTAGTTTTCACCACCCATAATGGATTCGTTATAATCGCCGTAACCACTCCTGTTTTTCTTCATGGGAATCAGTTCACGCTCCAATCTCTCTCCCTTTCAGTTGTAGTAGGCGGGTTACCTGATGAAGCAGAAGCTAATAAATGTTGTCCAGCGTTGAGTTTGACGTTGGAATCTTTAGAATTCGCTGATAACCGTTTCTTGAAATCCGTGTACCTTTTATTTCAGATCTCACAGTCAGCTCGAAACATTCACCCTCAAGAAAAAAACAAGAATGAGTACTCTCACCATAAGAAGTACAAGCCCCAACTAGTTGCGTTACCAGTCAAATTGGGTCCAATCCCTCTATACAAACCCCTTCTTCCAATTCCACCACTCTTGACAATCTCCCCCAACCCACTCCAAATTTGTACTAACGAGTTCCTAGGGGTTGAGTGTGTGGTGGTGGAGACTTGTAATTGTACTTTGAGGAGATCTAAAGGTTGCATACACAAGGTTGAAACGATCCCTGCTGTGAAGCCTGAAAAGGCTTGATCTAGAGAGTAGGAAGGCAAGAATGATGCGGGTTCAGAAGTAGGACGTGTCATGACATGTGGCGAGGAGGGGGGAAAGTGTAAGGAGTAAAGATCAAGTAAAGAGCGAGGAGAATTACAAGGAAAGAGTTTCGCACATTACTTTCTCTCTCTGGAACTCTGATTGAAACCGAGCGATTTAGGTGTACTGAGAACATAGTAGAGCATTACAACAAAAAAAACAAAACAAAAACGTAAAAACCCTCTCTCCTCGAGTCCTCTGCTGTACTGTACTTCTTCTTTCGCGGGTTTCCTTCAATCATCCATTTCCCTCGAATGAACTTTGATCCCTCTCCCTTCTAAATCTTCTATAATCTCTTCTGGTAAAGTACCCGTAATCCTAAAATACAACACTCACAATCACATTCAGTTCGAGCATGTGGGGTGGGTGGTAAGCTTCGAACAGATAGAGAGATAGAGGCTTACCGTACGGCGTATACTCCTGCTGTATGTTTAGCTATTACGGTTTTTGATAAAACTGGATTAGTAGGAGAAAGCAACGAGAGAGAGAGAATTAGAATTTTACAATTCCTTTGCCATTTCGCCTAACCACGTCAAAACGTACACACATGGATTAGCTCCCCTTACTCCAGTAGGAGTACGAGAGGGGTAAAGGAGAACTTACTACCCAACTAGTTTGTGGATTAATCAAAGCGATTGAACCATCGAATTGACCAGTAGTACACATCATGACTCTATCTGAATCACCTTTCATCTAGT
>JGI24890J29729_1000587_pt1 | contig 21607 bp, 27 predicted proteins | sample FreactcultureFD7_FD_29729 | JGI IMG/M metagenome (IMG submission 29729)
GAGGATGAATACATCAAGTGTTTCCCTTTACTCAAAGACAAGTCAAAGATTTATAAGCACGATCAGATTTGGAAAAAGATTTGCGACGATCTCAAGTGGGAATTCATTCCGACAGCCTAATCTCTTCAATCTGAAGCTCAGAACCAAAGTTGACTAGTATTCCATGTGTATATCCAAGTATCTTCATATATGTCCGAATCTGATCCCTGTTTGGCTCAGTCAGACTACGGACACTCTTGAGCTCTACGATCATAGCTTCAAGTATTATATCAGCTCTTAGATTACCAATTACATGACCTTTGTACTTGACTGGAATGATACGCTCAGTCTCATATTGGATACCAGCTAATCTCAGAGAAACCTCCAGAGCATTATGATAGATGGATTCGGAATATCCAGGTCCCAACTCTGACCAAACTTCCTTTATCAAATCAATCATAATGCTTTTGTAATTTATTTTCTTAACTTATGTTAATGAAGCAGGTAGCTAAGGAATCTCATCGGATTATTTGGATTGTTGTCGCAATTATTGGTCTATTATTCATGGTTTGGATGATTGATTTCATCAGATGTCGTATAAAGTCTGATGGATGCACAGTTGCTTGGTGGAGATTCAACTCAGAGTGCAGTGTTGATACTGACTGTGATGATGACCAATCTTGTGTAAATAATATGTGTGTGAGCTCGTATCGGAGGAAAAATAGCAAGCGGAAAGCATCTTATTCTAAATACGAAGTCAAACCAGTTGTATACACTATACCAGTACCAGACCCACCAGCACCACCGTCACCACCAGTACCTCAGAAACCTTTGGCACCATCACCACTCTCAGGGTATACTAAATCCTCTGGAGCTCCTCACATCCGTCGTACGTAACGCTCATTAGCTCTCATTAGAGCCGAGGACCTTGGTGATGTACGCTTCGTATATGTTGCAGCGGCAGTAAGACTTCTTTCGACATGAAGCCTGCCAAGTTCTCTTATGGCTCTCTTTAGAGCCGCATGTCTCTGAGACACAGGCATATTCTTCACCTGAGAATATCCATAGTGTCCTAGCAGACCCTTCTTCAGTGGTCCAATCCGAACCTTTCCTCTTCCATGGGATCCACGATCTTTTATGAGAGATGATGGAACGTGAACTCTGCGGCCGTCACGGCGAGTATAAGAATATGCTCTTCTTCTAATCATTTATATTAGTGTAAGATTTTTTTCACCTTTTGCTGGGTACTGAACATCAAATTGAATATACAAATCACCACCCTTCATACCCTTACCAGACACCTTGTACTCTTGGCGCGGATCTAGAATTCCAAAATCTTGAGTAGAAAGCTTGATCGGGCCTGAAAAGTGAGGAATAGTTATAATTGTTCCATTGACAGAGTCTACGAATGATATAGTGGGCTTGTAATATAGATCCTTACCCATACGAGTGAAATCTTTGTGATCAATAATTGAAAATACAAAGGTGATACCCATATCTTGAACCTGGATACGTTCCCCGTGCTGAGTATCAGCTCCTATATCAATAGTAATATCCTTCACCTCACGAATCTTCTTCTTGTGTTCACAATCCTTACATCCCTTTGGTGATTTTCCTTTACCATCACATTCAGGACAGGGTTGCTGAATCACCATTGGACCAAGCTGTAGAGCATGTATTCCAGCACCCTTACATTGTCTACACACTGTAGTGCATATTGGACAATTCTTCATCCAATCAACTCGTAGCTTCTTCTTATTCTCGTGATATATGTCATCAAGTGTGATGTTTATAGGATGTTCAGTCTCTCTCGACGGCATCTGACCACCAAACATCCCACCCATATTCTTGAACAATGAACTCATATCGAAACCACCCGGCATAGCCTCACCTCCAGTCATGTCATAATTCTGCCTCTTGGAAGCATCTGATAAAACATCGTGAGCATGGGAGATTTTCTTAAATGTATCAGGATCACCACCTTTATCAGGGTGATGCTTCATAGCCAACTTTCTGTAAGCCTTCTTGATATCATCAGGGCTTGCATCTTTCGCAACTCCAAGATCCTCATACAGAGACATGGTATAACGATGCATGCTTTTTTTAATGCCAAAAAAAAACGTAACTAAAAGTAATGAGTATGTGTATTGACCCAACTCTATTCGGCCCTTATTATTGGGCAGTCATACATATATCATGTTTGGCTGCCGGAACTGATTTGTCAGGTGACAAACTGACAGCGATGAATCAGTTTGTCAACTCACTCCCTGAAATTATACCCTGCCTCGAGTGCCAAGAGCACCTCAAGGCAAATCTAGCCACTTTACCTTTTGACAGCTCCGACCCTTTCAAGTGGTCAGTAAACCTTCACAATCTTGTAAGTAGTCAGATTGGTAAAAAGACAATGTCCTATTCTCATGCTTTGAAATTATGGGAAAATAAAATGACCAAACCTAAACATCCTCCATACCTCACCATATTCATACTATCACTCATGGTCATGATTGGAATATTTTACGCTTATAAAAAGGTATACCGTTGAAGGAGGTTGTTGCAGCCATTGTATATGCACCCATATTTGGCCATTGGATCAAATCTCCAATACTCAAGTCTGGTAAATCTATTTCATTATAGATTACATCTATACCATCACAAGTGCAGCCAAAGAGGGTCTTTTTCGTCTTTGGTCTCTCATCCTGAAAGATTGGTTTTGGCTCTGCATGATCAAATAGTCTGCAGTTGAAAGCCCCGTACAAAGACTCTTCAATTGTCACTGAGTTGTGTTTGTAGCCAATGACTGGAGTGAATAGATGAGCCACCTTTTCAGCAAAATACCTTCCAGGCTCTGCTATCACATCAAATCCATCGAGATAATCAATCAGACAACGCGAGAGTTCTGTAGGAATCTTACCATGTGTAAAACCACCCCCAATATCGATAATCTTTGGATCAAACCCAAAATCCATCGACCTCTTGGCGGCTCTCAACGCTTTTTTCACACCATCTACATATGCAGCTTCATTCTTTGCTCCAGAACCCACATGGAATGATATACCTACAAGATCTAGTTTGTATGACTTTGCACTTATGAAGAGCTCATCCCACTCAAACTCCTCTGCGCCATACTTGTTTCCGAGCTGACAACGAGCTGTAGGATCATCAGCCCGAATTCTAAGAATAACCTTCATTGGGTACTTTGAAATCTTTTCAATCTCGGATACAGAGTCAAATGTAGTGACTGATACTCCAAGTTCATGAGCTCTCTTGAGATCGGATGGAATCTTGCATGGATTTGCAAAAAGAATATCGTTCGACCCCTTTGAATGTACAAGCTCAATCTCAGACTGACTTGCACAATCAAATCCAGCACCAAGCTGTACTAGTCGCTCTATAATGAGCGGATGAGGGTTACACTTTACAGCATAATAAGGCTTAATGGTGGGAAACAATGTTTTCCAATCTTCCATGGCCCGGTCCAGAAAATCTAGATCGAACACATAGTAAGACCCTACCATATGGTATCTGTACTGGAGATTTTTAATCTGTAAAATGTTTGTATATATCGTAACACCCGTAAACCACAATCAAAAGAGATATGATGAGTATTGCAATCAGGTACATCTTGTTTGTCTTCTTCTGACTATCCTTGGGTAAGGTATTGATAGCATCAATACCAATTGAACAGGATGCTACAGACAAGATTGAACCTGTAAAAATTATCCAAGGGTAAACTTGCATTATATACTATCGGGAGAAACTTATTCGGACTGATATGTACACAAGGAGGAAGAGAATGATGACGTTAAATATAAGCCAAGCTGCTAAATAAGGAAGTATCCTCTCTTTGAGTGCGTTATTCTCCAAAACCATATTTAGCAACTGAGCTGTAAGAGACTCATCCTTCATGATTAAGACTAGGAGAGAAAAACAAAAGTGCCAAAACGACCCACTTGATTTGCTCATCAAGACTCACCCCAAGTTGTACATCTGGGGACCTCCAGGCATTGGAAAGACGTGGACAGTACGACGAATCCTAGACGACTTTGTCGACTTGGATGCTGATATTCTCAAGTCTAAACAAACCACACTAGACATATTATCAAGAGCAAGCTCATCTCTCTTCTTCATAGATGATTTTGAAGCAGTTCAAGACCTTGTAGGCATCAGGGAACTAGAACAAGTCAAGAGAATTGTTATTATTGGAAATAACCCATGGAAAGGTCACATGAATGTATTTTCATACGAGTTTCCACTCAAGACTGAGGCTGAACTCTTGGCGATCGGAAAGCTCTATGGAGTCCATGATGTCTCTGGATGTGGTGGTGATATCAGAAGAATTATCAATGGTCAGAGTGATGCCAAAGATGTCTTTTGGACCCCTAAGGATTTCGTTCACTCTTTGATATCTGTCAATGGAAATAAAGATCATAGAGATTATATAGGTCACATAATTGAAGAGCATGGACATGTAATGGATATGATTCATGATAATTATATAGATAGCACAGCTGATCCATGTGAAGTGCTTGAGTGTCTCAGTATTGCATCTGTATATGATGATGAGATATACTCTGGCAAGTGGTATCTTCTTCCATACTTTAGTCTCGAGTCTTGCATTGTACCTGCGTCACTCATAGGTCACTCAATCACTGGAGACTTGAGACCTGGTTCCATGTGGACAAAGTACTCGAGTATGTGCATGAGGAGGAAAAAGGTTCGGGCAATGTGCAACAGAGTCAAGAGACGAGAGTTGGATGTGGATGCTCTCATGCTCATGAGAGACTACTTTGATAAAGGTCAAGGCCAAGAGCTGATTCAGGAGTATGATTTACACAAGTGTGACTTTGATGTTCTGGCACATTTGTGCCTCGTAAAGAAACTCAAGACGAAAACTACAACAGCTTTAAAAAAGCAGTGCCTGGAATAGTATGTCAGATGAAGAAAAGGTGGAACTTCCTAAATACATTCGAGTTTTCGCCAATGAAATTTATTTTTATTGTGATGTCTCTGTAGAATCTGTAGCAGAGTTCAACTCTGAGCTACGTAAGATGGATGTTGATCTAAGGATCAAGTACATGAGTATCGGTCTTGACTCTCGGCCAGATATTAAGGTTTACATCCATAGTAATGGTGGTGATCTCCATGCGGGCTTCAGTGCCCATGATCACATCAGAAATTGTAAGAGCAAGGTGATTACAATTGCTGATGGTATAACTGCAAGCGCTGCAGCTATTATGTATCTTGCAGGTCATGAGAGACTGATGACGAAGAATGCTTGGATTCTCATTCATCAACTTGGAACAGATATGTGTTGGGGAAACTTTGATGAGATGAAGGAGGAACTCAACAACTGCCAAAAGATTATGAAACAGATGTGTGACTTGTGTCTAAAGCTTACACATTTACCAGAAAACAAGCTTGAAAAGTTGATGCACAAAGATGTTTTGCTCTCATCTAAAAAGTGCCTAAAGTATGGAATTACTGATTCAATTGTTTGATAAGAAACCATATAAGTAATATAAATACAGGTATGGTGATGAATAATACCCACAGGTACGAAGTGCCCTTTATCTTTTCACATCTCCCAGTGCTGCTATTGCACGTCTGATTTTCTGGGCACCCAGCATCATTACAGTCGTGTCCTACAGCAATACAATCACCAGTATCTTTGTTACACACCTGATCAGAGTTACAATCATTATCATCTGTGCACCCAGAAGGACCATCTACACATTCACCAGTGTCATTACATAACTGTCCAGTAGTACAATCTGAATCATATGTGCACCCAGAAGGATCTACACATTGACCATCGTCGTTACATACCTGTCCTGCAACACAATCATTATCATCTGTACACCCAGAACCATCTACACATTCGCCATCGTCGTTACATACCTGTCCAGGAGTACAATCTGAATCATATGTACACCCAGGAATAGGCTCAACACACTTTCCTGTATCTTCATCACATACTAGACCATCAGTACAACCTACTGAGTTACAGTTGATTGGGTTATTTTCACAGTCACCAGTTAATGTATTACAGTACAAACCATCACAATCTGCATCCGTGTGACAAACAGGCTTGGGTTCACATTTAGCAGTAGATGTGTCGCATACAAATCCATCTGGACATCCACCAAAGTTTGGTGCATTACATCCAGTACATGAAATAGTTTCACATGCAATTTGTTCATTATCTGCAAACGGACATTGCTGACCCCCATTCAGAGCTGGAGTCGATATGTGATATGTTTGCATGCATGAATTGTCACAGTCAGATGTATCAAACCAGCCAACACAGTCTACAGGTGCAGTAGTTACGTACACATCTACAATATTACTGGCCGGATAACCATTTCCTGCTAAAATCTGAGCTGTATAGTTACCAACAACTACATTACTCAGTGTAAGACTATTGATATTATTAGTAGTTGCGAACAATTGACCATTTAACTGAACCTGATAATTACCTGGCGGTGCAGTCCACGTAAGTGTAGGAGCATATGTATTATTATTTGATACTGAAAGGGTGTTAGTTTGTGGAGCATCCAGTGTAGTAAATACATTCGTTGCCGTGTATGGCATCTGTATTGGTGGCGACCCAGAATAATAACAGAAGATATCCACCTGATATGTACGATTTGGTATTAGATTCGGAATTGTAGTTGTATTTCCAGTGAGACCAGATATAGTATTCACATTGGTTCCTTGCAAAGACAAGACTATTGAATAAGTTGAAACTATTTCGATTAGATTCCAAGTGAGAATAGCACTAGTTGAAGTAATACCACTTGGACTAATAAAAAATGGAATTTCCACTGTTATTTTATCTGAGCTAATAGCAGCATTAAAATTAAATATAACATTAACATCATAAAAACCAGCGGGAGTATTTGTATTACCAAAGGGAGTATTTGTATTTGCGGGAATACTGTATGAAAGGGCATTACCTACGGGAATATTGAATGAAAGGGTATGACCTGCATAGGGTCTATTATCTATATGAACTGTATAATTATCTGTTCCAGAAGGTGATGCTACAAAAGATGTCCAATTAATTGTTATCTGTCCATTCACAACACTCTGTGTTAAAATTGGTTTTTGTAAAGTAGTGAACCCACCTGTTGCCTGTATACTACCTATACTATTGTTGGAAGAACTTATACCTTCTATATATATATCAGAATAAGTTTGATTATAACCTAGACCCGTAAGGGTATAGGAATTATTATTATTATAATTACTAGTAAATGTTCTATCAATGGCACCATTAATAAGGGTATATAAAGTAAAATTATGGACTCCAGGAACTGGATCCCAGTTCACTTGTACACTACTAAAAGTTATGTTAGTCAATGTAGCCACCATACTAGTGTCGAATATAAAATTTGTGCACCTTCTGACCCAGGTTATTCCTTTTCACAAAGACAAAATGGATCTCACAATGATCTGGGAACAGATGGATGCGTGTCTCGAAACCAAGCTAAATCATAAGCCTGTACTTTACTCTGAATACCTCTGTACTTGCGGGGGTCTCAAGGATACTCACACTTCTGATTTACCTACTTGCATGTCATGTGGGAGATGTGATAATGAATACATTTCTGATGAGCCCGAGTGGCGTGGTGGAATGGATGACGACGGAAAGGTGTCTGATCCATCACGGTGTGGAGCTCCAACGGATGATCGCTTCTCTGAGATGTGGTCGATGGGCACGATTATGAATGTAAAGTCGACTGCGAGCTATGCGTTGAAGAAGCTTGCTAGGATCGATTTCCATACATCGATGAACCACAAGGATCGATCGCTCTTCCACAACTATGCAGACATCGAAAAGGCTGGGAAGGATTTGCCGAAGCATGTAGTCAGGGATGCAGAGGCTATGTACCGAAAGTTTACAGCCGAAAAGCTGACGAGAGGTGCTGTTCGAACGGGCATCAAGGCGAATTGTATACTGGAAGCGTGCAAGCGAAATAACATTTCGAGATCTATCGCTGAGATTGCCGATTCATTTGGCATTCCAACAAAGGACATCTCTCGAACTGCATTTATGTTTCGTGAGGTTATACCTACAGAGGTTAAGATTATTATGGCGTCTGATGTGGCAGCTCGGATGCTCATCAACTTTACGATGATTGATGACGAGTCAAAGAGGAGGTTGAGGATGAGGATTATCAAGACGTGCGAGAGGATTCAAGAGTCTAATGAGCTCATGGGGAAGACTCCCAAGACTATTGCAGCCACTGTGATTCGTATTATTCTTGATGGTCAAGTCGATCTGAATGTCGTATGTGACTTGTGCGGTGTATCCGCTCCAACGATTAAAAAGGTTGAGGAGGTGGTGAAGAGGCTTAGCGCTTCTTCATGACTAGGAAGTAGTATAGTGCAAGTGCAATCAGAATGTACAGAAGCATGTTTCCACTCTCAAGCTTTAGGAGACCCACTGATTTGTTGGCTAGATTTGATGGCATGGTAACGGGTGTGAAGGTGGGAGCAGTAGCAGTACCTCCGAATGATCCTGTGAGAGTGGCACTTCCAGTGTTGGCTGATGTGCCATCAGAATACCACACCTTGACGGTGTATGGTGCAGAGCTACCGTCTGGAACATCTGGAGTTCCATTCAGATTTAGGACGCTGCCGGTTGAGGAAATAATTCCTACACTAGTAATGGTCATTTACCTTGTGTCAATATTATTTTTTGTATAAAGACTAGTCAACTTTTAATATATAATGCCGACGCTGTTCCTATCTACGCCTTGTTATGGCGGCCTGTGTCTCCAGTCGTATGCCGAGTCTCTCTATCAACTTCAGAATTTAGCATCAAAAGAAAACCTCAATATATCGCTCGACTTTACTGGGAATGAGTCACTTGTTCACAGAGCCAGAAACATCTCAATCGCACGTTTCCTGTACAACTCCAAGGCTGACTATTTCATGTTCATCGATGCGGATATTGAGTTTGATCCGAGNTCTGTCCTGAGACTTGTAAACTCTGGTCATGATGTAGCTGTCGCTGCATATCCAAAGAAGGGTATCATGTGGGACCAAGCTGCTCAGTCAATACTAAGTGGTGATACGAGAGATCCATCAAGATTGTCTGCCAGCCTGGTGATGAACTTNAAGGAGGACTCTGACAATATTGTCAAGGATGGTTTTGTTGANGTTCTNGATGGCCCTACAGGTTTCATGCTCATCAAGAGATCAGTCGTTGAGGCTATGTATAAACACTATCCTGAACTCAACTGTGTCAATGATCATCTGAATCGAGATCTAGATACATATTGTGCCATATTCGACTGTATGATTGACCCTGAGAGTCGCAGATATCTATCAGAAGATTACGCCTTTTGCAGACGTTGGCAGCAGATGGGTGGTAAGATTCACGCTGATGTAACGACAACTCTTGGTCATGTAGGAAATATTCGTTTTGTTGGCTCTCTACATAAAGCTCTAGAGGCTCAGTAGACTAATGATCACCATTGTGACTGTTGCTAGGTCAAAGTCTGTTCACTGTTCAACTCTAAATTCTATATTGCATATCAACATGCATTGTCTCCAGAATAATATACAAACAAGTGTTCACTACATTCAAGATATGGCAGGTCTCAAGAGATATTTAAAAAATAATGAGAGAGTCATCTTCTTTGACTATGGCTCAAACATCAATCCAGAGTGTATACCTACTATGTGTGCCCCACTCCCTAAAGGGTATCAGGTGATGGTTTTTCCGGCGGTAAAAGAGGGTGTCAATTGGGCTCTCTTCAAGAAGAAGACACTTGAGGGATCAAAGGAGCCTACAGAACAGAGAGGGTTAACCTTTGATACAAAGGTTGATAAGCAGCTCGGAGAGTTTCTCTGGTCGGTTGAAAAGACAGAGCCTCAGGTATGGTGTCTCGATGTGAAACCGGTTGATAAGATTCTCAAGGGGACTGTGATTCCAACGGATTCTACAATGTTCAACGTCATGAAGCTGGGTGGTGTGAAAATTTGTGCCTGTACGGCAGCCAGGTGCACCCAAACCTTCATACATAAGTGCGTTGCAAATATCCTAGAAACCTCTGGTATCACAGTAAAATGAATGATGCTCTACGTCAGTGTATAGCGTATGGCTGGGGAACAACAGACCTGAACCGCTTCCCAGGGCCACAACCTATATCTATTGAACGTAGGCATTTTCCACTTCTCAAGTCTCAGCAGTATCTCGTATGCGAGAAAAGTGACGGGGTTCGGAATATGCTGGTCTGCTTTCACTTTGAGGGGAAAAAGTACTGCCTCTTGGTTGATCGAATGTTCAATTACACCTTTACAACACTCTCAGTTCCAATTGGGACCATTCTAGATGGTGAGCTCATCGATGGTGTGTTTATGGTTTTTGATGCAATAATGATCAAGGGCCAAGATGTGAAACAAAAGCCACTTACAGAGAGGTTGTTTCTCGCAAAAAAGTTGTGTTCAGTGATTCTACCAACCAAGGGGAATGTACGACTCAAGGTGAAGCAGATGCTTCCACTTGAGAGGGCTTATGAGATTGATGTCGTAGAGGGTTTGATATTTACTCCAGTCAATGAGCCCGTCAGGACTGGAACTCACGAGACGTGCTTCAAGTGGAAACCAAAGCACCTCAATACGATTGATTTTGCGGCGAGACCCGACGGTACAATAACTTGTCTATGGATTCAGAACGAGTCCATCATGCCACTCACACGAGTCAATGCGCAAGGGAAGGATCCGAAGGAGTATGAGGGGAAGATTGTAGAGTGTGAGTATGGTAAGAATGGGTGGAGTGTTCTGAAGATTCGGACAGATAAGGATCATCCAAATAACAAGCGAACTTATGATCGCACACTTGTGAATATTCGTGAGAATATTCAGCTCGAAGAGCTCTTTGTATATATAGCAAAGTAGTATGGTCCAGTCTCATTGTAATGTTCAGCCTTAATTTTCATTTCGTCGTCACATATGTACCAATCGTTTCTATGCTTCACGATTGCTGCATAGTGTCCCCCGTGTCTCGATCCCATGTGTAGAGCTGCTGCTATGAGTTTGTAACCCTCTATGCGTTCAGGCACCTTGACAAGCTGTTTCTCTTGATAGAGATTAAAGTTAATCATAAAGACTGAACCCATATGAGATATATGGGTATCAATCTTTGCTTTTGGCCACCGGTCCCCTTTGTCATCCTCGTAATCCTCAATTTCGGTAGATTTTTTGGTAAATTCATCACCTAGATCGACTGTGTGACACGAAAAGTCATCGACAGACTCCTTTGACCCATTGTCCCATGTGATTGTCTGGGACATTTTACCGTAAAAGTGCTTCTTCATCCACTCTTTGCCGAGTGAAGCCTCGAAAATATCAATGATGCACAAGACAGTCTCTTGAACATCATTGGGTTCTGATCCTCTGAACTGTGGATATCTCGATCGAAAATCTTGAAGCATCACAGATGGATTTATGACATCCTTCTTCTTGTGAACCCATATGTGATCAACAATCTTCTTATACTCTTTAGTAAAGATGCACTCACCTTGATATCCCTTGAGCATGAAATGATTTGTCAGGACTGGGACATGCAACAGACACTGAAGTGCCGTATTGAAGTAGCAAGTATTCCCAAGATTCTGCATATGTACTAAGCTTAGTAAAATTTAAAGTAGTATATAACGAGCAGTATCAGTATCCACAAGAGATAGCTCTTCTTCTGTTCACAATCGCACTTGGGCATTGGAACAAATGGATTTACATTAGTCATGTATTGGTAGTCGCCACAATATCTTGTAGCATCACCATCTGGAGTATTACTACAATTACCTGTATAATTTACTCCATCAATTGTGACTGTACCACTAGTACCTACACAAGTTGCACCCTTAACACACATGGTAGTATCATCAAATCTATGAATTAGAGCCATCTACCATGAGCTAATAAAAAAGTGTGCGGCTTGAAGCCTAGGTTTTCTACTCTTACAGAGTAAGAAAATGCACGCCTTCTTCACCCCAGTTATTAACAAGTACCTCAAGTCCCCAAACCACGAGATTGAGCTCAGGCTTGGGAAGCTCAAGCGTGGAAAGTTTGACACCAACATCGGCTTTGAGTCTTACAAGAGAGCTCTGAGTAGTCTTCAGCAATACACAGGCTGGGAAAATATCAAGGTGTCGAATGATACTATCTATTATGGTGCAGGAGGTCGGAGAGCCACAATGAACGAAGAGTCTGAAGAGGTGACTCGTATCATCAAGAAGCGAGTTGAGGTTCAGGACTTTCAGATGATTGATGCCCCATTTGATGTTCGACTTGGTATTTGCACTGAAACACCATATGAAGAAATTGCTGATGAAGAGGTTTTTGAAGAAACGAGGCAACGTGTTCGGCATTCGTTTGTTCGCAAAAACCTCAGCATCGATCTATCATTCATCAAGGGGACGCCTGATGATATGGATGCAGAAAGTGATCTGTCCTACCAGCTCGAGATGGAGATTGTCGATCCGGCCGCAGTCGGATCAGACGTAGAACTATATAATATTCTTTACAAGGTTTTTGATGTCTTGAAAGTTTTGTAATGCATGATTTGTTCAGCCAATATAATAGCCTTTGCCTCTGTGATAGCGTCCGCATTCTTAGCCACTGCTAGAACCTTTCTCATGATTGGTTTCACATAATCATTCATGTCTATATCAATATTGAGCCATTTTTTGGTTACTAGCTTAATCTTTTCACCGAGTTCCATCTTAGGGTACATCTCTTTAAACTTTTCTTCATAACCTTTGGAGAGTTGTTCTATATTTGCATTTTTATCATAATCCACAACCTTCTTCTTTTTAGGAACAACCTCGGGAACTTCAACTACTCGAGTAGGCACCTTTTTACTCTGCATCTCTTTGCAAATCTGAGGTTTTGATTTACCTGTAGGATCTATTCCCATTGCACGCGCATATTTATAGAGAGTCTCTGTAGGTATAGTTGCACACTTTCTTCCAGGGTTTGGCTTTCCATTCCGTCGAAGTGCACCCTTTATGTGTTCACCTTCGACGTAGTACTTTATGCCTTCGAGTTCAAAATTAGACTTGGGTTCTTTTGAGCGGATGATACTTGCACCAATCTTTGCACACATCCTGGCTATCCCCATACCCTTGATAACTCCGGGGATTTGATGTTTACGAGCCACCTCTTCAATCTGATCCTCAGTGAGACGTGAGCACTGACGGCCTCCAATCTTGAGGACATCAATAGTACGACCCTTGTAGGTTTGCTTCTCAAACTCAAGTTTGACTGGTTTCTCAACCTCTTCAATCTCCCCAATCTTAAAGAGCTCTTTGACCGACTTTGGAATTTGTAACCCCTTGTACGACTCTATCACAGTCTTTCGTGAAGACTCATTGATGGTTGGAATCCTGTAACACGTAGGGAACCCCTGAGCATTGGGTCTGCAGTAATATCCGGGGGCACACTTCCCCTCGAACGAGTCTGGAGGGTTTGGTGGATTACTCGACCGAGTCTTGTACACAGCCTTCTTCTTCTCCTTCTTTACTCTTTCCTTGGCACTTCCTATAAAGACATTACCAATCTTCTGAGCTCTGTCAAGTATAGTGTAGACTGATCTCACTATGAGACCAAGATCACTGAAGGAACCCTTGTACTGTATTATACCACTCTTGAAGAATATAAGCGAAAAAAGCTTTTTGCGAGTCTCGATGCTTTCATAGACAATCTTCTCTGGACCTAAATGCACAACAACACTCCCACCTTGTGTTTTACGAGCCGGGGGAGCTTCCAACGGAACCTTGACATTCTCAGTATATCCAAACTGAACAGTCAACCCAGACTTGCCATGGATAACTCGTGTATCTTTGGTCATCTCAATAGACTGAGCCAAATGGTTCAAGTTGAGCTCTTTATCTACGGACAACTGTCCAGATCTATTTGAGAATGTAATATACTTCATTCTTCCGACATAGTCATTTATAAAGTCAATCACCTTCTTTTCATCTGATGCACCTGTAAACCTGATACTCCCATTTGAAAATATATTGACATAATTATTCTTACCATCAATCTTGAAACCTAGTCCAATCTGATTTGGTTCACCACCTCCTTTAAACTTAATAGTACCTTTTGCATCATACCTTGCGAGTTCCTTGAAGCGCCCACCCTTCAGACTTGCAACTTCAATATCTGGGTCACCTTCATGTGTGATCCAATCAAATAAACCAATAATATCCTGATCCGGTGCAAGAGCATCCCCATTGAACAGTGTCGACTCGAGCTTTGAGAGATGATACTTTCGTCGAAATCGCTCTCTTCGACGTTTCACCGCCTTGATAAAGACTGGTTTGAGTTTTTCCAAGTTTTCTTGGGTCAACCCCTTTTTTGGCGCGGTGAATTGTTCTATGTATGATTGTGCAACTTTTTCAGTGGGTGCCGACTTTTTGCGAATCGTCGGACGAGCATACATCTACTAATAGTCATCAGAAAATTCTGGCTTGGAGTCGTCTTGTACTATGTCAAGACCAAAGATGAATGGCTGAGCAATGTAAGCCCTCCCCTGATAAGTCTGAGTAGCAATCCGAACCTCGATATCACGCGAAGAGAATGGTCCTGCGTAAAAGTCTGGTGTAAATCTCGGCTTACCGAGATTGTTATCTTGGCAGTGCTGATACAGAGTGTGTGTAAACAACCTCTGAGGAACTGCAAGATCAGCACCAAACCGAACCTTCTCAGAAGAGAGAAAGTTCTGAAGCACACTCGTAATCATCGCCACCTGGTTACGGATCACCTTGAAGTAGTCCGGAACAACATTCCATATATCCTGAGACTTGTACTTTTGAGAGTACTCAATGTATGACCGGACACACTTTTGAAGAATCATCGGAAGCTCAGACTCGAGCTTGTACTCGAGCTGTGGATCACACTTGGTCTCGTCAACCTGTCGAGGGAAAGCCCACACAAGAATACGACGCAAAATAGAACCAGAGTTATCTTTCCACCCAGGCATTTCATTCCCAGCCAAGATTCCAGGCACCTTCCAAGTAAGACTCTTCGCCTTGAGATTCTTACGAGCAATACTCATATCCTCACCAGATACAAGCGACTGAAACTCAGCCTGCTCAAGTGCCATATCACCCTTGATCTCAGGACTGATGAACATGAATCCATCGCTGATAGAGTCGAGACCAAACTTTTTCTCAATATTGTTCGACAGAGTCTTGACATCCTCAGAGTCGTAAAACTTTTTACAAACCTTGGTGACAATGGTAGACTTGCCAGTGCCTGCAATACCCTTCAGATACGGGATAACTTGCCATCCATCCATATCATTCACATCAAAGCAAAGACGACCACAAAAGACATACAACCACCGACACACATCCTCTGGAAACTTTTGATAATCCATCAGAGATTGCATAAATGGTGTTGGTATACTCATCCAATCATCAGTCTCAACATTGTCAAACTGCTGATCAAAGTACTTGCATGATACAATGGTTGGATCAAGACGATCAAACTCTTGAGTATCATACTCGATAAACTTTGAAATGTACTGCTCAGACTTGGAATCCCAGTACTTTCCGATGAAGATGCCATTCTGAAACGACCACACGTTACGATTCTTGACAATGTCCGGAAACTGAACATCCATCGTCGTGCTCAGAAACTGAACTGTATCACGCACAGTCGATCCCTTGTTTGTCAGATGCTTCCACATATCACACTTGTCCTCCTTCTGAGTGGTTGAGTACACAAAGCTGCTGATGTCACAAACAGGTTCCCAAGCTCGTGTCGCCTTTCCATTCTTCGTCTTAATCTCACGGAAACATTGATCCTTGTACCGCTTGTAGCGCTTCTGCTTGAGCTGATGCAGCAGATACAAGAGTAAATCTTGCCACGATGACTTTTTGTCATCAGACTCATCAAACGTGCAATACCTGAATGTAGAACCATCAGCATCTAGGCGCGGCGGAACACTCATCGGATGGTTGATTCTCTCAGACATACGAGAGTGATACAATATGTGCTCATAAGCATCATTGAACTGCTCAATGAGTCGCTCGACTCGAACGCCTATAGAATATGGGTTGCCGTCGTAGTCCTCCGTCTCATCTGAAAAGATGTTGAGCTCCTTGCACCTGAAACGAATCTCATTCATGATGCTCTTCTTCCTGCAGTATTGTGTGTAAACCTGTTCGATATCGATACCATCTGTAGGATTCAAATCATAGACTGACCGTGCAATGTTAATTGTGTTCCCCTCATTCTTAAAATCCAAATACCTCTTTTCATACTGAGAAATACAATCGATGATGTCTTTTCCACTCATCCCAAGAAAGATACCCTTAGTCACCTCGAGACGCATCTCTTGATCCTTCTGCTCATTCACCTTCTTTTCGATTGTGTTCATCTGTATTTACAGGGGAGCAAGTTTTTATCCTTGCAAATACAAATGGATGAGTGTCCTATATGCTTATTGAACCTAGAGGGTTCTGTTGTTCACATGGGCTGCTGTAAGCAGAAGATGCATCTTGAATGTGTAGTCCAATGTTTGAATCTCAACATGCAATGCCCCATGTGTAGAGGATCCTATAGTGGTGTAACTACCACACATACTGATGGTCAGATTGTTGTTGTGTCTCAGAAGAGAGACCTGTTCAGCCAGATATTCATATTCACATGCATATGTAGTATAATATCACTCATAGGATTTAAAATGTTATAATACATCAATGGATAAGTATGTGTTACTTATGGTGATACTATTTCTATTTGTGCTGTTTAGACAAATGGATCCGTACGTTATACCAACAACTACAAATATCACACAGATTATTCAGGCGAACCCATCCATACCAGGATCAATCATGGATGGTCCAATAGCCCAATCTGTAGTGCACTCTGCTGGTTTTTCGTCATATACAAAGGATGGTGATTTGATATTTGTAGATGTATTTGATAGTACTCTTGGTATTTCAAGTATTCGAAAACTATCAAATGGAGTTGTAACGACACTTCATTCCACATATGCTAAAATAACAGCAATGTGTGTAGGTCCTGCGGCTGTTCTAAGTGGTGTTACAAATAGAACTATCTTATGGAATGAATACACAGGGAATACAAATTCATTCCAAAGAATGTATATACCAAGTGGGAACTTAATTACAATTACCAATTTTGATTATAGTTTAATTAATCCACTTGATATTTCAACACCTACAAATATTCCTGACAATGATCATGTGGGTATCATGAGCTTGGCATTTGATATAGGTAACCCTACATGGGTATATATCCAAACAAATAATGGTGCTCTCTATGCACAGTCTGTAGGAAATCTAAGTATGATTGTTAAAATTGACAATCAAGTTGGACGATTTGTAGATATATGTGCTGCATCTCGTAGTCAATATCTTGGAATATATGGAATTTATAATAATCAAATCTATGCAGTCGGTGCTGGGTACGCAAGTCAAGCAGTCTGGCAGAGTGTACCACCCAATGTTGGGTATCAGATTGGTACAGTTAATAGTGTTGTCGCCGGTGCTGCTGGTTCTACAACACACGTAGATGGTACGGGTGCTAATGCAAGATTTAAGAAGGCTCATAGCATTGCTTGTATGCAGCAAAATTATGTGTATGTTGCTGATTATGATAATAATGGAAGAGCAGTGATTCGAGTCATATCATATCCTTATTCACCATCGGTTGCAGTAAGTACTATGAATCAGATATTTGTAGGTCCACTCAAACTTAGTGTTTCAATGAACTCTAATAGTTCCGTAGCCCTACTAGTGTATGATTATGGTACAAACATCCTAAGCAGTATTATCTGATTTGGGTGTGATTGCTGAGAGCAACTTGACTAGAATTTTGTTTTGCATCTGGAGCTGGTTTCCAATAACCTCAACCTGAGCCTTCAGGTCGAAGAGTACCTCAGTCACATTCTGACCCTCCTCAGTCGTCAGCAGGCTACCGAGAATATCAGCCATATCCATATCTTCGTGGTCACTCATTTGATATACGCTTATATATTATATGCGCGAGTGTAACGCATCCGAATTATTTTCTTGGCTAAAGGTAAAATGGGAGCCCTTATGCAGCTTGTAGCCTATGGCGCACAGGATACTTATCTGACTGGTCAGCCTTCAGTGACCTTTTTCCAGGCCGTGTACCAGCAGACGACCAACTTCGCCATGGAGGTGATTCAGCAGACTGTCAATGGCAGCCCCGGCAACAACGGGATGCTCTCCGTGATTGTTGCTCGCAACGGAGATCTCCTCGGTCAGATGGAGGTTGCCCTGGCACCCAAGACTGGCCTCAGCGCCAACTGCCTGACGTCCGACAACGTGAGTGTGGACATGAACTGGGTGGCTGAGCGTGCCATTGCCAACGTGACCCTGAACATTGGTGGCCAGCAGATCGACAAGCACTACCAGACCTGGTGGCGTCTGTACGCTGAGCTATTCCTCAGCGAGCCCAACAAGATTCAGTACAACAAGATGACCTCCGCAACCACTCCCTTTACCGGTGTGGGTGGCAACGGTGGCACCACCCCCTTCCGTGTCTATCTACCCCTCCACTTCTTCTTCAACCGTAACCCCGGTCTCTTCCTGCCCCTGGTTGCTCTTCAGTACCACGAGGTTCGCCTTGATTTCACCCTAACCCCCTACTTCAGCAACTACTTCGACGTTGCCACCTTCGAGGTCTGGGCCAACTATGTCTACCTCGACACTGCTGAGCGTACCGCCTTCTCCGCCTCCAACAGCCAGTACCTGATTGAGCAGCTCCAGCACACTGGCGGTGACACCATCTCTGTGGTGAACGAGACCAGCCCCCAGACTATTCGCCTCAACTTCAACCACCCAGTCAAGGAGCTCGTGTGGTGCTTCCAGAACAGCAACCCCTTCACCAACGTCAACGCCATGTGGAACTTTACCAAGAATTGTGCCAATTGCCAGGTGTCTCTGGATCCAGCCCTGATGATTGCATCCAACTCTATGACTCTACCTCACTCCATCGGATCTCCCAGAATCTTTACCGGCTCCAACGCCTTCGTAAACACCAACGGTTCTGGTGGCCTTGTTGGCAAGGCTGGTATCTACGGCTCGTGGGTGGAGGAGGGTCCCACTGGCACTGGCTACGAGGTGGGACCTCTGCACCAGTTCAAGGTGATTCTCAACGGCCAGGATCGTTTCAAGGAGCAGTACGGTCGTTACTTCAACCAGATCCAGCCCTACTACTACCACACCGGCAACCCCTACCCAGGCATCTACTCGTACTCCTTCGCTCTACAGCCCGAGGAGTTCCAGCCAACTGGCTCCTGCAACTTGTCCCGCATTGACACGGCCCAGGCCTGGGTGGCACTCAAGTCTGGCTCCACTTCTAACAACATGAAGATGTTCGCCACCAACTACAACATCCTCAACGTGGCAAGCGGTATGGGCGGCCTCGCATTCTCCAACTAGATTGCTCATTACAAATTACAAAACAAAAGGGCAACAAAGCCCACAATAGAACTCATCCGTTATATTGTGGTCAAAATAAACCCATAGATAGTAATGAAACTACTGAATACTCCACCTTCGAGAGTACTCTTTCCACAAGTTTCAACCCTTCAGGAGAAGCTCATGAAAATTCATCTCTACGATGATGATCATGAATCAGTTACAGAGACTATTCCGAATGATATGAGTCAACATATCGAAGAATACACCAAGGCTGTAGACAAACTCATTGAATTACAGAATCTCTTTGCTGAAAAGACTCAGGAAATCAAGGATATCAAACTCCTCGCAACAACGATCGAGTCAAAGACTATCTATACGGAAAAACTGACAAATATTATTGATGACTTTTGTCAGGATGCAAATCTGGACCAACTTCAAGCAGACTACAAGGAGGCTCGCAAAGAGGTTTCAAAATATCGTCATATATGTTCGCTTAGCAAATCCGCCGACCTTATCAACCGTTATATATGCTTTGTATGTGTTGAAAATCCAGTTGACCATTGTTTGGATCCATGTGGCCACGTTATGTGCACTCGCTGTTCATCAAAAATTAAAACAAACTGCCCCTTCTGTAGATCCACCTTCCGATCAAAGATAAAGATGTATCTCGACTAGCCAATATACTGTCTGACAGGGTAAGGCAGGACTGGCACAGGATTTGCAGATACTGTAGATGGTTTATTAGGTAAAACAGTACCTACTGGTGGTACAGCCTGAGGCGTGGATGTGCCGTGATTATTTAGGAATGGTGGATAGTAATCAACCATTGCACCTGGATCACGTGGAAGAATCTTGTCGCTCGTTCCATGCATAAATGGGCTGCCACCTACAAAAGCACCACCAGGTAGGAAATCTGAACCAAACTGGGCACTTGGATTGAGATGGTCAAGCTGGTTCTGTACTCCCAATTGACTATTCATTAATATGAACATACATTTTTGTTCGCACTTTGTCTTGATGTCTTGACCACATGTCATCCAAGTCAACATCAAGCATGAAGGCCAACTGAAATAGATAACTAAATACATCACCCATCTCCATAACTACATCCGTACCTCGCTCTTTTTTCAAGTTGGTCTTTCTGCAATATTTCAAGAGCTGTCGAATTGCAGATGCCAATTCGCCACTCTCTTCGGTGTACAACATCCATACTCTTTCTATGGATGCTTTATCCCACCCCTTAATTCTACATAGTTCGGCAGTTTCAAATTTATAACGGTTCATCTTGAAGTATAAGCCTCTGTATCCTTTAGTCCAATCTGTACTTCGCCCGACTTGGTTCCAGTCGTGGACATGTTGACTGGATGAGCCATAGGTGCTGGAATTGTTCCAACATTCCCCTTGTAGTATATGGCCTGGTTCACTCCTGGCTGAATGATAGCAAAAGCTTTTTCAACAACTGCTTGATTAATCTCCCTGAGACTACGGCGTGGATCCTGAGAATAGACTGCTCGCATAAGATTCATGAGATCTGGCTGATTCTGTGCTGGAATAGTCACATTCATCTGCTTCTTAACATAGCTGATAATCTGAGCCTGAAGGCTATCAATATTCGCCTGTGAATTGAAATCGTCCCACAGCATTACTAGTAACAAAGTTAAAAAATTAGACTGCTTACTAATAAATGAAGGTTGTAAAGAGGAATAATGAAGTAACCGATATGTTGTTTGATAAAGTGACGAAAAGGATTAGTGATCTGTGTTACGAGCTGAATGTTCAAGCTGATAAGGTTGCCCAGAAGGTATTTGCGTCAATGTATGACGGAATGCACACCTATGAGATTGATGAAATCTCTGCGAATATTGCAGTCTCCATGATTACTGAACATCCAGACTATGAGACACTTGCGACCCGTATCATGGTGAGTAACATGCACAAGACGAGTCCAAAGTGCTTCACAGACAGTATGATTCAGCTTCACTCAAAGGGTGTTGTTTCATCTGACTTTATGAAGTGTGTCTCTCAGAAGCACGATGCTCTCATCAACCACCAGAGAGATTACAAGTTTAGCTTCTTCGGTCTGAAGACGCTCCAGAAGATGTATCTGAATGAGGGTGAGACTCCACAGTATCTCTACATGCGTGTCGCGGTTGCTATCCACGGTGATGACTTTGAGAGGGTCA
>JGI24890J29729_1000588_pt1 | contig 21580 bp, 27 predicted proteins | sample FreactcultureFD7_FD_29729 | JGI IMG/M metagenome (IMG submission 29729)
CGATCGTAGACGCGCTCGAGAGTGAGAGAAGCAGAATGAGCAAATGTCGAATGTGACTTTTCGTGAGCGAAGTCGATTGTCAACATGGTTCTACGAGATCTCACCCTGTTTGTCCAACGCCCGCCTCACTCGGCCTCGCGTTTTCTCAGCAGCACAAAGAGAATGAGAGAAGATCAGATAGATCTCACTCGCCGGTGCTTTCGCAAGTTTCGATCGATGATTCAAATAATGGTGAACGTATCCGAAATTCGCAACTCGCAACATTGACCGACATTCTTGACTCTTTGTTCGTATGGGTGTCGCAGCCAGCGAATTTGAAGAGAGATGGGAAGAGAACGATTAACGAGAGAGTCGGAGGTCCGGAAAGTCGGTAGTAGACGAGGCTATTTCTCGTTTGGCTCTTTAGAGTGACGATACTATCACTAGCGATACTCAATCAATCCGGTGTTTTCCTCGAAATTGCTGACAAGTCCAAGTCGGAAACGCGTTCCCTCGAGATTTCGAGAAATCGTTCTTTCGCTTCAAACCATTCACTTTTCACTCCAACTCAACATGAGGTCCTCAACATTCCTCCTCACCACATTGTCTCTCTTTGGCCTCTGTTCAGCATCTGATGTGACAGACTTGAAAATGTCTGATTTCAAGGCATACTCGGAGCAGCCGCTAGCCCTCGTAGAGTTCTTTGCTCCTTGGTGAGTCCATCTTTCCTGTTCTAGTGGCTCAACGCCTTGCCAGTATCGTCAACACGGAAGGAGGAGGTGCGCGTGGAAAGTTTTGGAGCCTTCGACGTGTACATTTCATTCGGCTCTTATAAGGTATGGAGGGCATCGGGAAGAGCTGGAGCGAGTACCGTGGAGCTCTTGGACGGGATCGCATCCGGGGCAGAAGCATTCAGAGCTGTTGCGGGCAGAGGATCACCTAATCTCTATACGTGACGGAACTTTCGCTGACTTATCTTTCGTTTTCCTCCTCTGAACAGGTGTGGTCACTGCAAGGCTCTCGCTCCTCATGTAAACTATTCTACTTCTGAATGATGAGTTCGAGACGCGTTTTACTGACTTCGACTTCGGAAACGTATCCAGTACGAAGAAGCCGCCACCATCCTCAAAAAAGACAACATTCCTATCGCCAAGGTCGATTGTACTGTAGAGACTGAGCTGTGCTCGTCGCAAGGAGTCAACGGATACCCGTAAGTAGAGAAACGAACTATTGCCCAGCAGATCTATTCTGACCTGTACACTGCTTCCCCTTTCTTGCAGCACACTGAAGGTATTCCGACGAGGAGAAGCTGCCGACTATTCGGGAACAAGAAAGACTGATGGAATCGTTTCCTACATGAAGAAGTGAGTTTGAAGCTTGCGCGATTTTGCTCTGTTTCGAGTGACTAATCGAGGAACTTCGATCCATCTAGGCAAGCGCTTCCCGCCGTTTCTGAAGTGACAAGTAGCAATCACGACGAGTTCAAGGCTGCCGATCGAGTAGTCATCATCGCTTACGCCGACGAATCCGACGAGACCACCAAATCTACTTTCAACAACTTTGCCGACCTCTACCGTGACGACTACCTCTTCGGTCTTTCCACTGAACCCGCTGTCGCCGCTTCCGCTAACGTCAAGGCTCCCGCTGTCGTTCTCTACAAGTCGTTCGATGAAGGTCGCAACGAACTCGAGGGAAAGATCACCGATGATTCTCTCTTCACTTTCGCCAAGGAGCACTCTGTCCCTCTACTCGACGAGATCTCGCCCGACAACTTCGCCATGTACTCTGAGGCCGGTATCCCCCTCGCTTACATCTTCATCGAATCTTCCAACCCTAAACGTGAACAAATCGTCAAGGCTCTCGAACCCGTCGCTCGTGAGCACAAGGGCAAGCTTAACTTTGTTTGGATCGATGCCAACAAGGTGAGTGTATACTGTCTCGCTTATTACATCGATTTCTGAGCTGATCCCAGACTTGTATCCTCTCCTAGTTCGCTGATCACGCCAAGTCCCTCAACTTGGGAGAGCCCAAGTGGCCCGCGTTCGCCATTCAAAACATTCAGCACATGACCAAGTTCCCTCTCGACCAATCCAAGTCTGTTGACCACGACACCGTCGCCGCTTTCGTTAAGGATTTCGTTGGTGGAAAGCTCTCCCCCTCCATCAAGTCTCAAAAGGCCCCTCTTCAAGACGAGCCTGTCTTCGTCCTCGTCGCTGACGAGTTCGAGAAGGTTGTCGCTGAGGACAAGGATCTCCTCGTTGAATTCTACGCTCCTTGGTGCGGACAGTAAGTCGTTTCAGCCTTCCAGAAAGTTGTATTGTGAACATTCCGCTGACTGGATCACCGTGCCTCGTCTTACAGCTGCAAGAAGCTCAAGCCCATCTACGACACCCTCGGTGAGCGATTCGCCAACGTCAAGTCCAAGTTGACCATTGCCAAATTCGATGCTACTGAGAACGACATCCCTGCTTCCGCTGGATTCAAGGTTCAAGGTTTCCCTACCATCAGTAAGCATCCTCTCGTATTTTCTGAACGACGAACCCTAGCTGATCATCTCACACGCGGACTCGTAGAATTCAAGGCTGCCGGATCAAAGGAATGGGTTTCTTACGAGGGTGACCGATCTCTCGATTCCTTCGTAGAGTTCCTCGAATCGAACGCCACCAACGATATCGCTACCGCTGATGAGCCCGAAGCTGAATTGGACGGAGAGACCACCATCAAGAGTGATAGGCACGACGAACTCGTAAGTCTTTCTCTCACTTACTCCTCATTGTTCGGAGCGGTACTGATATTTCTCTTTTTCTGCAGTAAATAACGAGTAATGACTTTGCAGAAGGGAGAGAGGGACAGCAGAAGGAAGAGAAGAAGTGTGAACGACGTTTGATTCAATGTAGCCTCAACAAGTTGTTTTCGTTTCGTTTCGTACATTTTGTGAAAGTGGCAGGGAAGGATTGGAAATATTTCAAACTGTTCTTAGACTCTCGTGTTTTCGTGTGCGTGTGCGAGAGAGCGCATCTTCGATTGTAAGCAAAGCAAACTTCGAATTCACGGATTGATTTCGAACTTGCCTTTCTCTCCAACACTTCCTCACTCTCTTGGATGGCCGAAGATCAAACTTCACCGTTCTTCAAACGATCTCCTCGACCACCAGCTTCTGCGCCCCCCTCGTTCCTTGAACACATCTCCAAATTCGCTTCATCTCCTCGATCGTCTCCCTCTCGCCAACCCACCCCAGCACCTCCACTCTCTATCCCAATATCTCCAGTATCTTCGTCCAAACCTACTGTGGCCCCTCAACGTCGATCCACCCCTTCTAGAAGTTGTAAATCGGTTCAAACTCCTCCGAGGCGGGATGGCACTTCCCCTCACTTCCCTCGATTTAGCGGAAAGCGTCAAGCCTCCGAGGAAGTAAAGGATAGTGTAGTAGAGGGTAAGGCGAGAAGGAAGGCTTCAGGAGATGAAGAAGAGCTTGAAGTTACCCCCAAAAAGAAGAAGAAGAAGAGTTCTCGCCCTTATGCCGATCCTTCGCAATACGCAGAGCTGGGCGAGCACCCTTTGACGGATTACTGGACGAAAGGCCACGGTCGTCTCAATTTGTTGTTGTGCGGGATCAATCCTGGAATTATGTCTGCCCAAAAAGGTCAACATTGTTCGTTTGTCTTCTCCTTTCTCCTCCTGGATCAGTAGAAGAAGCTCACCTGGATTCAACGATATAGACGCTTCACCGACGAATCACTTCTGGAAAGCGCTTGCAGGTTCAGGCTTGACGGATCGACTACTTCATCCTTCTGAAGGTTCGACTCTCCCCGAGAAGTACGGCATTGGATCAACGAACCTCGTACCGAGGCCTTCAGCCGAAATGTCAGAGTTGTCGAATGAAGAGATGAAAGCTTGCGTACCTGCATTGTTGAGGAAGCTTGTCGAAAATCAACCAAAGTACGTTCTATCGATCCTTTCCTCGGATTCTCCTCGCTGAGTCCACTGACATGCATCACTGTTGTTCAGGATGGTCGCGTTCGTGGGTATGAAGATTTGCGAGATCGTTTTTAGACACCTTCACAACTTGCCTTCCCCTACCGATTCCTCGACTCCAAGCAAGAAGATTACGAAGAAACGGAAACCTGCCATGCCAAAAGTCACACTCGGATTACAACCTGTTACAATCTCGCTGCCTATCGAAGACGAGACGAAGCAGGAGAACCACGAAGCGAAAGGGGAAAGAAGAAAAATATTATTTTGGTGTGTCCCTTCGACATCAGCTAGGGTAGTCGCTTATCAGGTACGCTTGACATTGTCTAATGATCTGCCGTACTCCTCTGTGAGCTGATCATTCCGCAATGTTGCCGTAGCTCGTCGACAAGATTCGAATTTTCGGAGAACTCAAGCGAGATGTCGACCTACTCAAGAACGATTCGCTAGACCTACGCAAAGATACCATCGACTATCGTGCTGAAGAACTCTTTGTCGAGCCTGAAGTGGTCGAAGAGGACAAGCCGAAGTTCGAGGAGGAGGAGGGCAAGAATTGGACTGTTACTTTGATCGACAAGATCGATTCGAAGCAGGACACTGGCGTTGAAATCGGCGGCGAGAAAGCAGACGACTCTCTGATCGGGGCTAATACGAACGGCTTCGACATTGAGGCAAGAAATGCAGTCAAGGAAGAAGTAGAATAGTTCGAAACGTCTCTTTTGTCGTACGTCGTTCTTTCTTGTTTACTATTATGCATTGCTATACGTTTCTTGATCTCACTGGTTCAGGGAAGATACAGAGCTGAGCTCGATAAGTAGCGGAGCGAAGGAAATGGAGTTCATGCGAGTGTCTATTGCGAGAAGGTATCGAACTGTCTAATGCGAATGGGGTATCTCAACTCTTCAGTGAGTGCCTACTACCTATGTTGGTCCAACGCTAGTAAGGCTTTGACACCTTCTTCAGCCGCACTTTTCACGATCGCGACTTGCGCGAACTCTACTCCTTTCTTTCTCAACTTCTCCAACAACATGTCCTTGTACCCTTCCGAGTTCCACAATCCTCCACCTAGTGACAAAGATCCTTTCTCTGGTTGGACAGTTGAGCGATCACCGATCAGCCGCAGAGTTGATTCGACAAGCGGTTGAACCGCTTCCTCCAAAATCGACAAAGCGATCCGTCTCGACTCTTGATCGACCGACGGATCTTCGAAGGCGTATTGGAAGACGACTCGAGATGAATCCGCAATCCATAGCTTTCTTTGTGTTTCCGCTTCGGAGAATGACGAGGGCGAAGAAGGGTTCGAATGATCGGAGTAGATCTTGTCAATCATTTCTGCTGGCGTAGAGACTTTGAGTCGGGATAGAAGGGAAGCGAAGATTGGAAGGAGTGGGGATGAGTTTGATGAGAAGTGGACAGGTTGAGCGTCGGCTGCAAACATGAGTTGACGCATTGCGAGTCGTCCGACATGGAATGCTGAACCTTCGTCACCGATACTGCGGAGAGCTTGAATTAGGAGAGCCTCGTTGATTCTCAAGTGACAGAGACTTACAGGAAACCCCATCCACCAGAGATTCCGACTAATTCGAGATCTGTATCGTTCTTCTTGAAAGCTGCGACGTTCGAACTCGCTTCAGCGTGTCTCGCGAGCTGCTGAAAGAGATCGACCTCACCTAGCGATACAGATCCAGTTCCAGCGACGAGGACAATCGTTGATTCGATATCTTTCTGCGAAACTGCAGGAGCAGCTAGCAAATGACCATCTGTACAGACAAGGATTTTTCAGCGTGAGAGCTCGTCGAGCTGAAGATACCGCCACATACCGTTCGTTATCCGTATACTCTCATCATCAGCCTGGAACCCGAAAGCTTCCGTCGCCAGCGGTCTGAACTCGTCGATTTCTTCCTGCCTCAATATCCCTGCGATCCCTAACCAAACCCTCTCGAATAACTCCAGATGCAAGGGTTCGGGATCAACTTTATTGACGGGTAGGAGCAAGGGAGTCTCGAGGTTTTGCAGTGCTTTCCAAGTCGTTTGCAGAATGTTTCGAATCGCAACTTGAGGTCCAACACTTTTTCTGCGTTCTCTTCACTTATCGCTTACTCAGTCATGGGAATTATTGAGTAGGAAGCTGGGTCGAACTCACACGTTACAAGGGGGACCAGTCGCGAATCCGTACTCTCCCTTCTCTGTCAACACCGCTACCTTAAGCGCTGTTCCTCCAGCATCAGCGCAAAGGTATAATTTCGTACTCCCTGGCGTGATTGAAGGCATCCCACTCGAATTGATTTCTTCTTGTCTGCCTTTCCCCGAATGAGCGTCTTGTATCGAGATTGCAGAGGAGCTGGCGAGAGAAGCTGTTTCAGTGAACCGGCCGAGATGTAGAATTGGAGGAGGAGGGCAAGCGAGGTTCGGAACGCGCTAGCGTTGATCTTGAAGGCTAGCAAAGCTGATTTGAAGGTGAGGGAGTGAATAGGAGGAAGTCAAGAGCAGCCGGTCGTGTGCCGAGGTTTCTTAAATGAAATTCTCCCTTCCCTCGTGTCGATCCAGAATTAGCGCGTTTCTTTCTCTCTTTCCCTCAATATCTTCTCGACTCTCGACTGCACCACTAGAATCAGCACTATCGACCACCTTCTATACCGCGTTCAACTTGTTCAACTTGTCCCGCCTCCTCCCTTATCGCACCGAGAGCCCAACTTCCCCCTTTTCGACCCCTCCCGATAACCCTTCTTGAATTTCGACGATGGAGACCTCAAGCAAAGTGAACGTTGATGCGATAGCAGCAGAATTACCTCCCATTCCAGAAAGAAAAGGATTCGCAAAGTTCTGGTCGAGCCCAACTGTTCAGGTTGCGATGGTGTCCTTGGTCTGCTTCGGGTGTCCAGGTTCGTGATTTCGTCCTCGACGTCGATGAGCGAGAGCTGACAAAGTAATCCGGCGAGTAGGAATGTTCAACGGTGAGTTTCGCAAAGATTGATTCGTTTCCCTCAGTACTCACCACCTTTTGTCGTGAGTAGCCTTGAGCGGCGTAGGAGGAGGTGGACAAGTTGATCCAGAAGTGAACAACAACGGAAACGTAGCACTGTACTCTACGTTCGCAGTAGTTGGATTCTTTGCGGGTCCAGTGATTAATAGGATCGGTGCTCGAGTCGCACTCGCCATCGGAGCGTCAGGGTGAGTTCTACCTCTGCATTCCTCGTTCCTTTTGAGTCTCTCCATTGAACTGAATCTTCTGCGTGCTACGACGATACTAGATACGCCCTCTACATGGGAGCTTTACTCAACTACAACATTCGAGAAACGTCTGGATTCGTTATTGCAGCAGGAGCGATACTCGGCGTTTGTGCGGGTCTACTCTGGACCGCACAGGGTACACTTACACTAGCTTATGCGACGGAATCCACGAAAGGAAGACTCTTCGCTTTGTTCTGGTCGGTTCCCTTACCTCACTCTCTGCTCACGACTCTTGCTGACCCAAGGTTTGTCGATGCAGGATGATCTTCAATCTTGGAGGAGTGCTAGGAAGTGCGATCGAGCTAGGATTAGTCTACAACTCCGAAACCAACACGGTCGGCAACGGAGTCTACATCGTATTCATGTCGATCGGCGCAGCAAGTGTTCTCCTTCCCGCGACACTCATCGCTCCGAACAAGATGGTAAGAAGCGATGGATCACGAGTGATACCTCCCGTCCATCCGACCATCCAGAACCAATTCGTCGGACTTTACAAAATCCTTCGAAACGACTACCTCATCTTCTGCCTATTCCCTTACTTCCTCGCTTCGAATTGGATGTACACGTGGCAGTTCAACTCCTACAATGGATTCCAATTCACGCTGAGGGGAAGGGCTCTCAACTCGCTGCTGTATTGGATGGCGAACATCGTTGGAGCTGGATCTTTCGGATTAGCGATCGATTCGAAGAGATTCAGGAGGACTCAAAGGGCGTGGGGTGCTTTCGCATTCGTAATGGTTCTGGGCATGGCAGTATGGGGAGCTTCTTACCACTACCAAAAGTGAGTTCCGCCCTTTGGTAAGCATGAAAAAACGAAGACTCACTCAGAACCTGCTTTGATTCGCAGACAATACACTCGAGCTACCGAGCTAGTCCGGATCGATATCGACGACTCGGGCTATGCAGGACGTGCAGCACTCTACTTCTTCATGGGATGTTTCGACGCCGTTTTCCAAAACTACATCTATTGGATTATGGGATCTCTCACGAACCTTCCGGGCTCCTTATCTTACCTCATCGGATTCTACAAGGGTATTCAGTCTGCGGGAGCTGCAGGAGCATACCGAGCTGATACGTGAGTCTTCAGATTCAGCGCTTTGTTGCTCGTGATCCTCGCTGACCTTTCTCTCCTCTCGCGACATTGTTTTTTAGCAATCTTCAACCTTTCATGAGCGAGCTTGCAACTGCATGGGGGTTGACGATGGCGGCTCTTATCTTTGCCATTCCCGTCCTGCTCTTCCGAATCGGTGATCGTACGTTGCTACGTTCAAAGCGTTCTTTCCAATCCTCGATTGCCCCCTCCGTCTCTAAGGAATGCTAATTTCTCTATCCCGGACAGATACGGAGGATGAGATCGCCATCGATGCAAACGAACCAGCGATCGGAGAGTATCGACATGAAAAAGAGAGTATCGACATGAAAAAGGTCGAATCCGCCTAAGATTGCTTTCTCTCTCCCTTCAACAGACACTTTCTTCCGCGCTCTTCTTCTCATCTCAAGTTTTTACTAGGTAAATCTTTCTTGCCACATATCTTTCAGTCAGTACATGGTCATTTCAGGGTGTGAGATTTTAGTACATTTTCGTTTTTCGTTTCGAGTAATATGGATAATTTAAGCTCTTCCCTTATCTCACAACTCGTCGTGACCGACTGCTCTACTTTCAGGGTGTCCTCTAGTCCTCATCATCTCTTCCTCCCACTGTCCTTTCCTCGACTCCCAACTATCTTTCCACTGTTTCGTAGGTAGACATTGCGAGATCTTGTCCCCTTCTTTCTTCACTCGCTCACAGATCCCGTCTCCTGGACATGGAGCTGACTCGTTGAAGAAGTGGGCGAAGTGAGGATCCGTCTCGTTAGCGAGAATGCCAGAGTACCAAGCCGAATGAGAGGGAAGGGAATAGGAAGCTGCGACAATTGCTGATGAAGGGAGGTAGATCTGAGGGTATCCATCTGTGCAAGGTATTTGATCGTCAGTTCGCAGCTCTCAGCGACTGACAAGGGAGGGAAACGACGCACTTTTGACCACGGTTTCAATCGAAGTAGCCCAGATCACTTCGCCAATTCCACTCCACCTTAAGGCAGATGAGCACTGTACATCAAGGATATCAGCAAAGATAGCTCCGCTCTGTCAAGAAGCTCACCATAGAACAGGGTTCTCCTGTTGTGTACATCGATAAATCTTTCCAAGCTGCGAGGATCTCGAGAGGAGTAAGACCTCGTTCGGCCAGCACTTCTGTACAGCGGTTGAGAGCAGCAATCTCTCCGTGTAGGGTTGGATCTGTAAACGGGAAGAATGTGAGCTCGACCGTCGAGAAGTTAGGACTTTCCTTCTCGTACTCACTTCCCGTCAAGCTGACTTGATTCGCCGACACGCAGACGAGTTCGTCAGTTGTCGTATTGACCTATGAAGAGCATCGAGGTTACTGAGTGTGGTTGTACAGAGGGAGAGGAGGGACGAACGACGACAGCTCCGAAATGAAATCGAGAACAAGGATGTCCTGTGATCTATTCGACGGCTCTGATGTCAGCTCCAGCAGAGTCCGACTAGCTCCAAAGCTCGACCAACCTCTCCAACAGCCCTGTACGTCGTAGAATGTTGGTCAAGTGAACCTTGCGAAGCGGAGAAAGCGGGAGATTTCTACTCACTGTGAGGCTTTTCTCATCCAGAACGTGCGAGTCGTAGCAGGTACACCATTCAAGCTCAATCCTTGCTGATCGTCGTGCTGTAAGCCATAACCTGAGGGATGAAAGTTCAGCGATAAGCGGGGGAATTTCAAGAAGACGAGGGCTCACCTGGGTAATGAGTTGCTTGTGCGGCCGAAGCGGAGAGCAATAAGGCTGTGAGTAGGTGTCCGAGCATTCGCGTAGTGAGGAGTAGGGAGGAGAGAGCGAAGTTTTCCCCTCTTTCATCTTTTCCGCTCACCCGCTTTGATGGACACCTCAAGACAGGTCGAGACGGCGGAAGATACCTATGAGACTCTACTAGGGCGCTGTCAGACCCTTCAGAGTCATTACAAGGCTCGACCTCCTTGTGCTTTCGTCATTCAACAAATCTTCTTCAAGTTTCCCTCACACCTCGACTGGGGAGTGGAACGTTCTTACCACTACGGGAGGCATTCTAGATTATGTCCAGGCGGCAGAGCTCGAGAGGGACTGAAGTATCGACAATTCGGACCTTATGGAGATTCGAAGGAGTCGATTCCGTCTCATTACCACTGGGGCGCGAGGGGCAACAGACGTAGATAAAGTGTAAGACACAGCCGTTGCGAATGGAGGAATCTGCTCGATTTGACCCTTCTCGCAAGGACCTCATCAGAGCTTCCCCTTGTTCGCTTCGACCTCTCGAACGCTTCCTTTCTCCCTAGATTCCCTCTACCTCTCGTCTACTCTACGCTTCTCGATTCTATCTGCTCTGGTAGTACTTCGAAAAGTTCAGCATGCACTCCCTGGCGGAGCTTTACCTCTCGACGATGCTGGTCATCTCACTCTCACTCACTTTCGGTGTCAACGCACATATGGTACGTCCTTTCCTCTATCACCAGGCACCACTGAGTCTTTACTAACCCTTTCAGTCTTCACAGTCAATCTGGCAAGTTCGACCACTCTCAGATCTACCCTCATTTTGTCTGACTCCTCGATTCTCACAGGCATCCTTCGATGTATGGAGTCGGACCAAATTTTGAAACAGTGGTTCCTGGTAATCCTGCCAACCCGATCGGGCCAGACTTGGCGAGTCAGGATGATTGGTGGTTTCGGTACGTTCTGCTCACTCTTTTTCTCTCGGGTCGACCACTTACCGAATACATACGAGAATGATAGGGGACCTCAATATCGAGCTTTGAAGCCTCAGAACGACAGCGTCATGTCTCTTCCTGCTGGCGGGAAGGTAGATATCGAAATCGCTTGCAAGTGAGTCGATCTCTAAAGTCTCTTAAATGGGTTAAATACCAACCCGGTTCTCGCTTTCGTTGTAGCGCTGCATTCACTTCGTACGGTATCAGTCCATCGGATCTGTCAGATTCTCTCTCAGCTTGTCCAGGAAATTCAGGTTCGTCAACGATGCTCATCTGTCTCGACGGAAATGTGGGCTAATCAATCTCAGACGATAGGCGCTCATCACAGCGGTACTCCCGGAGAAGCTATCGACGACGACCTCCTCAGTGGATGTGCGCTCGGAATCGCAGACAAGGACGACATCGAAAAAGTTGGTTGGGATGACCTTGCGATCTTTAGTGTGAATCAACGATGTGTCAAAGGCAGAGTCACTTCGTTCGAGATGTGAGTGAGCTATTTTGTATCTACCAGTACGTTCGGCAGCTGAATGGTTCGTCTCCTCGAGCTTAGTCCAGACAAGATGCCCAAATGTACGGGAGACAAATGTAGCTGTGGATGGTGAGTCAGCCTTTCATCTGTGACTGTTAGCTCTTCTTGGTACTTACTGATCATCTTGCTCTTCCCAGGTTCTGGTATGCCGAATTCCGATCGAAGTTCACGAGAAGTCCACAGCTAACTTCGTAATTCCCTTCGAATCCTCGCAGGCTAGCCAACAACGGTACCGGGAATTTTTACATGACCGCTTTCGACTGTGCTGTTATTCCAGGGGCTTCACCGGCCCCTATTCTTCCGGTCGTCGACGCCCAATTTTGCCCGAACTCGACTTGCATACCGACGAAAGGAGCCAAGCGTCCTCTCTAGTATGTCACATCGCTTCTTGACTGAGTTCTTGGAGCCCTCGATTGGAACTAATTCAAACTCGTCTGCGTAGTGCCTACAATTCGCCAACAAACATCGTTTGGCAAGGCAACGAACAACGTCCAGGTTATCACCCTTCGTGGTCCTTCTTTGACGGTCCTCAAAACGATATTTTTGACCTCAGCGCGAGCGCCACCAGTGTAGAAGCCAACTCAACGGGCGCGAGCTCCTCGTCGTTGAAACCAACAGAATCGAGGTGAGCTCGTTTCCTCCGTCGTCTAGCTTTTTCTGCCGCTCATCGGAGTATCTCGTCGCTTGTAGGTCCATCAAGAGTTCGAACTCACCGTCGACTTCTTCAGCTCCAACTTCGCGAAGCGTTTCCGCTTCGTCAGCCATTCCCTCCCACTCGACGAGCCTCGCAAAGACAACCACGACGCATATGGCTACAACCATCGCCACCTCTGTTGGATCGACCTCTTCCCGAAGCTCAGTACCTTCGTCTCTTCCGAATTCCGACATCACTCGCTATTCGATTGAGACGATTCTCAAAGAATCGACCACTTCGACTTCGACAACAGAACCCCGTCGTATCTCCCTCTCTCCTCCATCGTCGGCCTCTCGACCATACTCTTCTACTGCGCCGTCAGTCCTTCCCTCCGACTTCGCTGCGACTTTCACGACTGGAGAAGCTCTCAAACTCGCTCTCCCTACTTTCGACGTTGCCTCGATCAGACGTCGTCATGAAGCAAGCCATGCATATTATGGGAGGAAACGAAACGCGATTGCAGACGACTTGCTTCGTCAGGCAGAATCGCAGGGAAGTAACGCAAATCGTCTGAGAATCGGTTCGCTCGTTGTTCTTGTGTCTTTCGCATGTATGTACGTTGTATTGTAAAACCGTCTCTCTTTTGCAACGGAACGACTATCCTGAAAACGAAATAGATTCATATTGCTCGTGAAAATGCGCTTTGTCAAAGATTCCGAGAGTGATGGGAAGTAGAGTGAAGAGAGAGAGCTAGTGGGGGGAACAAGAAAAGGAGAGAAGGGTCGCTATGAACTAAAAGTGACGTAGACTCCATCAGCTTGAGGAAGGAATGAGAAACTGCCCCCTCCATTTCGAAGGTTGCCTTCTTGCAGCATAGATTCGACGAGCTCAGTGACACTGTGAACACGGAAAGAAGGACCGTCAGAGAGAGAGTCAACAAGGATATCACAGGTGAGAGTGAGCTTACTCGACAGAAACCGAGTCAGGCCAAAGAGTGACGAGAGCGCTTTGCAAGTCGTTAATGAGGATCGGAATCTTGTTGTTGCCTTGAAGTTCATCGACCTTCATATACGTCACCCTCGCACGATCACGGATGACGGAACTTCGATCGGGAGGAGCGATAACGGGAGGAGTTGGCATTCCTGGTGCACCCCAAATACCTCCAGTCGATGACGAGAACGGTGATCCCCAATCTGCGTTCGATACCGATACGGGAGCAGCCGAAGTCGATGAGATTGAAGCTCGAGGAGCTGGAACGACAATCTCGTCGTCGTCGTGAAGAGCCGAAGATCCAAAGATGCGGGAAGGTGGAGATGAAGAAGTTGGGTTCGAAGGTGATCGACCGAGTCCTCCGATGGGGGCAGAGTTGAAAGGTCGAGGACTTGTCAGACTCGAACCGGGAGCTGAGGAGGTCGGTGGAGGCGCGATCGGAGAAGGGCCTTGGTTTATCGAAGAGATACCGTTGGGTCGAGAAGCTGACAATCCACCTTGCGAGGGACCAGATGAAGGAGGCGGGGGTCCAATAGGAATATTCGATCGAGCAGATGCGGGAGACAAGTGTGAGAGATTCTGTTGCTGCTGAGGATGATGCTGCGAGTATTGATGTTGACCTGGACCTTGATTCGACGAGTAAGGCGGTTGTTGCATTCCGATATTGCCAAAGTGAGCTTGTTGTTGAGACATTCCCATCGGAGGAGGAGGAGAGAACATTCGAGATCCCGCAGACATTCCATTCGGTTGTTGCTGTCCTGAAGGAGCTCTTTGAACGAACGAAGGAGGCATTCCTGGAGGAGGCGAAGTGAGACCGGTAGGACGAGGAGGTTGTTGCTGCTGGTGACCGAGATGTTGCTGAGATTGAGCAGGGGAAGACATCGAGTTCGGACGAGGAATGACACCGGGAGGGAAAGATTGAGCTTGTTGCTGTTGTCGAGACGAGTTCTGGTTGTTGTTCTGCTGGTTCGAAGAAGAAGAAGATGAGGAGGGGACATTCTTCTGAGGAGTTGATTTAGGAAGACCAGGAATCGATTGTTGTTGTTGCTTCGAAGAGGGAGCGGAAGAACGAGTGTTGATAGGAGATTTGGGGATTTGAGCCTGCTTCGCTTTGGCGGCGGCGGCGGCGGCAGCAGCAGCTCGCTCCTTCTCCTCTTTGGCCTTGAGTGCAGCTGCAGCGGCGGCGGCGGCAGCTTTTTCTTGACGTTCCTTCTCCTCTTTCTCTTTCCTAGCCTTCTCTTGTCGTTCCTTTTCCTCTCGTTCCTTGCGTTCAGCAGCTTCCCTAGCTTTCCGCTCTGCATCGTCCTTTGCCTTCTTCTCCCTAGCTTCCTTCTCCTCGGCAAGTCGTTTCTCTTTCGCAACCTTGGCCTTTTCTTCCTTCGCTTTCCTTTCCTCCTCACGAGCAACCCTAGCCCTTTCTTCCCGTCGAGCCTTCTCTTCGTCCTTTGCACGACGCTCAGCTTCTCGTTTTTGTCGTTGCTCTTCGTTTCGAGTTCGTTCAGCTTCGAGTCGAGCCTCTTCAGCTTGTTTCGCAGCGAGTTCTGATGCTTCACGTTCAGCTTCTTTTCGAAGTCGTTCTTCTTCCTTCTTGAGTTTCTCGGCTCTGTGAGCAGAAGACAACCTCAACATCAGTAACGAGAAAGGTAACGATGCAAGAGATCCTCTGCTCACTTCTTCTTGTCCTTCTTCTTCTGGTTCTCTTTAGCTTTCTTCAACTCCCTCTCTTCAGCGAGACGTTTCTCAGCTTCAATCTCACGCAAGAGTTGGTTCTGCTTCTCGGCGGCGACCTAGAGAAATGAATCGATCGAAAGAGTCAGTCTCGTTTGCCGAAGTGCTCAAGCAAGTAGGACAGACTTACCTCTTCTCGATAAGCAGTCAAGACGCGTTGTTCGAACATTCGAGCAGCAAAGATTTGAAACATTCGACGACCTTCCTCCATACGTTCTTGTTCGGTAAGGAGTTCTTCATCGTCTTCGTCGGAAACATCTTCCTCTTCTTCGCTGTTCCTGTTTGTCGAAGTGAGTCAGCTTTCAATCGATTGAAAAATGAATCGAGGGAGAAATAGGAATTTACTCGTATTCTCCATCCTCTTCCCCGCCGTCACTTCGCTCTTCCTCTTCGTCACTAGGATCATCTTCGAAAGCCTCGGCAGCTTCTCGCTCTCGCTGAATACGTTTGTCGGCGAGTTGTTCCATCATTTCGAGGAATTTCTGACCGTTATTCTGAAGAAGTTCATCGGCAACAGTGAGGATACCCTCTGTGATAAGCGATGAAGATTTAGTCAGCGATGCACTGAGCTGGAGGAGAACAGTCGAAAGAAAAGGCTAACCTTTGACGGTCAAGGATTTTCCGAAACCAAAGAAATCTCCCTCTCCGTCAACACCTCGCTTCTTGCGAGTCATAGCAGTATTCGAGACGGGTTCATCAGCAGGTCCGAGTGACTCTTCGTCGTCGTACTACAAGAAGTATATCGAATGAAAGTCAGCACAGATTTTCGAGCAAGATCAAATGAGATTCAAATTCACCTCTTCTTCATCTTCTTCTTCCTCATCCTCCTCATCTTCTTCCTCTTCATCGTCATAACCTTCATCTCCATCTTCACCTTCTTCGTCATCATCGTATTCTTCCTCATCTTCTTCATATTCTCCTTCTTCATCCTCATCTTCCTCCGGTTCATGATGAGTTTGAGGTTGAGCATGTTGATGTTGATGATGTTGATGACCATGTGCGTGATGATGGTGAGGTTGTACAATCGCTGGAGCCTTGTTCTTGTCTTTTGTTCCACCATTTTGAGGATGGTGAGGGCAAGAAGGAGAATGTGTGTGACCTGGTTCTCCGTGTTGAGGGTTGTTCGATTGCGTTGTCGGTGCAGAAGGATTGGGAGGTACCGCTGCCGAAGTAGGGGGAGGCGCGCCGTTGTTGGGAGGAGCGAGATTCGATCGAGGTGGAATAGGTTTTCGAGCAGCTGGTCGAACATTCTTGTGATCCCGAGTTGGTTTGACAACTCTACCTCGTTGATTCGTTTTGGCTGCTGTAACGGATTGATCGGGAGAAGGTGCTGGAGGTATCGCGGCGGCATCGACTGATCCTGGGAAAGGACCTGGACCAGGAGGGGGAGGAATCGTTCCAGGTGGTAAAGAAGCGTATCGTTGTTGATGTAAGGCGTAAGATTCGAGTTCATCGTAGTAAGCGTCGTAAAGAGAAGATAGTTCAGATTCGATAGCGGATCTAAAAGGAGAAGGAAAGAGAGGTCAACTTCTGGCCCTTGAAAAGACTTTCGAACAGTAGAAAGACTTACCTCTTTCTCCCGCAGACTCCACATCCGCAAGCTCCTTGAGCGGGTGCACCTGGACCAGCATTTCCACTCATTGCCATCTTCATCTTTTTCAATACCGCTTCTTTCTCAACCTTCACTAACGCCCTTCGATCACTCTCCCTCAATCCCAACCAGAAATCTCGAATCTTGTCTCGTTCGGAAGAAGGTCCAGCTTTCGCATTCGCGTTCGTACCGTTCGACATCGAAACTTGTTGTTGTTGCTGTTGAACGTGAGGAGGAGCGGGAGTTGTTCGAAGTACTGGAGCGTGAGGATTCGAATTTGGTGCAGAGATGGCGGCTGAAGGGTAAGCACCGGGAGGAGCTGGGGAACGAGCGGGAGGAAGGTTCTGTTGTTGTACTGGAGAAGTAGCTTTAGGAGGTTGGAGTTGTTGTTGAGCGGCTCTTTGTTCGTGAAGTTGTCGTTGTTGTTGCATTTGTTGCTGTTGCTGTTGTTGTTGAGCAGCGACTGCAGCGGCGGCGGCGGCAGCAGTAGCGGCAGCTGCAGCTCTCTCCCTTTCCTTCTTCTTCTTTTTCTTATTCTTCTTTTTCGCCGAAGCACTTTGTCCTCCTCCTTGACCATCCATTCCTCCGATCCCTCCGTCCTCATCTTCCGTATCATCGTAAGGTCCATCGTCGTGTTGTAGAGGTGGAGGAGGAGCAGGGAAAGTTCCAGCACCCATAGTCATGGTAAATTCACCTCCTAATCCACCTTGACCCGCTGCCGCTGCCGCCGCTGCAAATTGTCCACCGATAGATCCAATAGCTTCTTCCATTTGCTCCCGAGTTGGCATACCGACGGGGAATGAACCGAGAGAGATTGTCGCTCCATTCGCAGTTTGGTGATGAGTCGGAGGAGGAAGAGAATTGTTTCCACGAGAATTTGGGTTCTGATTCGAGGAAGGGGGAGGAGGAGGGATAGGACCGAGACCGAATTGACCCCAGTTGGATTGAACCATTTGAGCGAGTTGTGCAGCGGCAGATGAAAGTTGATCGTGAGTGAGAGGAGGGAGAGGTGAAGTTCCATTCGCTCCATTCGTTTGACCGTTCACTTGACCGTTCGATGCAGGGATAGGTTGACCATTAGGACCTGTCGTCCATCCTGCAGCTAAAGGGAGAGCTGAACGAATGAATTGTCGAAGGTGTTGAGGAAGTGAAGTCCAATACGCCTCATCCGCTACGGTTCCTCCTCCTCCAGTTTGTTGCTGACTCGGTTGTTGTTGAGGGTGAGCATTCGGATTATTGTTGTTCGAAGGAGGTGGAGGGAAAGATGCGGCGAAAGAAGGGTGAGAAGACAAGGCGGAAGCAGCGGCTGCTTCAATCTGTCTATAGAGATCTGATGCCGTGGACAACAAGTCTGAAGGGGTTGCAGAAGGATGTTGATTCATCTGGTACGAGTACTGTTGTTGCTGTTGGTGTTGAATCGATCGATCATTCGAGGATTGGTCCTCTGCCTCTTCAAACTGTAATTCGTCTCCCTCGTGTGATAGAGTACCGTTCGATAACGTGGTCGAATCCAATTGCTTTTTCTTACTCTTCTTCTTGCTCTTCTTGTTGTTGGCTTTGTTGGAAAGAGCGGGAGGAGAAACTGCCGGAGGAGGTTGAGGACTCATCTCCAATGGATAAAACGGACTGGAGAGAGGGATAGAGGTGGATCGAGTGAGAGTGGGTTTGCCTGCAGAGTTGGGCTGCAGTTGGAGGTAGTATCCGGGATATCGATAGATCTGGAGTGAGGTGCAGCGTGTCTCTCGAAACTTTCCTCTCTCTTTCTTCCCCCAAATTTCGACAATCTCAAAACCTCGCTTTGGAGGCTTAAGGCTCGCTCGTATCTTTCTTGCTGCTCTATTCGAAGATATTCTGCGGTCGTTAATCGCTCTGCTTGGCTGATTCCGGCTGAAATCTGTCGAGAAGGAATGGAGACTAAAACGGCGGAGATGAGGTTGTAAGAGTTCAGTGGACGGTGGAGGTGAAATAAGAACTCTAGCATACCGCTGGGTCGAAAGCAGGGTCTCCGAGTGTCCGATGACTTCGACAGAGGTGGTAATAAACCCCTTTTCATCTGTTCTTGGCCTCTCTTGCTCGACTAGGTTGCTTCTTAGCTCTCGCTCTCGCACTTACCATTCTTTGACCCTTCTAGAGATGGTATAGGGTGGTCGTCAGCCCGCAAGAATGGCTCTGGTCTCGAAGAAAACGAACTCTTCGATACTCGCAAACGACATTTGACCTGGTTCACCCCTCTCAGCTTGTCCCTGCTCACGCTACATTCGCAGAGGAGGAACTGAGTCGATCCGGCATCAGCGCCTTTCCAAGTCAGTCATTGTACGACCATCTTCACTCACTCTCGACCCACTTTCACTCACTCACTGACGGTATAAAGCGCAAACGGATCTACGTTGCGACCAATCCAGTATAATATTCTATTCTATCCGAAATCTAAACATCCTTCCCCCTTTATTTGCAGAAATCAAGAACGAAAGCGTTTATACGATAGCGACGGTGTCGTTGTAAGGGTGTAGAGGGTCATAAGGGAATTTTCGAATGTTCGAGTCACCGCTATCAACGAGTGTAAATGAAGGAGTCAGTCCGGAATATCGGATGTTGGAACGAAGAAGACTCGGCGAGAGCTTACACATAGGCGTAGTAATCGGGTTGAAGAGCAGTGAGGTTGACCATACCCTTGACAGGGTCAGCTCCGAAGGTGTGAACCGCAGAGACGGCGAAGTCGTTACTGCTGTTGTAGTTCAAACGAATCATTTGTTTCGTCTGCCTCGAGGGGTCGCGTTCGAGGTAATTGTGAGGAGACATCATGAAAGACCCTTGAGCGGTCGATTGAACAGTGTTGCCGAGATCTCCGGTGTGAGGAACGTGATGCATTCCAAGGTTGACTATGGATGAGCAAAGAGCGTAAGATCAGCTTTCGAAGATTTCGCAAAGCAAGCGACGAGGACTCACCCCAAAGAACGAGATCCTCCTGGACCAAGTTCTCGCCATCGAAGTATTTGGCGAAGTCGACGACGGGGTCGTAAGGATCGTAAGCGTTACTAGCGTGAGAGGTACTGTGATCAGGAGGTGACAGCGGGAGTCAGTCGAAATCGAAGGCAGCGAGCAAATATGCAAATCGGGACTTACGAATACTCGGAATCGTGATGCTTCGATACATAGAGAGCGTGAGTAGCCCAATTCATCGTCGGACCGAGGTTAGAACTTTCGTTGAAAGCCATATGGATACCTCCTCCTCGACTAGGCACTACACTCGGAAAACAATGATATCAGTCTCGTCTCTCTCGTGACGACGGTTGAGAGAGANAAAGCTTACTGATTCGCCACGCACGTTCTTCTCCAAACTTGTTCAGTTCGTCCTTGTTGTAAACCATAAACATCGTTTGAGCGTTCATAGCCCAATTTAGTTTAGAGTCGTCTTCGTTCTGGAGCTCCGATCGTTCGAGCTTCATCGTCTTGCGAGGAGTTTCAGCCCAATCGTACTTGACCTCGGCGGGGACGATCGAGTGCATTCCGAAAGTGTTGTTGGTACCGAGAACATCGATGTCGACCTTCCAATTGAGCACGTGCGTATGCATACTACCCGACAAACCGTCATGAATGTGGTATCCATAATCTTGGCTGATCGAGTGCGAATGAAAGATCGGCGAAAGGAGGGAGACGAAAACGACGGGAGTCAGCGAAATTCACATGCGAAAAGAGCAAAACACTGGCGCTCACTTCTTTGCGTAGTATGCCGATTGAATGTAACCAGAAGCGCTGACATGCGTCTCGATAGTACCGTCGAGGTCTAGAACGAGCAAATGAGAGAGAGTCAGTTTTTCTGCTTTGACCTCGTCTGAAGCTACATCGACTAATCGAAGAGGAGTGAAGCACTCACAGAAGATGTACGTGAAGGAGTAATCTGTGTATAGAGCTCCGGTGTCAGAAGAATGCGAAAGCAGATGAGGAAACGAAAACGAACCGTAATTGCCTACGGTTGAGGCACTCTTCATCTTAAAAGCGATATTCTTGGTCGCGGACACGTACTGGCCGTTCGAGTGGCGCTGCATAGGATATCCTTCGTCGGCTTCGAAAAAGCAGATGGATTTCCTGTGAGTAGTTGAGACCTCGTTCGCATGGAAAGTCGTGTTGACGTAGTGTGCACTGTACAAAGCGGAACAGTCGATCAGAAGCCTTTAACGACGATAAGAGGACAGGGAAACAAGTAAAGCTCACTAGGCTGGGCAGTCATAGCCCTCGACGAGCTCGAAAGCGTACGGACCAAATCCATAGAAACTCTGCGAAAGAGAAAAAAAAACACGACTGTATCAGATCAGATTCGGAAAGCTGAAAAGGGAAGTAGGAAGGGATAGCTCACGTCAAGATAGCTCGTTCCCGATTGAACAGGGTCGTTTCCAGCATAATGAGCGAGAGCTTCCGTCAAACCCAGCTCGTAAAGAATTCGTTCTCCCTTGTACTTGACATTCCAAATTCGCATACCCGTATCCCTGGAGAATGAATAGTAGAAGGAGTAATCCATCCATTCGATAAATTGCGAGTCCTCGTCGACAGCGAAGCGTTGACCTCCTGGAGCGATTTGTTGCGGTGGAGGGCGATCGTCGAAGGGGAGTTCAGGTCCATCACGGTCGGTACCAGTCCATGTTCCGTTCGCTGCGAGATTGCGAGTGGGAAGCTCGAGGAGACCTTGTTCGTAAGCGTGACGGAAATCTGCTGATGTAGGATAGTAAATTCCATTGTGGAGCCATCCTTCGTGAGTCCAGTCGGAGTAGTTGCGTCCAGTGATGTCGAGTTTGAGGTAGAGTCCTAAAATGAAAATCGGCAAGCGGGTCAGCGAGATCACGTCGACGGTAAGAATAGGGTACTCGACTGCTCACCTTGAGGCGACAAGGTCGCTGAATCGAAGATGTGGGTTGGCTGCGCCCAGTAGCCTCTCCACGAGATCGTACGCGTCTTGTTCTCGTCTTTGGGGTCGGGTTCGTACCAGAGGGGATCCTAAAATTGAGCAAATAAGTCTTATAAGCTTTCTATAACGTCGATATACATGATGGAGAGTGGAAAGGCGACTGATAGGGTCTCGAGCAGGAAGGCGAGAAGCAAGAGGGGAGGAAGAGGAAGGAGGAAGAGGAAGGAGGAAGA
>JGI24890J29729_1000589_pt1 | contig 21563 bp, 23 predicted proteins | sample FreactcultureFD7_FD_29729 | JGI IMG/M metagenome (IMG submission 29729)
GATCCAATGAAGTTTCAAAAAGAAAGGATAGATTTCTATAATAGACTAGCAGACCAAAAACCAACTCTTAATAAATTTAGGAAAGGATGGATTGCTAGAGTAAATGACTTGTCAAGAAGCTGCGGATTATTGTAAGGTAATACACAATGCAATATCCAATTAATCAGACTTGTTGTGGCTCAAACACTTCCGTTAATGGTTTTTGTTATAACGGTTGTGGTCAAACCATGCCGATTGTTCCTGGTTCTAATCCAGCATTACAAATCTGGAATGGACAGAATTTTTTGATTGCTGATGGATCTACCATTAATCCAATTACGCTTCCTAACCTTCAACAAACAACTCGATCAAATATTCAGTTCGTTGTAGGTGTTACGGCTACAGGAACTCTTGCTTTGGTTCCTATATCATCTTTTGCTTAATATGTCTTGCCCTCCTCAAGTACCAATTAGCATTATTCCTCCTGTAAGTGGAGGCCCAAGTCCAATTTTGTGGCAAAACGGCAATCAGATTACCCGATTAAATACGCCTCTAAACCAAAGTTGGCTTGTTTATGATGGAACCATGACTCGATGGGCTGATGGATCTGCACAAGCTCCCATTTCCTTGCCTAATCTTGAAGAAGTAAACAATGCCACAGTTGCATATGTTGCTGGAATAACTACAACTGGAAGGGTTGTTAAAACCCTTGGTGCATCTGGAACTGCTATAATTGGAGGTCAGGCTGGAGAAGTTGTTTATCAATCGGCAACAAGCGTTACTTCATTCACTGCTCAAGGAACAGTTGGACAAGTTTTATCAAGCAATGGAACTTCTGCTCCAACTTGGTTGAGTCAATCTGTATTATCTGTAGGAACAGCAGTAAATGCGACAAACGCTACAAATGCCACTAATGCCACTAATGCGACAAACGCTACTAATGCAGTAACCTCTACAAATCTTGCCAATGGAGGTGCTGGACAAATCCCATACAATACTGGATCTGGAGCAACTTCTTTTCTATCTGCTGGAACATCAGGACAATTTCTTCAATCCAATGGAACTTCTGCTCCATCATGGGCTACAGTTTTGATTTCATGGTCGGCTCAATCAACTACTTTTACTGCAACTGCCAACAGCTACATTGCGGCAAGTACGGCAAGTTCTGCTTGGACGCTTACCCTTCCAACATCTCCAGCCACTGGAAGCACAGTTTGGGTTATTGACGCTGCTAACAATTGGGCTACAAACAACCTTACGATTGCCCCAGGTGGAGCCAATACAATCCAAGGGTCTGTTCAAAACCTTATTTGCAATGTCAGCAATAGGCTTGTTATTCTTTATTATACTGGAAGCACTTGGCAAATTAATGTTTAAGTTGACCTAAAATCACATCTACTATATAAATTGTAAATATATGTCTTGCGGAAACAACAACGGATATTCTGGAGGGTGCGGATGTGGTGGTACTGTTCAGTACGCTCCTTCGGCTTGTAACCCTAATTTTCCAACCTATTGCCAATCTCTTGGTGCTGGAACTATTCAAAGGGTCGTTGGTGAGGATTCTGCCTACTGCAAATATACAGTTCCTACTCTTTCTTCCAACAGCATCCTTTTTTACAATGCTTCTACTGGTCTGGTTAAGTGGAGTGACAGCTCTGTTGCAAATCCTATTTTTCTTGGAAGCTCCTCTTCAGCACAAGTAACCAGTCCATCTGGGCAAATCCAAGCATTGACTCCTACAGGACAGCTTGTTGGATTTATTCCTGCTACTTCTACAGAAACTCAATTCCCTGTTGTTTCCCCTTCTGGAACTACAACTACATGGGGTACTGTAGAAAGCATCCTCCCAAATCAGGGAATTGTTTATAAAACAGGATCAACAATTGATGGGCCTCTGGCTGCAAATACGGTCTATCAACTTACTGGTTTGTCTGGTCAATATGTTTCTTTTGATGCTAGTGGAAACCCAATTGCATCTACTCCATCAATTACCCAGAGCTATATTTTCAAATCTGGAAATTACATTGCTACAGCAAACCAATCCATTGCCGCCGATACTTCTGCTGGAGCTTGGACGCTAACGCTTCCTCCAAACCCTGCAAATGGAACTGTTCTTACAGCAGCCGATGTTAAAGCATCTTGGGGAACAAATAATTTGACTATTGCTCCTTCTTCTGGAAGCACAATCCAAGGTTCAGTTCAAAATTTGATTTGCAATGTTTCAAATTGGCAAGTTACTCTTTACTTCAACAACACATCTTGGTATGTAATCGTTACTTAATATGGCTATTAATCTTTCAACGCTAGTTAATCAGACTAACCCACTTCAGCTTGCAAAGGCATGGATCAACTTTGGCTATGTCACAGGTTCAATCGTCTATCGCGCAAATTACAATGTGAGTTCGATTACTCGGAACGGAACTGGCGATTATACGATCACCTTCACAAATGCAATGACAGATGCGAATTATATAGTCGTTGGTTCATGCACAGACTCACTTTCGGGAGGTGGTAGATTCTTCACTTTTCCATATACGAGTTCTCCGACTACCTCTGCATTTAGATTTGCGACATATACAAGCACACCAACAATATATGATATGGTGTATATTTCAGTAGCAATCTTCGGAAACTAAATAATATGAGCCAAGTAATCATTTATACTAATCCTACAGGAAATGTTTCTGTTTGTACTCCATCGAATGAATCAGATATTAACCAAGTGTTGATAAATGATTGTCCTGTTGGAGCAATTATTGTTGATTCATCAACGCTGCCATCTGGAGCAGATGCTCAATTCTTTAACTCATGGGAGCTTAATGGTTCTTCTATTTCGGTAAATTTCACAAAAGCACAATCTCAGCAAACATCTGTTCTTAATAAACTTGTCTACGATGAGTCGGGACATCGTGCTGTAAAAACCCTTTCTGGAGTTTCTAATGTTATTTCTGATTCCGATTGGAAAATATTGGTTGCTACTTCTCAATCTTCAATTTCTTCTGCTACTACAACCGACCAGCTTGTTGCCGCAATTGTTCCTGTGCAAGCAGCTATTGAAGCAAATTCGGCTATATAATAAATCATATGGCTCAAGATGGGAGAGTCTATGATGGAACAACGAGTACGGTTGCGATGGATGTCGAAACACATCCGTCAAACCTTCCTCCAAATTATGTTTCCTCATGCGTAAATCGTTCCTTTAGGCAAAGTGTCAACAATACTCGTCCTCCCTTTACCGATCTCAAAATCAATGTTGCTTTTGGTCAAGATCCTCAAATCCTAACCGATTTCCAAACTGGGAATTTCCAAGGTGCTTATCCTTATAGATCAGTAAAATCTGGATCTACTGATGGGATTGTTTGCTCTGTTGCTGGAGTAATTTACTTTATTTCCATAGTTAACAATATCTGTACACTATATAAGCTCATTGACGGCAATGATCCATACATGATGCACACTTGGTTTGTTCAAGCGGAAGATTGGATCTACATCCAAAATGGATACCAAGATGCTATTGCGTGGAATGGTGTTATTTCTGGTGCTCCAACAAATCTCCAAGCGCAAGGAATTGATGGAACAAACATTAATCTTACTTGGACGAATAATTCCCCTGGAGCAACATTTATAGAGCTTCAATCTCAAACTGCTGGCAATGTTTTTACAACATTTGCAACTATTGCTTATGGGCAAGATTATTATAATTACGCAACATATGATTCTGTAACGCAATTCTCTTTCCAACTAAGGTCTATTTATCCAGATGGATCAAGTACACCTTGGTCAAACATTGCAACTACATCTTCTGGAAACCCACAAATAACAGCAGAACAAACTGGCAATGTTTATAGGCTAAACCCTGCAAAACAACAGATGCCAATTGGAACCATCATGGCATATGCATATGGTCGAGTTGCTGTTAGCGATAAATTCAATAACATTTATGTTTCCGACATAATCTATGGAAATGGGTTTACCACTACCTCGAACACGCAAAACTTTACAGAACAAACTTATTGGGCTGAAGGAGGATCTTTTACTCCCCCTGCAAACCTTGGAGTAATTACAGGAATGAGGGTAATGCCTTCACTGAACATCAATGTTCGTGGACAAGGCGAATTAGTTGTTTTCTGTGAAAGCGGATCTTTCACTTTGGATCTTTCGCAAGATAGAACTACTTGGCAAGCCAACAACATTCAAAAGGTTTCTCTTATTGGTAGAGGATGCCGATCTCCTTGGAGTATTTGCGGTGTAAACAATGATGTTTATTTTCGTTCTGATGATGGATGGGCTTTCTACAACAACGCTCAAGTTGACTTCTATAATGCCCTAGCATTCCGCAAAATTAGTAGAGAGGTTCAGCCTTGGGTAAATTATGATACTCCGTGGTTGAGGCAGTTTGAATCTGCAATGTATTTTGATAATAGGATCATTGCTACAGTTTCTCCATTTACGGTCTCTACATCTGATCAATACGGATTACATCGTCCTAGTAGGGCAATGATTGTACTTGATGTTGAGCAGCAAAGTCAGGTTGACCCAGGCTCCTATCTACCAACCAAGTGGAATGGTCTATGGGAAGGCCCACAGCCCACCCAGCTTCTTACTGCACAAATCAGGGGAGTACAGCGTGGATTTTGTTTCTCGTTTGATGGTGACAATATAAATCGACTGTACGAACTTCAGAATAGTAGCATTCTTGCAAGTGGAGTTGACGATTACTCACAAGTTTACGGAAGTGTGCCTATCAAATCTTACTTTGTAACAAAGAGGTTTGATTTCACACCTAACCCAGGGGCAAGCAGATTTGTCAGAAAGCAACTTGCTGGAGGTCAGGTATGGATTTCTAATCTAAAAGAAGCCGTGACAATAGCCTGTCAGTTTAGACCTGATTCTTATCCTTGCTACACAACGCTTTCTAATCCAATTACTATTGGTCTTGATGAATGCACTCCTGTAACCACTGGCTGCGTACCTGTGTTGTCCCAACCTAGATACCAGCAGCTTAAATTTCCTACTCCAGATATTAATGATTGTGAATCCTTTTCTCAAATCAGCCCACAGGAGGGTGCTGAGTTTCAACTCAAAGTACAAATAACTGGTTCATGTATTGTAGATAGGATTCGCTTGTCTGGAATATTCAATGACTCTCTTGATAATCCAGAAGGAGATTGCCCTGATACTTTCTATAATGATCCAACTCCTGTAAAATGTCCTTGCGAGTGTGATTTGACATACTATCGGATTGTACCTCTTCCTAAATATGTATCTAAAACTTGCTCTTAAAGTGTTGCAATAAAACCAAAACATACCTATAACTTAAATAATTATGGACAATCAGAGTTCTCCAGCACAGCTTTTGTTTCCGATGGTTCCTTCAACCTATTGCCCCGAAGGGACTTGGAGTGATGTGCTTAATTCTTTCACCACTCTGTATTTAAACAATGGAACGGTAAATATCCCTGGCCTTAACCAGATCACGCCCCAGCAGATTCAGACAATTCAGCAAAATGTGCTTACAATCCAAAACCAATTGGATGCAGTGAGCTACAAAACAGGAAGCATTACCTCTATTACTACAGGCATTGGGAGCTATGCTGTTACTTTTCCATCTGCCATGCCAAGCTCTGCTTACCAGATTAGTGTTTATTTTGTAGCTACCGGCACTCCTACTGCTATTCCAACTTGGAGTGTTTCCTCTGGGACAATTACAACCAATGGATTTACTTTCTTTGCAAATTGCGCTTCTGGATCTAATGTCTCTTCTATAGTATGGTCAGTTTATAACCTGAGTGTACTTTAAACAAAACAACCCCAACCTAATAATAAAATGGCTAAAGAAATGAATCGTGCTACCGAACCCAAACTACAGAGCGAAGGATTCAGCACTCGCGGAAATATTAGACCCAACATGAGCAACAACCCTCGTGGTAATGAGTTCACTGGAATCTTCTACAGCGGCAAGCTCCAGCCCGAACCATGTTCCCCTGGTCGTGGTTCTTCCAAGAAATAATATGGCTTCTCACGGCATACAATATACGGTTGATAAAACCGAGAAGGGCATTGTCTCTGATCGTGCTATGTTGCAGCCCATGCAGAAGCTACAGATCAAAGGAGACATTGCTGCCATTCGTGCGTTCAAGGACGCTAGAACTGCTCGCATCAAGTCAATTGGTGAGGCTGGCGACAAGTGTTGGTCTGTAGGAGGCCCTGCTAATGAGACTTCTATGGGCAAGGGTTCTCCCTTCAATGCAGATTGGATCTAGCATATGCGACTCCCTAAGATCCCTTTAAGTGGGTCGATGAGGAGCAAGATGCTAAAGGTCAAAGCAGCTCCATCAATCAAGTTGTCCTCTCTGTCTAGCACAGAGAGGCCAAAGCGTCCTGTTACAAGGAATCTTAACGGTCATTCTATTTCTCGCGGTGAAATGATATAATTTTATGCTCTACGATCTGCAATATATTATGGAAGCGATTCGCCCTTATGCGGGGAATAGCGGAACTTGTAATACCAGATTGCAGATTGAGTATACCAATAAGGCTCGTCGCCTTTTGTGGAATAAAACCGATAGTGATGCAACTTGCGAGTATGTTTGCATAAAATGTGTCAATGGCATTTTGACGCTCCCTAGCATTTACAAACAAGTCCGTTTGGCATGGATTGATGGAAATCCAGTAAGTCTTGGTAATGAATGGTATCAAAGCGTTCCCCAAGAAACATGGGTTGATGCATCTAGCGGTGGATATGGAAATGGATGGGGACAGGCTTATGCTTGGAATGGAGGCAACAAGAAGTTCATTGAGATTGGAGGAAAGCACATTACCTTCCAAAATTATGATCTTGCTCCCTATCAGCTTTGTATTGAATCCGAATCTCCGTTAGATGTTGGTACGGATATTACTTTCTTTGGAGAAGATTCCTATGGAACAAGAATTAGCGAAACAATTACTCTTGGCCTTGCTCCAGCTTATACTTATTCAACTAATTTTTTTAAATCTGTTTTCCAAGTAACCAAAGGTCAAACTAAGGGAAGGGTAAGGCTTTACTCATATGAGCCTGATAACCAAGCCCAGATGCTGTTATCAATTTATCAACCCTATGACATAAATCCTAGCTTTCGTAGGTATGCTATTAAAGGATGTGTTAAGGATTCTGTAGTCTTGTATTGCAAAAAGAATTACCAAGATATTTACAACCCTACTGATCAAGTAGAGTTTACTCCAGAAGCCATGATTTCTGCTGTCATGGCAGTTGTTTATCGTGAAAACAAAGGAAGTGACCAACTTTACAATGTTTCTTTACAAAATGCTATTTTTGAAGTGAATAGAGAAACTGCCGATCAGGAAGAACCTACTGGTAGCCCAATTAGGCAATTCTCAAACAACATGATGTTGAATGCTTTAGTGCCAACTTATGCATGGGATGATGGAGCATCATGGCCTTATTAATATGGAAGAGATTGTTGAAATATCTGCTATTGATAAGGTTGAAGCTGAATTAGCCAACCTTCCCTCTGTTGATTTGCCATTAGAGCATTTCTTTATTCCTGGAATGTATGTCCGTAAAATCTTTATGCCAGCAGGATCTATAGTTGTCTCAATGAAACACAAAACAACTCATCCATTTTTTATACTTAAAGGAAAAGTTGCTGTTTTAAAAGAATCACAAAATGGTGGATTTGAGCAAGAGGCATTGTATGAGGGTGGTGATATGGGTATTACTAAACCAAATACAAAGCGGTTTCTTTGGAATGTAGAAGATACTGTTTGGGTAACTTGTCACGCCAATCCAAATGATATTGAAGATCCTGATGAAATAGTATTAAATATTGCTGAAAGAACAGATAATCCTTTGATTGATAGTAATTCTCCACAATTTAACCAATGGAGAAAAGACATCAGCCCTAGTTTGATCCATACAAATAAAGAACTTGAACTGTCATGCGTTTCCTAACACCACCACATACTATTTCTGAATATAGGCATTATAAGATGCCTGTGTATGAAACTATTGCAGCCGTTGCAGCAACAACAATTGTGGGATCATTAACAGTTGGAGGTCTTGCTGCTGGTGCAGCAACAGCAGGTGCTGGAGCATTAGCATCTTATGGTGTTAGTAAATTAATGAGTGGAGGTAGTGGAGGTGGCGGAGGTGGTGGAATGCCAACATATAATAATTCTGGTGCAGATCCTTATGTAAGCAGTCAACAGCAATCTGCTGCGGCTCTTCAGCCTTATGCTCAACAGCTTTACAATCAAGGTCAGGATATGTATGCGAGCAATCTTGCTTATGGTCAACAGGCTCAGGGGTATGTTCCAACAGCAGAAGATTATAAAGCAACACAATCAAATATCTTTAATACTGCTGCAAATCAAGGCATAGACTTTGCGAGAAGGGGAACACAAGCAAACATTGAAAATCAAGAAGCTGTAACCCCTGGCTCTACCGCACAAAGGCAATTAGCTAATCAGCAGCTTAATTCATACATCCAAGGTCAAGTTCCTCAAGATGTTCAGCAGCAGATTAATCGAACAGTCGCACAGAATCTTGGTGGAGGATTTAACCTATTTTCTGGAGGTGGGCAAGCTCCTCAAAACTTTGCTCGCAACATTGGACAAACAAGCGTTGGTCTTTCTCAATATGGATTGAGTGCCGCTTCTACTTGGCAGCAACTTGCGAACCAAATGGTAGTTTCTCCTACCGCTGGATTGTCTGCTGGGCTGGAAGCGCAAGGGTTAGCTCAATCTCAAGTTGGACAAAGAGCAGGTCTTGGTTTGCAAGCAACTGGTCTTGGTTTAAGCGCAAATCACCAAGCTATTAACGATGCTATTGCTTCGTTCAGCCCCTTGGCTACAACGGCTGGAATAAATATTAATGCAGCTCAATACGGAGGCAATATGGCAGCGAATAATGCTGAAAATATATACCAATCACAAGCTAACCAATATGGTGCAAATATGGCACAGCAACAAAACCAACAGGCCCTTGGTCTTGGTGTTGCTAAAATGGGATTGGGGGCATATGATGCTTACAATAAAGCTAACTATTACAACAATCTTAATGGAGGATTGCCTTCATTTATGGGTACTCAAGCTGGCGCAAATGCAGCCCTTGGATTTACTCCAACAATGGCAAAATAATTATAGAATAATATGGCAATAGGATACTACAATTTTGGTAATGTAATGGCTGGAAACCAGCAGGTTGTCAATTCTATGGCGGGACTTGGACAGCAAATTTCTGGAGCTATTGAAAACCATGCCCAGACACAAGCTGCACAAGCCATGCTTCCTGCTCTCCAGCAAAGCTATCAGCAAGGTATGCAAAAGATTGCGAGTGGTGATCCTAATGGAATGTCAGACATCTATAGCGTGGCTTCTTCAGCATCACAGATTCCCCTTCTTCAGCCTTTTGCTCAAAACGCCATTACCACTGGACAATCTGCAAATATCCATGCACAGGGAGCCGCTAAGACTCAAGCGTATTTAAAAGGACAGCAAAATGCCAGCATGGTATCGCATCCAGAAATGTATAATTCTGATGGTACAATTAATACCAGCAAATTGGGCCAACCTGCTTCCGCAAAGCCATTGACTCCTTATCAGCAAGAACAGGTAGAAAAAACTGCATCTAGTAATAAGATTGCTCAAGTAAATCTATATAATTCTCTTTATTCTGGAAATGGAAAAGATGAAGCTGGAATAGGCTCATATGTTGATAAGATTAATAATGGGATTAAAGAAGGTGCTAATGTTTCTCCAGAAGATTTGCAGAACTTTGCGAAAAGATATAGTTACTATAAACAGACCCAAGCTGGATATGGAAAGAATGCAATTCCAAACGAAGATATAGATAAAGCATATGATGAAATTAAAAATCATCTTGTAACTGCACAAGGTGACTTAGAATCAAAAATTCAAGAAGCAAAAAAGAAAGGAGAAGATCCATCTAAAATTCCTAATCCAGAAAGACATTGGTATAATGCTATATGGACGGATGCTTCTAATGACTTAACTGCTCAAAATTCAAAACTGAAAGAAACTATTTCAAATCTTGATAAGATTAACAATATTGGAAAGAAAGATAGCGTTGGTGGACTGCCTTCCGCTAAGGATCAACCAGTTGATACTCAGCAACAAAATCAAGATTCTCAAATGAAACAAGGTAATGCCACCTTTAATTCTCCCAATGATGTAAAATCAGCTTTTCAAGCGGGGAAAATCAGTCAAGATCAAGCGGTTCAATTGTTACAACAATTTCCATATAAATGAACCAAGATGAAGCACTTGCATTTCTAAATCCATCTCAAGGGAATCAATCGGATATACCGATCCAACAGGAGTCGATGTCTCCAGATGAGAAAGGGACACAATTAGCTCCACAGCTTAGTGCTGCTGGAATGAGCCAAGAAGATGCTTTGGCGTTTCTTGGTGTTGATCAACAGCAACAGCAACAGAAAGCTACTATACCAGATTCGTCTTATAATTCTCAAATTCCTGCAGCTCAACTGCCAGCATCAGATCCAAACAATCTGACTTCTAACTACACTCAGTCAGTTCCTCAACCGATACCTCAAGCATCACCTCAATCGTCTCAAGGAATGAGCAAGGAAGATGCCTTGGCGTTTCTTGGGGCATCGTCACCAGGGCAAACTAGCAAAGTAATTAATCTGCCAGCAATGGAGCAACCTTCTAAGGCTCCAGCTATTGAAGGACAAGTTGAAGCAGGAAATATTGATCTAAACAATCGTCCTGTTGTTAAGAATGCGGACGGAACAATAAGTACGGTTCGCTCAATGAGCATTGGTACAGACAAGGGAGAGGTTCTGATACCAACTGTTAGCGATGATGGGAAGATAATGAGCAATGAAGATGCTATTGCTCAATTCAAACAAACAGGAAAGAATCTTGGAACATTTGCAAATGTTGATGCGGCTAATAAATACGCTCAACAGCTTCACCTTAATCAAGAAAAGCAATATGCTGGTTCCCAACCGCCAACAGAACCCCCCTCTACTGCATCTAAAATCATAGGGGGGATTGTTTCTCCGTTTGGATACATAGGGCAAGAAGGGTGGAATGCTATTGCTGGAGTCCAGAGAACATTTGGCTACAACAAGGCCGCTGAAGAGTCTGCACAAATTGCCGCAAATTCCGTTGAAGATTGGGCCAACACCTTTGGTGGAACTGCTCCAGCAAAAGGAAGTGCCGCTGAAACCGCTGGGGAAATAGGCGGGGCTGTTGTTTCTTTCCCTGCCCTTGCCATGACGGGGCTTGCTGGAGCAGGAACAATGATTGCCTCTGGATATGGCGGGATTAAAGAAGACCTTTATAATAAGTATAAACAGCAGGGGTTGTCTGATGAAGAGGCAAATCAAAAAAGCACAACTCATGCCGCAATAACCACTATCGCAACACTTCCTGCATATATCCTTGGAGGAAAGGCCGCTGGAAAGATTGCTGATAAGTTTATTTCCGATAGTGCTTCAAAGCTGGTAAATGCCACCGCAAGGTTTGGATTCAATACGGTTGCCAATAGCGTTTCTAGTGCAATCATTAGAGGAATGAGTGCCGCATTAGAGGGAGAAGATCCCTACAAGGCGGCTAAAGAACTCTCGTTGCGTGCATTTGTGCAGGATGCTTTGTTTGCTGGGCATTCTGTTGCAGAGCATTTTAAGCTGGAGGCAAAGAAAGGAAATGCCGCTAACGAGATTCAAAAGCAAAGTGATTCCATGCTTAATCTTTTGGCTAAAGATCCAAAGTATGCGGATATTGCCAATAAAGAGATCCAGAGACGCAAGGATGCCGTTGCTCCCAAAGTAGCCCCCTCATCTAATCCTGAAGTAAACAAGAAAGAGGCTGAGATTTTAGCAAGTGCTGATGCACAATACGCCCCTCCGTTAGAAACATCTGTTGAATCAATTACCCCAAAGGCCGCTACTCCATCGGCTGAAGTAAAAACTACTGCCCCTGATTTAACTAATCTTATTTTAGATCAAACTCTTTATGACGAGGGATCTCCAAAGTGGAACGCTATCCAGGAGCAGATTGATCAGCTAAAGGCTGGTGAAGTCCCTGCTCCTGTAAAAGAAAAACCAGTATCAAAACCCGCCGAAACATCGGCACAACCAACTACAGAAAATGCCGTTCAAGTCACAAGCACAGAGGAAGCTATGCTACGCCCTCAAGTCACAGGGCAAGGCGAAGTCGTGGAATTGCCAAGAGTGGGAGAAGGGAACGCCGAAGTCCCTGCCAAAGAAGGTGAAGCCCCAAAAGAAGAAGTAGCTCCTAAGTATACTCCAGAAGTTCAAGCTAAACTTGATAAGATTGACGCAAGTGTAAAATTCAATAAAAGCATTTGGAAAAGACAATTAGATGCTGGTCAACTTACTAATTCAGAGTTCCAAAGTCTCTCAAAGGGACTAGGAATGCGAACAGCCGCCGAAAAGCGTCAAATTACTGGAGAGCTTACTGCTAAAGAACAAGCCGCAAAAGATAAGCGTGAGGCTTCTAATTATGTAGGAAAGCCTGTATCTGTTGAGGGTCGCAATGGAACAATTACTGGCAACCCATTTGGTCGAGTTAAGGTTAAATTTGCTGATGGTACTGAAGCTACCTATCTCCCAGAGAAGATTGAGTCCCCTGTAAGTGAAGATAAGCAAGCTCCAGCAAAGCTAGAAAATCCTTACAAGGACATAGAAAGACGCTATGCCAATCCAGATGCCGATGCTTTCAAGTCAACGGAAGACCTTGTTGCTGCTGTTAAAGAACTAGCGAATAAGGAAAATAACAAATTCCTAAAAGATGCCATAGTAAAGTATCGTCAAGGCTTTAATCTTGGTGAAGATCCTGCTGTCTTGGTTGATAATCTAATGGCAGAAGTTGAGAGTGAGGGAAACTATCGGGAACAAGGAGTTAATCCTAGCGATAGAGGACTACCAAAGGCCGACGAGAAAGGTCGTGAAGGATACTTCATAAGTAGTGATCCAGTAATAAAATACCTTAACGAGAACAGGATTCGTTCCAGAACAGAGCAGAGTAAATACGCCAAGTCACGAGGGCAAAAGCTAGGTGGAGAGTATGATGATGTTCCTAAACTTCCCCCAAATCACGCTGCTTCAATTTACGGAGGAGAACAAACTATAGATCAAGCTCACCAAGCATTAGTAGATAGTGGAGATATGCCTGTAGATTCAAAGCCTCGTGATCTTTGGGATAAAATTGCAGAAGCATCTAGGTCAGCAATCAATGCTGAAAAAGCAGAGGCTGAAAGAGATGCCGTTGAAAAGCAAAAAGCAAAAGACGAAAAAGCTCTAGAGAAGCTACGCAAGACAAACCCTGATGCGTATAAGGCTCAAGAGGAAAAAGACCTTCAAGATCACTTCAATAGGATGAGGCGTAGAGAGGGTGGATTCCTTGAGTTCCCACAACCTATACAAGAAGCCGCAATAAGGTTTGGAGAATCTGTTCGCAAGTCTGGAATGGAGTTCCGTGAGTGGGCTAAAGAAATGACTTCACGCTTGGGTGAAGGCGTGAAGGGTTATCTGCGACAAATCTGGAATGCTATTTCTACTGGTGGAGGTCGCTTTACCGAACGCGGGGCAGAGCGTGGTGCGGTGGATATTGGTGCTGAAAATAGATTTGCTCCTAAAGCCCCAACCGAACAGGAGGCTTTTGCAAAGAAAGCATCAGATGCCATCTTAAAAGGTCGTGGTACACCTATTACGGAACAAGAGATGGGTAGCATCCTAGCTAGGAAATTCCCTGGCATTACATCCAGTGAGATCAGCGATCTTCACGCTATGGCTGCAGGCAAGGAAAAGCCTTCTGCTCCTTACGCTGGAGTTGCCGCTGGAGAAGAAGGTCAAGGGGAAACCCAAGAACAAATCTCTATTAGGAAAAAAGATCAAGCAGACCAAGTAAAGCGTGGAATCTTAACCAGCGTAATTGATACTGCACAAGGGTTGTCAGATGCAAATCTTATAGAGCGAGGAAGGAAAAACTTGGCAAATGGAGTTGATCCAAATCAAGCCCTTGAAAAAGCAAGGCAAGGAGATGCTGAATCTTTATCAACAGCAAGAGCATATTTTGAAACCGTATTGGCTCCTAAAGCTAGTGAGGCATTAAAAACAAAAGGCCCAAAATCGACCGAATATATTAAGGCTTCAACAGAGGCTACCAAATATTATAAAGGAATCCGTGAGAGTCTTTCGGTTGCTTCAGAGACTTTAAGAACAGCCAAAGGACAAGTTGATCTTACTGATGCATCGGCAATAGCTAGAGAATATACAATTCAAACAAATGAAGAACCTACACTATCTCAACATGATCAGATAAGGAAAATTGCTGATAAAGTAGATACAACGATTAAAGAATCAGATAAAGCTAGTGATGACCACAGGGTAGCAATGGATGATGGTCTTTCTGATGTTGAAGTAAAGACTCCAGAATCCGTTGAGGAGGGTCGCCAGCAAGTAGCCGATCTTTCAGATGCACAAGGAAAGAAGGCCAAAGATGAGATAGATCGTCTTAATAATGAATTAGAGCAAACAAAGAAAGACCTTGAAGAAGTAAGGCAAGCTAAAGCAACTGGTCAAGATGCTGAGTCTTTAAGATCCTACTATGAGGCTAAGATTAAGGATTTACAGGGGCAACTTGAATCAAAACCAAAGTTTGGAAAAGAGGTTTTAGATCAAGCCCAAAAACTTGTTGATAAATGGAGGGCTGATCGTCTTGAAGCTGAGAAACTATTAACAAAGCAATTGGCACAATTTGGATCATTCCCCGATGTATCCATCGTAGGGACAATAGCTACGATAATGCGTGGACATATTAGCGAATTTGGGCTTGATTTTGCTAAATCGTCCAAGATGATTCTTGATAAGTTTGGCCCTAAAGCAGAAAAGTATCTTAAAGAAGCGTGGGCTAAAGCCGATTCTCTTATTAAGGGCGAAGATGGAGGAGAGAAAGCGGTTAAAACTGTTCGCAAAGCTACTACTAAAGCCAAAGCAAAGCCTGTAGAGAAAATGACTCCTGCGGAGAAAGCGGAAGATTCTCTCCGTAAGCGTATTGCCCAAGCTCAAAAAAAGATTGATGATCTCAATAGCGGCAAGATCATAACCCCTAAAGATGTTGAGAAAGTTACTAGCGAAGAGATCAAGCGTCTTGAGGATGAATATAATCAAAAGAAAAAAGAACTTGCTGATGCTCGCCTTAAGTCAAAGCAAAAACAATTGTTTGAGAAAGGCAAGGTGGGAGACGAATTAAATCCAGAGCAAGTAAAAACCCTATGGGAATCAGCAAAGAGATTCTATTTAGATAAGGGTGAAAGCGATTATGACAAGATGATTTCTGATCTTGGTAGTGACTTTGGGCTTACACCAGATCAAATTCGCAAAGGATTTGCCACCCCAAAAGGTGCAAAGAAGGCTTCTGATGATATGTATAAAAAGCAACGCAATAGACAAATGGCCTTGGATGAGGCAAAGCGTTGGCTGGATAATGAGAAAGCAAGTTGGATTGGAAGGGTATTTGGAGCCGCCGCCGAAAAGACATTCAAACTTGCTATCTTTGGTCACGGGACTGCATTCATTGGAACTCATGCCCCACAAACACTTTACACTCATCCAAGGCTTGCATTTAAAGCATGGCTAAAAGGGCTTTCTTATAGCTTTACTGGAAAGGATGGAAGAATCCAAAATATTGTGGACAATAAAGATTTGATTAATCGTCCAAATTGGATTGCAGCAAGAAAGGGTGGGCTTGAGAATGACCCTAGAGAAATTAGAAGGGAAGGAGCAACTCCAGCTAGAAGTGATTCTGTTCTTGCTAAATCATTAGACACAATAAGTGGAGGTCGTGGATTTGATGCCTTATTCCATTTGCGTCAAGATATGTTTGATCAAGCATGGGAACAGCTAAGTATTACCCAAAGGACTCCAGAAATGGCAGAAATGTTTGCCAATAAGATCAATAATGCTACTGGATTTACTAAGGGAGGAAGGAGTTCTGCTGGAATACTTCAAAGCCCTATTACCAAAGTTCTTTTCTTTGCTCCTAAACTTATTGCAAGTCGATTCAAATGGCTCATCCAAGATCCTGCTCTCATGATTGGTACTTTTGGCAAAATGGCTAATCCATTCCTTAAAGTATCTCCAGAAGAAAGGATGAGTGCCATCTATGAGGCAAAGAACAAAGCAAAGTTCTTGGGAGTATTGACAGGCACATTACTTGCAAACCAAGCATTGTTATCTGTCACTGGAAGCAATCAGAGTATTAATTTTACCGATCCGAAAAAGAATGATTGGCTTTCTTACAAGGGATTTGGGTACAACTTCGCCACAGTTGGTGCATTCACTCGTATAGCAAGGCTTTTGGCATCGGAATATAATGCCGTTTTTGGTGATCTTTCTCGCTGGCAAAAAGCAAAAGGAGGTCGTGAACAGGCAATGAAAGATTCTCTTTATACTTATTTAAGAAGTGGATTAAGCCCGATTACTAGAGATATTATTGTAGCGGCAACTGGAAAAGATTATGTAGGAAATACTGTTCCGTGGTCTAGCGAACAGCCAGATAGAGGTCGCAGGAAGTTGACTTGGCGCGAAATTATTCAAGAACAATTTGCTCCTATTCCTATTTCTGAAGCCGCAACACAAAAAGAAATAATTCCTGCGGTCGCTAAAGCTGGATCTGCTGCGCTCTTGGGAGCAAGGCTTGAGACTCCTGCTGATATTGAGGAATACAAGAAGTCATTAGAATCAAGGCAAAGCTCATCATCTTCCAATAATCCATTTGGATTGAAGAGTTCTAGCGCAAAACCATTTGGGCTAAAAAGTTCAAACGCAAAACCATTCGGGTTAAAGTAAAAATCTCTTGCCAACTGTTCGGAGATTCCGCATAGTTCATTTCCACTTCAGCAACCACTATGTCTAAAAAATACATCCTTCCTCCGTCCCTTAAATATCCCTTTGAGCAATCCGAGTTCCCAGGAGATCTGAATCTCAAAGAAATTCGTGAGCATGGAGAAAAGAGCAAGCTCCCAGAATTAAGTTTTTACCAAGCCGTTGTTATTGCCCTGTTAGAGCAGCGTAATTACTTTGTAGTCGAGACACTACGATACGCTAAACAATACGGACAACTACCCCAAGAAGAAGATAATGGAAACGAACCAGCAACCACAGAAGCCCAAGAGGAAATACCGAAAGAGGAAATCTACCCAGAGGGAGAAGTCACTCTCAAAATCCTCCCCCCTCCCACAGAGCAACCTAGAACAAAGTTCAGTAAATCTTATTCCGATGACCATCAAAGCTGATCCTGTTGGAGATATGCAAAAGGAAGTGGCGTGGCAGTCAATTATTTCTGGGCTGGCAGCATCTGGTGAGCTATCTCCAGAAATGCTAGGCAAGAAAGGTGGATCAGATCGTGTCAGCGTTCTTGCTGTTCATGCTGCTGGTTTAGCAAAAGTCTTTCATGCCGAGTTCGTGAAAGCCAATGGCTAGCGTCCATGTCAATACTGGAAGATACGGGGACATAATCTGCTTCCTTCCTGTTCTTCTAAATGAGTACAAAGAGACGGGGGTAAAAGCCCGTCTTGTCGTTTCTAGGGATTATGCAGACATCTTGGATGGCGTTTCTTATGTTGAGCCATTGGTGTTTGATGGTCCTTTTGAAGATGTTGTTGGTGCTATAGCATTCTCCAAAACCTTTTCGAATGATGTCAAGACCTCTCAAGTCGTTGGAATCTCAGATGTAATCGTTAGTCAGGTCTATGGAAATAGTCATGCCCCAAAGATTATATGCGATTCTTTCCAAAAAGACGCTTGGAAGTTGGCAGGGAAACTAGACCTTTGGCCTAGCCAGCCCCCTCTCATATTTGATCGTCGAGATAAGAAAAGGGAAAAAAAGCTATACAAGTATATTCCTACACTAAAGCCTTGGATTGTTGTCTCAACTGGAGGTATTTCATCTCCTTTTCCGTATAACGATCTGCTTTGGGAGATATTAAATCATTCTTTGAAAGAGTTTCACATTGTTGATCTAGCCAAAATAAAAGCTGAACGAATGTATGATCTGCTAGGCATTATGGATCATCCCAATACAGCAGCAATGATCTTGACTGATAGTGGGCCACTGCATCTCTCTTACGCCACCAAGAAGCCTGTTCATGCGATTGTGGCAGATTCACCAACCTTATGGTACGGAGCCGCTTGGAGGCCATCCTACGCGTCTTATACACGCTATAAGAACTTCCCTAGAGATGTGACTAGGATCTTGGATCTAATCCGTAACCCTCCCGCGAAACCAAAGCATCCAAATATAGTCCATGTTTATCAGAGAACACCTTGGGCGACTGGCGAGGAAAAGCGTAGGAATGGGATAGCAGCAAAGACTTGGGATAAGATCGGTTGGGTTGATTGTGGGTTGGATGATTCCTGTTTTGTAAGAAATTCTTCTAATGTCATACCTAATGAGACAAAGAATATCCCTATGATTAAGGATATGCTCCGTATGGCTTGCATTGGTCGTGATGACAAAGATGTCTTAGTGTTAACCAATTCAGATACTTGTGTTTCCTCTAATCTATTAGAAAAACTTTGTGGACAGATGCCAGCTTATGCCTATCGACATGACTTTGATAATATAGATAAACCTATTTCAGATGATAAGATATGTTTAGGGAAAATGTATGCAGGGAGTGACTTATTTGTTTTTAGGGTAGGATGGTGGAGAAGGAACCATCTTTTATTTCCTGACATGGTTCTTGGAAGACACTCTTGGGACAGAATACTTAGGCAACTGATTAAATCATCTGAGGGCCGTGAGATTGAAAATTGCATCTATCATGAGCGTCATCCATCAACATGGGAGAATCCAAGAAATCTGAATAATGATCCAAGTAATTTGAGGAATGCCAAGCTCGCAAGGCAATGGTTACAGGATCGTAAGATTCCTCTGGAGGAATTAGAGCTTTTGAATTATGAGGGAAAATTCAATAAGCAAGCAAATAAGCGTCAACATGGTTAGGGCCTGTAGTTGGTTCATGATTTCTTCTTGTTGTTTATTGAAGACATATGAAAGTTACCTCGCACAATGTCGCATTCGTAGGCTCGTAGCATTCCCATTCCTCCAAATCCAGCCGATAGCCTGTGCTTAATAGCGGAATCACAGTTAGATCTGGATGTATAAGCCGATTTACCACAAACACACTTTTTGGGTTTTTCATTTAATTTTACCAATCCCATTTCTATCGCTTCCTTTCTATTAATTGGTGCTAGGTCAGGGGTATCTAGACCAATCTCGTTTAGTATATTGTCAATTGATGATCTCATTGGTTTATTTGTTTTTTTAGTTCAGCAAGATCCCTCATGCTGTTTCTGGTGTCTTGAATTGTTTCCCATGCCATTACGCCATCTGCTATTTCTATGGCGCGATCACGCTCCGCATTAGAACGATCTAGTTTTTCTTGCATTGTTGGCTCTGGTTTAGCGTTTTCAATTAGAAAATCTGCCACGAATTGTTTTATTTCTATGTCCATTTGTTTTTTTATTTAGTAATGCTATCAAGGTATTCTTGTTGGGTTGATTTAGGCCAAGAGCTGAACGGCAATGTATTCCATCTAGGGTGAATTTGAACTGATTCTGGATATGCTACCGATCTCCACTCAAATGCTTCTTGTTCATTTATTCCAAGTTTAGAAGTAATGGTTGGCTTTTCTATTTTCAAAGCTGAGTAGTCCATGCCATCATCCTCCCAACGTTGTTGGTTTAGCCAAGTGGAAGCATGAGGTATGAATTTGCCCATCTCCTTTTGCCAATCTGGTGAAGCTATTGCTTTCCGCAAGGCTGTTAGGAGTATATCCAGCTCTGGTAGGTTGTTCTTAGTCCACGATGTCCTTGCTGCTCCTTTGCCAACCTTTTTAGGGTAGGCAGACCAGAAGGCTTCAAAACTATCTACAGTGGCTTTCTTGCGCCGTTTACGGCTACTCTCTAGCTGGATCTCTTGCCCACAGCAGGGGCATATATCTGGTTCTTTCTCTATGTTTTTCATAAATCTCTAATGTTTTTTAAAACCATCCCGTAGTTATCAACGCCCTGCTTAACAATAATGTTTTTTTTATTTACTAATTTGTTACTTTTAAATTGTTTATAATTAACATGATGTTGAACCCTGTTGAATTTATTGGTTATCGTAACAACATCTGGGTGTTGTTTCTGTAAGGATTCAGCCATTATCTTTCTACCATCATCTTGATATATTGGAGTATTCCCGCCCTTAACTCTCATTGTGGTTGTCTTTTCTCCCAAAAATGCATTGAACAAAATCGTACAATGCCCGTCTTTTAATGCTCTTAAACAAATATCAGGATCATCGTTATATATACCTCTCCACATATAATCCATTTTGTTATTAACAAGTGTCATAGAATATATTCTTGTATTTATGTAGAAAGCGGGGAGTGGATCTCTTCCTTTTGCAAATCCCATATAGTTAGGGCCAGCAAAAGCAATGTTTTCATATCTATCTACAAAATCTTCCATGCATCTAAATATTGTTCCGCTATCGACATAAATTCTTTTGTTTCTATTTAACCTGTAGAAATACAAAATATTATCATCAAGCTGCCAGTGCCTATCAAATCCATTTGTTATTGAATGTTGTTTTATCCAATTGCGAGATTTTACTAATTCGCTATTTGAATTTGGCTCGGAGAATGGAAGAACCAATATTTTGGATGGGTTTATATTTTCCGCATATTGCCGATATTCCTGCTCTTCTATAACAATATAGTAATCTACTCTCATTTTATCCAATGCCTTCGAGGTCATGCGAGATTTCCATCTTCCTTTGCTTGGAATATAGATTGGATATTTATTATTCATCGAAATATCTAAAGTTCTTCGGCTGCTCTAGTTCTTTTTTGGGGAACCAAATTGAATCTGTTTTATTAGTAAGTTTTTGATTTACTAATGCAGAGAAGGCTTGAACATCCTCATGCGATTCAAAGTTTACAATTATTCTTTGAATTGGCCTTAAATCTTCTTGGATAAATTCTGGCATTCCTTGCCATTCTTTTCTCCAATCGAATGATGTATCTAATTCTGGAAATAGACTGTCTTCTTTATCTATATTCATTTTAAAACTCCTCGTATGACCATTGTTTCTTTTTGTATTGTACGGCAACAAACCTAAACCAGGGGTGATTCTCGGCTGCTACCTTGATTTTGACCCTGCCTGTCCCTTGCCAAAATCCTTTGACCTCGTGAAACTCAATAGTTCCATCTATATTGATGACAAAGAAATCAGGAAGGTAGCTAGTCAACTTGGCAAGTTTTAGGTTTATCTGCTCAAACCCATAGTGATGTATTTCTCCAGCCAGCTTTCGCTGTTGAAGCAATGAAGCATAGGCTTGCTCTGTTTTGTTCATCGTTCCAGCAACTCGTCTGGTAATATTTGCTCTTGCTTTAATCATTTTAGTTTTTTCTTGGTTCAATAAGATACTCGCACTCGAATGTGACGATTAAAGGAGGCATGATCATGCTGCAAATCTCTGGCCTCGGAGCAACCCTGCGAAGGCAGGTCTCGCA
>JGI24890J29729_1000590_pt1 | contig 21483 bp, 32 predicted proteins | sample FreactcultureFD7_FD_29729 | JGI IMG/M metagenome (IMG submission 29729)
GGGGGGGGGGGGGGGGGGAGAAAGGAAGGGGACGTACCGTTCATCTGAAGCGTTTAGTTCTAAAACTCCTTCCTTGTAATGATCGCCTAACAATTCCCTCGCGAGTGCCAATATACTCGTCGTTTTACCAATACCTGGTGAACCCTGTCAGTGTCTCAGCACCATCAGTTTTTCGGTTCAAGAGACTGAGAGAGAGATGTGTGAAACTGACTGAAATGATGATATGAGGACAATTACCTTCCCTTGCGATCACTTTCAACCTCTCGATCGTTTCTACGTTTCCTACTATATCGGACAAAGTTTTCGGTCGATGCTAATTGACGCGAAAGAGAGAGAGAGCGAGAGAGTGGGGAGGAAAAGTTGAGAGAAGAAAGAGAGAGAGGGGGTCAGCAGATGTTTAGATGGGGGGAGATAAGTGTGAGAGTGGCATGGTGAGTTGTTACCTTTTCTACCCTGTACAACGTAGTAAAGAGTAGCGGGTGAGTGGAGGTGTAAACGCGAGAGATCAAGGATGAGTCGATTAACTTACCAAGGTAGCTCATAAGCAGTAGCGATCTCTTCCTTGTCTTTACCTTTACCATTCGCTAGATCGAACATTGACGCGTTCTCTATAACTTCGAGTGTGAGTGAGATGTAAGAGTGAAAGAGATTCGATTCTTCTCTCTCTCCTCCAAACCACTTAGTCCAGTCGATCCAAAAGCCAAGCTGGACAAGTTGCCTCATTTATCCTTGCTGTCGTCTCTCAAGGCAGCAATCCTAGCAGCAGCCGCTTTCTTACTCATTCGTTCCTCTTCTTCCCTCTCTTCAACAACACCTCTACCTCGTCCCTCAATCACTCAAATGGATCAATCAAACGAAACCGAGAGTACTGTACAAGCGCAAGAGGAAACCAAGCAAGAAGAAGTACAAGTTCCGAAATTGAGTCCAAAGGCTTGTACTACTTTCAATGAGGATGTAGTCAGGTTAGTAGGGGATGATGGGAAAGAGAGCTATGCTGTAGTCACTGTGAGTTAAACCACCCTCTCGCTCTCCCCGTCGTGGTTGGTCGAGAAATCTCGCTCTGACCTCTCTCGTTTTTTCCCCAATTTCGACAGCGTTGTTGGGCAGATGAACAGGTACGATTCTCTTCTCTCTTACTCTACGAAGAGTCGAATAGCTGACGTAGAAGTGTGAAAATCGCACAGAACCCAGATGCGTTACTCGAAGCAAAGAGATTAGGAATCGATTTCCAACCCGTCCGTTCTTCATTTCCATCCTCCCTCTCTCCCATCCCCATTCCACTCACTCACAAGCCCCATAATCCCCCCCTCAGCTCAAACCTAGTTACTTAGAAGTCCTATCCCCCGATGGTACACGACGAGAAGTACTCGAGACCTCTACGACACTAGTCGATCGAGGATTCATTCGAGGTGATCTAGTACGTCCTGCTCGACCCAGAAACACTCCCCCTTCATCAACGAAATCACAAACTGGTACGATCATCTCGATCTCTTCTCAAGTCCAACTCGAACGAGTCCTCTCCCCATCCGAAAAGAATGCGAATTGGTACGAAACGAAGGAATTAGTTGCAGCAGCTCGAATCAATCGAGGGGATCACGTAGTGTATGGAGATTGGGTCGGGTTGGTAGAAGAAGTGTTTGAGATGGCTTTGATCGAGACTAGTACTGGCGGGTTGAGGAGGGTTTGTGATGTCGGGAGTAATTTGAGTGTTGGTCCGGTCAGTGAAGCGGTCAGGGAAATGTTGATGGAACGTACTGGGGGGTTCTTGGCAAGTTTCTTGCAACAAGATTTACGTACCGTACGTTTACTCTCTCTCTTTCTCTCTCTGTCTATCTTGTTTATCGACTCACGAAAACACACTTACCAATTCGAAATTTATATAGATTCTCGATGTCAAACAAATCTTGATCGCTGTCAATTGGCTCTGCAAGAATCAACTCAATTCGAAAGTAGATGACGATTATGTTCGACCAAAACGATATTGGACAGATTTAAACGAATTGAAATTGGTTCGAGCGACGGCGGATCACTTGAGAACTATCCACGATAAACTCGTACCTAGAGATCGTACGTCCCCCATCTCTCTCTCTCATTCCCTCCTCGTATCTTACTCAAAACCTGAATTTCATCTCGATTCTCTTTTTCCTTTTAGCTTCATTACTTCCCACCTCAAACTCTGCACCAGGTCATCAAGTTCATTCCGTAACAAACTCCTCCTCAACCTTGACCGTACTCTGGCAAGATGGTACGACTACTTCAGGACCCTCTACTCAGTTCGAAGCACTCCAAACCTTGGACGACGAAACTGAAGTTTTCCCTGGTGATGTGGGAGTGTTCCACCCTTCCGGTTCAAACTCTTCAGAAGGGAAGATTGGAGTGGTACAATCTATGGATACTAGGAAGAGAACTATACGATTAAGGTTCCTCAATGAGGGAGAAGAGGAGGAAACGGTGAGTGGATTGGAATTTGATCCGCATGGACCACCACCGGATCAATTTGGAGTGAGAAGAGGGGATTGGGTTTTGATCGCGAGTGAGAAGGAAGGGAATGGAGTGAAATTACCCGTCGTACCTAGTTTGGGAGAGTCAGAGACGGGAGCTGGAATCATGCCTGCTGGAGAAGAATTACGTTTAGAGGTACAGTCTCACTTCCCTCTTGACATCATTCTATTCGAGTCTTACTGATGTGAAATGTTGTTGAGGAGATTGTACAGCTCTCGACGATTGGTTTATCTTATGCACAAACACTATCCGATACTTTCCTCGCACCTCTCGCACAATCCTCTCCTTGTTCGAATTTGTCCTCGATCGATTGGTACGGAGAAGTTTGGGATTTATTGTTGGACGGTACGGCACTCGTTCGGTTCCCAGATGGAACGAAACGACCTTTTCACCTTTCGAGATTGATTCATTTGGATGATGGACTGGATCCTGAAGCTCAAGCTTTAGCGGCTGCTGGTTTACTCGGTCCGGATGGAGAAGAGTTGGGGGAAGAGGGGAGCGAGGGTTGGATGACGGATGATGATGGGATGGGAGAGGAGGATTCTGACTCGGCTGAACAGGATCAAGGGGAGAGTGATCGAAAGCAGGAGGAGGAGGTAGAAGAGAGACGGATAGAAGATGGTGAAGAACGATCTGCGAAGAAGAGAAAGAGAAGTAGGAGGGAGAGTCGAGGTTGGGCGGATGAGGACGAGGTAGTCAATATGGAGGGAGTTGAACAAGGAGGAGGAGACGAACCTGTGGAGACTCGAGACCTCGTCGAAGTACCTTCTACGACCGAGACGCCTACGGAGAAGGAGGGAGAGAAGGGAGTATCGATGCCCTCGGCTGAATTGGATGACTTTCAAGATTGGAGTCGATTCGAAGTGTTGGAGGAAGTACCGATAGATCATCATTATTCAAACGAGGTGGTTCAGGTACCGAGTAAGAGCTTCATGAGTCGAGTGAGAAAGGAACATGGCGTTTTAGCGAGTTCATTACCTCGTATGTTTCAGCTCCTGTCAAATCTCTTATTCGACTAGACTGATGCGGCGTGCTCTTGAATTGTACAGCGAACATCCTCGTTCGAGCATATGAATCACGCCTCGACCTCCTCCGAGTTCTCATCATCGGTCCCCTCGGCACTCCATTTCAGAACGCTCCTTTCCTTTTCGATCTCTTCCTGTCCCCCTCAAAGTTCCCTCAAGAACCTCCAAAAGTCTTCTTCCACAGTTGGGCGGGAGGGACGAGGGTCAGCCCGAACTTGTACAGCGAGGGAAAAGTTTGTTTGAGCTTGTTGGGGACTTGGAGTGGTGACAAAACAGAGGTGAGTCAAGCAACTCTTGCGCATCCTCTGCAGGAATGAACTGATGCATAGTTCGCTTGTTCACAGTCTTGGAGTGCAGCGAGAAGTTCAATTCTTCAAATTTTGATTTCGATTCAAGGTCTCATCATGGTGGAAGATCCCTATTTCACTGAAGTAAGCTTTACCTTCACTTCGCTATCTCTCACTGTCTCTCTCGCCTCTGACAGTCTCTCGCCGTCGTCTCATCATCCCTCACACTCGATACTAACGTTTATTCGTTTTCGTTTTGAACAGCCTGGTTTCGAGAAACAAATAGGAACACCGGAAGGAACCTCTGCTTCTGAACTCTACAACGAACGAACCTTGGTCCTGACGCGAACGTTTGTCAAACGAGCGTGCGAATACCCTCCCTCTGGATTTGAACGAGAGATCAATGCATACTACTATTCCGGACTCCCTTCGACGCCGCCTACTCCTGGAGCACTCAAAGGGATCGTCGAACAGTGTGGGAATCTGTTGGAAGAGAGCGAGAAATGGTTGGTTGAGAAAGAGGGAGATGGAGAAGGAGAAGGAGATAATGTCAAACCTCCTCAGAGTTTAGTGGTCCCTAGTCAGAGGGTGTTGACGGAAGGAGCTGGACTCAGTCTCAAGAGAACTTTGAAAGGTCTAGAGGAGTTGATGGAGAGGGGACCTCAAGTGAAGGAAGGCTAGGGAAATTTCGCAATAATTTAGTTTAGTTTTTTTCTGCATTTACGATATAGGTCATAGATATACTTTGCAACGTCGTTACTGTACTGTGTACTTTTACGTATCGCATCTATGAAGGGAAAAGTTTGAGATGAACCGGCGAAGTTAGTGTTCGTAAAACTCCGACTTGACTCTCTTTCACTTCACTACACTAAACTTCGGCAACTCGACCTTCAACCTATTCGCGAGTCGTACCAGGAGCAAAGCCATCACTCACACCTTCACAGGACCGCTTCCCTCTTCTTTTCCTTTCCCTTCCTCCACTCGGTTAGCCGATCGAACCTCCTTCGACTACCACCTCTCTGAACATTCCCCCGAGCAATCCAAAGATGCTCACTCAGAGCTGTATCCGATCTACCCGTATCTCTACAAGTCGACGCTTGTCCCGTTCCTCTCCTCTCCTTTCCAACCGCCCCACTCTCCTCATTCCTTCCCTCGCCATGGCTACACCTCGTTACACTTCCACTTCGACCTCTCAATCCACCAAGCAACAGCAACAACAACCACTCTTCCGATTAGACCCTCCTTCAGCAGCCGAAGAAGAATCAGATTTCCAATCCCTCATCTCTTCCATCTCTGAATGGTTCAACTCTCCTCGCTTCTCCAAAGTGAAACGACCTTACTCTGCCGAACTCGTCGCTACGAAACGAGGTACCCAACCCGTTTCCCCCACTCACCCTTCCAACCTCTCCGCGAAGAAATTGTGGGCCGCGTTGGAGAGGGCGAGCGAGAGGGGTAAACCATTACATACGATGGGTGCGATCGATCCTATTCAAATGACTCAAATGGCAGAACACCTCGACGTCTTGTACGTTTCGGGATGGGCCGCGAGTTCAGTTTTGACGACTGGGTTCAACGAAGTCGGACCAGATTTGGCCGATTACCCTTACACGACCGTACCTAACCAAGTTCAGAGGTTGAGGAAAGCTCAAGAGTTACATGATAGGAAGATGTGGGATGAGAGGAGGACGGGAAACAAGGAGAAACAACCTTGGATCGATTATTTGAGACCTATCATCGCAGATGGAGATACTGGGTAAAAAGCTACTCTTCCTTCCTCGTCTGGCGCTCCGATCCCCCCCGCTCACTCGTTTGAGATTGTTTGTAGTCACGGAGGATTGTCATCCGTCATGAAATTGGCGAAAGCGTTTGGAGAAGCAGGAGTTTCCGCCGTTCATTTCGAGGATCAATTACACGGAGGCAAGAAATGTGGACACCAAGCAGGAAAAGTTCTCGTCCCCATCTCTGAACACATCTCTCGTTTGATCGCTGCTCGAATGCAGTGGGACATCATGGGACTCGAAACTCTACTCATCGCTCGAACCGACGCAGAGAGTGCGAAATTATTGTCGAGTTCGGCCGATGCGAGGGATCACGAGTTTATTCTGGGAGTTGAGACTCATGAGGGACCGAAGAAGGCATTGGCAGATGAGATTATGCATGCTGGTATCGAAGGAAAGAGTGGCAAGGAAATTGACAAGATCGAGGCAGATTGGATGGGAAGTGTCAAACTCGCCACTTTCGATGAAGGTGTGTCCGATGTATCTCTTTAGATCGTTTCGTTCGTGACTGACTAAAGAGGATTGTCCGCATCACAGCCGTCGAACGACACCTTCAACGAACTTTGTCCTCTTCCGAAGCCTCCTCGAAATTCGACGAATACAAATCACGAGTAACCGGTGATGGCGTCCTCGTCTCAAATCGAGAAGCTCGAGTGATCGCAAAAGAGATCTGCGGAGGTGAAGTAGCGTGGGATTGGGATTTACCTCGAACGAAAGAGGGATACTACCATTACCGAGGAGGAATGGCCGTGAGTCTCTATTCTCCTCCCTCTAGCTAGTCACGCTCTACCTCGACTGATCAACAATCGTATGGGAACCACAGTCTGCTTTGAAACGAACTCTCGCTTTCTCTGACGTTTCCGACCTCCTCTGGCTCGAAACGAAAGCTCCCGATCTCAAACAAGCTCAATCGTTCGCTCGCACGATTCGCGAGAAGAACCCTAACAAGTAAAGCTTCGTCTCCTGCCTCCTCCAACTCACATGCTAACGTATCTCTTTCTCCTTTAGGTGGCTCGTTTACAACTTGTCGCCTTCGTTCAATTGGGGATCTCACGGTTTCTCTCCCGAACAGTTGAAATCCTTCATCTGGGATCTCGGTAAAGAAGGTTTCTTGATTCAATTAATCTCACTCGCTGGACTTCACTCGACTGCAGTAACTACAGGTTCGTCTATTTTTTCCTTCCTCTCCTCTCCTCTCCTCTCCTCTCATTTCTACTCGCTGACTGAGATTATTGTTGTTCGTTTCTAGCTGAATTGGCAAAGAGGTTCAAGACGGAGGGTATGAAAGCGTATGTCGAGTTGATCCAGGAGAAGGAGAAAGCGATCGGTTGCGACGTTTTCACGCATCAGAAATGGAGTGGTGCGAGTTACAGCGATCGAGTTCTCAATGGTACGTCTCCTTTCATCCTCTTTACCACGAGCTGAGCTGATAGTAGCGAGGAGGATTGTTGTACAGCCGTATCTGCGGGATCTTCAGCTACGGCGGCGGGAGGAGCAGATTCAACCGAACATACTTTCTAATCCTTTCCTCTCATCATGGATCCAAGTTTGTTCCTCGAAATACAACAACCTAGTAGCCTCTACGAAGTTACCTCTCTCGTCTCGAAACGCCGAACGACTAGAGACGCGTGAACAAACAGAACTGAAACTGAAAAAGTTGCTAATTGCTAGTTGCTTCTATTCACATCGAATTTCACTCCTTCTCATTTCTCCCACCCATCTCAACAAAGCTTTGTTGTTGTATCCCTATCCAGCGAGGGGTAATCCACAAATCTCACAATCCTGTCCACCTCCAACCGCATTCTCGAAAGTACAATGAGGACAAACGATCGTTCCTCCTGCTCCTGCTCCAGCTCCAGCTCCAGCTCCTGCATCTCCATTCCCTGTATCTCCTCCCATCGCGTTATCTCCTCCTCCTCCTCCTCCGAATGATTCAGGTGGGATATCAACATCAGGAGGAATTTCAAACCCATCAATCATTTGTCCTCCTGTTCCTCCTCCTCCGTTCTCGCCAGGGTAATCTTTCGGTGGGAGGGAAGAAGAAGCTTGTTCAGTTGCTACTACGAGGAAAGTTTGCCAATTGCCGGAAGAGAAGAGTTGGGAGAGAGTCTCGGCGAGTCGTTTCAGTTCGACAAGATCGGTCGAACTTGGTGAAATGGTCGCGATTCGACACATTAAACGAATTTCCGACTGTTGCCAAGGAAGAAAGAGAGACAGCGTTAGTAAAGAGGACTAGTTTCAAAAGAGTAGGAAGGAGAGAAGAGATTTACTTCATCAAACATTCCACATTCCGTCAAGTACCTTAACAAATGCCAATCGCTCAACCACTTGCACACTTTGATCACCCCTTCGTCCCTCACGAGTAATTCCAACTCCTTGTCCGAGGTGCCGAGTTGACCGTTCAACAACTCTGGCGAGGTCGATTTCGTGAGCGAGACGAATTGGGAAGAGACGGAAGAGAGGGTTTGATCTGATAATCCGGTACGATTCTCGTGAGTGAAGGGTGTAGGGGAAGTGAAGAGAGGTGAAGGTGAAACGGGGAAACCATGCGAGACCTGAAAATCGACGACTTTTGTTGAGTGAGAATTCCTCTTGAGTAGGAGGTAAAAGGAAAAAAAGGAAAAAGAAAGGATGAGGGACTCACATTGACGATCAAATATTCGACTGGGAAACAAGGTTTCGCATTATCTTTGACTTCCAACCCATACTTGTTCTTGTATCGATAAAACACATCTGGAATGTACCTCTCCGGACCTTCCTCCTTGACCCTAACCACTCCAGGATCCACGCTCGCTTCAACCATATCACTCTCAACCATCGCCATGGCCTGATCACTCACCTGATAACTCTCGACCGAAATTTGTCCCTCGATATCCCCCGATACGACGCAAGTGACGAACCTCGACGAGAATTGACCCGACATGGAGAACCTCGAGTTCGTAGGGTATTGACGTTGCAAGTGAGCCGAGTAGAGGACCTCCAACGAACTGAGGAAGAAGGAATTGGCATGACGTTTCGCTTGAACTTTTCCCAATCGCTTCGACTCGTCCGAACTCGTATCTTGAGTCAAATCCGTATAGACGATTCCAACTACTTTTAACCCACATGCCTGTGCCAACGCTTCGACTTTTGATTTTTCTTCCCAAGGGAATCCAACCGTGATTCCATCAGCGTGAGGTTCTTGAGGTGGTTCGTGAATCGCTTCGACTACAGCTTTGATCCCCATAGGTACTTTATCATACGCTTCGTAACTTCCCAACAAGTATCCGTAACGTTGAGTACCGGTAGATCTCCAGAATGACAACAAACCTTCAATGAGTGACGGGGTTGCGAACTCGACGTGATCCGTCATTCGATACGTTTGACGAGAGAGCGTCACTGCCGAAGGTTGACATTTCGTACAGATTCCGGCGGGCCAGGAAGGGTGAGAACCGGAGGAACACGGGACTTGAACGGCGTAGGAAGGGACTGAGAGGGGAGGGATGTAGGTCGAGGCTTGAGCCGAAGTTGGGATCGAGGCGTGAAGTTTCTTGAGGTAGGAATGGTAAGACAAGTGTTTGATCGAGTTTGACGCTTGATACTCTGCATCGAAAGGCTGAGGGGAGGGGAAATTGCGGGTCAGTCGAAATCTTGACTAGAAAGGGGAGAACGGACTCACTTCGAGAGGCATACAGTAATCGCACATACTCTTGGGTCCACACCTACATCCATTCTTTCCTTTCGGTCTGTGAATCTTGCCATCCTGTTTCTCCCAATACTCGTCCACCTTGTCCTCTTTCACTTCTTCCCAAGGTTTCCTCCCTCCCGATACTCGCTTCTCGTTTGGTCTCGCTACTGCAGGTGGAGCTCCAGAAGAAGAAGAGGAAGTGGAAGCGATGGCGTCTACTGCCGAGGAGGATTCGATGGGGATGGTTTTACCAGAGAGGGTCGAAGCGTGTTGAAGGGGTTGCGAAGTGGTAGGGGTTGCTGCACCTGAGTGTGGGTGAGAAGAGAGTGCAGAAGGTGTGGATTTCGTTTGATAAGCTGCAAAGAGGAGGTCTCCATGGCTATTGAAAGAAGTCAAGTTTAGCTATTATGATTTGGTTTGAGGAAGAAGAAGGGACAAGGTTTACTTGATTCCGAGTGATTGCAAGTCTCCTGAGATTGTCGATACCAAGTTTTCACCTCCTCTTGGTTGATTCGAGAGAGTCAAAGTGGCACCATCGATTGAATCTGAAGTTTCGAGAATCTACGGAGAGAATCAAACTTGCTATCAGTTAACATTCACTTAAGCTCAGTGTATATGTGCAACTCTCTGTCACGTCTCCCTCTACTGTCTAGTTCAGTGAGAAGGGCAGGAAGTTGAAAGAGAGATTCAAATGGATGACGAAACCCGATTCCTCTATTCTCTTCTCTGTTGCTCCTGTGTTGCTCTCCTAGTTCTAACCATGACTTTGAGCTAGTGTGAATGATGACTTACCTTGTTTACTAGTGATTGAATGTCATCTTGAGGTTGTAATTCGAATCGAAAGTTTCCATCTTTACTACGAATTCGTACGAGCTACGATTGGGGTAGTTGATCAGTGACTAGCTTGAATACGGGCTGTGTGAGGGACTGACCATCGTGAGAGTGAAGAGTGAAAGGTCAAGAGTGGAGGTTTTAATTCTAACTCTAATGTAATCCATTTCGACTTAGAAGCGAAAATCTTCCGATTTCTACTTTCCTTCACTTTTCACTCTCACTCTCAATCAGCTTCAGAAGATGGTAGCGAATAAACTAAATGAACAAAAGCGACAACATCGGTAAGCCCTCTCCTTCCCCCTCTATCTCCCTCTTCTCCCTTGACTGACTCTTTTTTTCCCTCCTTCATCTTTGATCTCTCATAGCGAGCGAGCCCAACCCGCCTATCGCAAGAAACTAGGATTGTTGGAGAAGCACTCTGATTATGTTAAACGAGCCAAAGATTTCCATTCGAAAGAGAAGAGGATTCAAACGTTGAAAGAGAAGGCGAGTTTCAGAAACAAGGACGAATTCTATCATTCCATGGTGAATAAAAAGACAAAAGTAAGTAGAAATACTATCAATCACTACTCGATGATGTGAGGCTGATGTCGAAGAGGGAGTTGTTTAGAATGGAATTCATATTCAATCGAGAGGGAATGAACCTCTACCGGTAGACTTGGTCAAAGTGTTGAAGAATCAAGATGGTGGTTATATCAGAACTCAACTCAATATGGAACAAGCAGTACGCGGTCGATTTCCCCCTTCCCCCTCCCACTCTTCTGTCTGTGAAAACTGATTTTCGAAAAGTTTCTCGTGCGTGCAGAGGGTACAAAGGTTGAAAGAACAATTGACTTCATTAGTAGATCAAGTTTTACCACAACCTGTCAAACCTTCGTCTGGAGAAGAAGGAGAGGGAGAAGGAGAGGATCAAGAAATGAATGGAGATTGGGATATGTATTCCGATGAAGATCTCGACGAACCAGTAGCTTCAGGAAGTGGTAGATCTCACGTAGTGTTCACAGACGATCTCGATACCGGTAAAAAAATCCCTCTCTCTCTCTCCAATCACAACCTTTAACTGAACCCTTTTCGATGACAATTTTTTAGTCCGATCAGCGGACCCTCAAACTCTCCTCCAGAAACGTTCGACCCCTACTTCAATCCCCACTACCTCTTCCTCCTCCTCCTCTCTCGCAGCGACCCGTAAAGCCCTCAAAGGAAAACAACGTGCCTCGTTATCAGACTCGATCATGCTCGAACAATCACGTGAATTGAGAGCATTAGAAATCGCCTCTCAAGCCTCATTGTACCGTACGCAACTGACGGACGAACTTCACGCGCGCGAGGCGAGGTTGTTACAATTGAGGAGGGCGATGAGGGAGTTGGAAATGCAAAAAATCATGATGAGTTCAGGGGCGAGAAAGGAGGTGGTGAAAGGGAAAGGAGGCGATAAAGGGAAGGAGAAGGACGAGTGGTGGTTGGGAGGAGGGAAACCTGGGAAAGGTGGTGCGAAGAAGGGAGCGGAACAGGAGGAGAGGGCGGGATTACCGAATGCAGAGGAAGGAGTTGCGACTGGTGCGAGGGTATGGGTAAGTCGCCATTCGTCCTTACATCTCTCACTGTATACGTGGAACTGATGTGAGAGTTCGTCGGTCTTACAGAAATTCAAGGCTCAACGAAAGAGATGAAGAATTTCTGCGAAAACTCTCTTTCAACTTTCACTAGACCTCTTCTTTTCCCCCTTTAGATTTCCCAACCAGTCTTTCCGCGCCTGTAAAACTCTTTTGTCGTAACAAGCAAAGCAAGTTTCCCTTTTCTTCACTCGACGCAACGACTCTTTCAACCTGCGCGATTCGACTCTCCTCTCGAGATCCACCTTCAAAGCCCCGTCGCTATCTCTCAGTCGCCGCATCCGACAAGTTGGATAAAGAAAAGAAAAAGCTTTTTAGAGTAACGTCTGTGAGAGAAAAGTTGCAAAAAGGGAGGTACGAGTAAGAGAGTAGCCGCATTCAAAAAAAAAGGAACAGTAGGTTTAAAGACACACTATTCGACAAAAGGCAAAGAAGGTCTAGTCGAAACAAAATTATAGTGCGATGGGGAGAGAGGGGGGGAGTTTGTAATTACTGGCTCGGAAGAGCTCTCGTCAAAAAGAAAGAAAGAAAGAGGGGGTAAATGATACAAACGTGAGATTGGAGAAATGGAGAAGAGAGGGGCGGAAACGGGGAGAGAAGTGTTACTAAGAAGAAGGGAGACGGTCGAAAAGGAAAACGAGAAGTGATTTATCGAGATACTTTGAAGCGATGGCGATTTTGATCTCTTCTACCTATTCCTCTTATACAATGATTCTTCGTCTTCTGTCCGTTAACCGTTCGTACCCACCGCAGTCACCTCTAACTAATCCACTCTCAATCGTTATTCCGCTCCTTCCCTCTCTCCCTCGCCATTCCTCCAGTTTGACCAGCCGCGTCGAACTCGTCGGAGAAGGTATAGAAAGGTGAAGTGAATCGAGAGAAGAAGAAAGGAGTGGGAACCAAGGTCACAAAAATACAAAATTCGACCTTTGGTCATAAATCCTTGTTGTTCTTCTTTTGGTTCGATTCCTTCTCTATCCTCCTCCTCTGGCAACGGCGAGTAGTGGTGCGAGGAAAGTGGAGGGCGAGAGGGGCGAAAGGGGGAAAAAGAGGTGGAAACAAGTCCTGTTTGTTGAAAGCTCCAGATCTGTTCTTTCCATCTTCGGGTTCCTCCTTCTTTTCTTCGATGGTTGAAACGTTCGAAGGCAGGAAAGAGGACGAGAGTGGAAGAGGGTAGATCGGGTGCTTCCTTCGACGCAGGACGAGGCAGGGAGTGAGTTGAGGATGGTGGTGGTAGAAATACAGGGGGGGGAAGGGGGATGTCGGAGTCCTTGGAGGACGCATTCAACGCCGATTGAAATCGAGTAGATTCAGAAGGGCGAGGTAGAGTATTGGGGGAATGGGGATTAAAGGGGAAAGTAGACGATGGGCTGAATTCCTCCTCCTTCCTTGGATTTCGTCGAGTTCGATTACTTGAGGCCTGACAAAATATAGGCGACTCATTGATCGAGACGAGTTGAGGGAGTGGTGGAGCGAGGGTTTGAGCCAAAGTCTGGAATTCGAGTCGAAGGTGTAGGAGGGGTGAGAAAGTATCGTTGAGAGGGTAGACGAAGAGAGAAAGGAGGTAGTGGTCGAGAGGTAGAGGTTGAGTCGGAAGGAAGGAGTGAACGGGAAAAGGAGACAAGAACCGGAGGAGGAGTGAAACTGGGACAATCTCGGAATGATTGGTGACGAGAACAAAATGTTGTCCGTTTGAGTCTTCTTTGGCTTGGCTTGACTAATTCCCTCTTCTCTTGTATCGAACGACTTCCGATAACCCTCCTCCTCCTCCTCCTCTACGACCTTACTTCGTCATCTTCGGTCCCTTTCACTTTCCTCCTCCGTAAAAATTCACCGTGACCGAATTCGAACCATTTGATGTTACACACGTGCGCGACGAGTAAAAGTGATTTCCCCTTGTTGATGTGTTGAGACTGAGAAGGTGGGGGGAGACGAGACCGAGAGAAGCAGGGAAGGGAAAGGAGTTGGGTGAGGTGATGAAAAAGCTGTTTAGTACCATTCTCCTCCAGATCGCATGCGAGAAGCGTCTTGTTGAGCGTTACGAGTTTGCGAGCGAAGCCTACAACCATGAAGCGGGTGAGTCAGAATGAGGTGAAAGTAGAGACAAGGAAAGGAAGTGAAAACTTACATTCGTTGATCAGGTTGAGGAGCAGCTTGTTGTTGCTGTTGATCGACTTCTCCAGGTTGAAGAACTCTCCTCTTGGGTTGAGCAGCGGCAGCAACAGGTTTCGAAGCGGCAGCTTGTTGAGCCGCCATGTCCTTGTTGACTTCTTCGACTCGTTGTTGAACACTCCAATCGAAAACGTAATCGTATTGGAACCCTTCTCGAACGAACAAATCCCTGAACAACTTCCTCAAGTACGAGTAGTCGGGTTTGTCGTCGAATCGAAGCGAACGGCAGTAGTTGAGGTAGATGGCGAATTCGTTGGGGAATCCACGGCAGAGGTATTCGGTAGGAGTCGTCATCTTCTTCTCCATGATTCGATCGTACTTTTGCTTCTTGGTAGCGGCTTTGAGTCCTTGCCAAGGAAGAGATCCTCGAAGGAAGTACATTAAGACGTAACCGAGGGATTCCATGTCGTCACGACGAGATTGTTCTGTGAAGCATTAGACAGACTCAGTCTCGAACGAATCGACTGAGAAAGTGAAATCAAAATTCACCGACACCCAAATGAGTATTGATCGAAGTGTAACGAGCGGTACCGGTCAAGTTCTTGTTCTCGCGGTAAGGAATGTGAAGGTGAGTCTTTGGGTCTCGGTACTTCTTTGCCAAACCGAAATCGATAACGTTGACTTGGTTTCCACGTTTGCCGATACCCATGAGGAAGTTGTCTGGTTTGATATCGCGATGGATGAAATTTCGAGAGTGAATGTATTCGATTCGAGAGATCTGTGCGAGAATTGCGCGATTAGTTCCCATATTAAAGTAGCTAATTGAGACCAGCAACGCACGAGTTGATCAGCGAGGAGGAGAGCAGTCTTGAGGGAGAATTTGCGGTTGCAGAAGTTGAAGAGATCTTCGAGAGAAGGACCGAGCAAATCGAGTACCATCGCGTTGTAATCGCATTCAACTCCGAACCACCTCACGAAAGGAACTCCTACACCTCCTGCGAGCGTCTTGTACACCTTGGCTTCGTATTCGAGTTGAGGGTGTTTCGCTTTGACCGATTCGAGTTTGATTGCGACTTCTTCTCCTGAAATGATGTTGACTCCGAGGTAGATGTCACCTGTGCGTGGTCTTTGATTCAGTACGATCGTTAATAGCGAGGGTCTGAGGCATCTTCCAACTCACCGAACTGTATGGGGAAAGAAGATCAGTCAGCGAAAAAAGAAGGAATCGAGGACAATTTCTAAGAAACTTACAGATCCACTACCAATCTTCTTTCCGATACGGTACTTTCCACCAACGCTGTTTTCAATACGACACGAGAAAGTCAGTGACCGAGTTGGAGCGAAAAAGAGAGATCGACGCAGGAATGTTCAAGGATTGAAAAAGACCTCATAGTCGTCACTCTGAAAGAGAGGGAGAGACTTACCGAAGATCCATGTTTGAATCGGTAATTTGTAGAGAGTGGGAGAAGGTTGAAGAGACTGATTCTAAGTAAGAGTGGGTCAAAAGAGAGAGAGAGTAGTTAGTGGGTTCGTTCATCTCCAAGCCGAAAGCTAATTTCCCTCGAAAAGACGACGTGACTTGAGTAATTCCTGGATCTCGTGATATGTGCTCCAAGAATGCCTTTACTCACCCTTTGCAATTGAATGTACGAAATAGAAGAGGAGGAAGTGGGAGAGAAGTTAGAAAGAGAGGTGAGGGGATCGACCTTGAGAGACAAGCAGGGGGAGGTAGCAGCACTCGACGCCTCCAGCCTCTCCTATTCTCCTTGTGATAGAGTTCTAGTTATACTCTTGTTTCCCTTTATGCTAGTCCTTGAGACTGCCGGTCCTTTCTTGAATCACCCAAGCCACGTCTTGTTGAATTGCCTCCGAGAAAGAGCGTCAACTTTGGAATGGATGACTTACAGATGAACGGACTGTGAGTGTGAAACTCCTAGTTACTGATAGCTATCCTGTGAAAGCTAGGCGAGATCGAGGGAGGAGGGGAGAGGAGGGAGGTTCGTCCAGAAAGAAAGGAACGAGTCGATGGCGAGTTGAAGAAAGAGTTCCGCCTGCAGGTGAACAGTATGTAGCTATGTGGATTAGCTGATCGTTCAATGGGTTGACGCTAGAGTTGTAGGAACTTACCGAAGGGTTGTGGTTTAAAAGAGAGAAGTTCTGCGCAATTTCGCTTCATAATCAACTCTAATCAAAACTGTTTCGCAACTTTCGCTCAAACCGCAGTTCGAGAAGAGACCATGAGACCTTGTAGCAGTAGTCTATACCATCCTTGAGAAAAAGGGCGGGAGACGGGAAAAAAGACATTTCGCAGTTTCATTGCTTTGGGAATTTCGCTGGAACTCACGTCGATACTGAGAACGCTCTATTTCGCCTTCGTTCATCGCGAATAGACCCACAATTCCGATACCGAAAGCCTTCACTGTGGATGGGATAGTACCTCGTTGCATTGCGAGACTACAACTGCTTGCTCATTGTAAAACGTCTACGCTTCTCCTTCTCCCCCTTCTCCGGTCTTTCCTATCACTGTCGAGGAAATGAGACGTCGACTCCCTCCTCATCCATATCCGGTTAGTCCTTCCCAACTACTTCGATATCACGATCCTGACAGTTCCCGACGAACCGCGCGGAAACTTGATTGACGGGAGGATACTACGGTGAATGACTGTTGAGATAGATAGATAGATCGTTATTCTATGTCGCACCTGAGAAGATATTCGACACTAGATGTCAACGAGTTCGGTCGATTCTTGAACCTGTCCCTCAATTCTGGAGTTTTAGAAGTGAGGATAGGTCGAGGTGAGTAGACAAAGATGAGGGACGAGGAATAAAGAGGCGTATGGCGAGTATCACAAGGATTGAGGTGCGTTGCAGTCGACGAGTGTCTTGTATAGGGAGCGAAGAGGGAGGTCCTGACGAGGATTGGCAGTGAACTCGTCGATTTCGAGGTGGAGGTGATCGAGTTGAGGGAGGAACGATATTGACGTTGACCATTTCGAGATATTGTTCGACTTGAAGTTGAACTGACCTCGTAAAGCGAGTGAGCGTAGGGAGGGAAGGAGAGCGGGTGAGAGGAAATGCTCAGTTTCTGATGAAGAGCAGGATGAAAGGGTGAGTGAGACGAGTCGAGGGAATATAGCTCTCTACTCTATAAAGTGCACAGAGGAGACTTGAAGGGTCGTGAGATCTGTGGAAAGGACAGTAGATCGAGTGTGTGGAGATTCGGAGGAAAGAGAGGCGAAACTAGACTCACTCGAAAAGAGCGCAAACACACTCGAGGCGACACTGCCTACATCTTGTACCGTGAACTTGGAGATTTGAGCACACGGGACCGCCAAGTTCTTGATCATATCCTCTTCCAATGGGGGCCAATTGACTCGGTTTCGAATTACGAGTGTTTCGATATCATCAGACCACGGGCTCTCCTCCGTCACGCAACAGAGCGGTATGATCTGCTCGAAAGTGCTCAATTGAATGACTCGAGTGTAGGTCGATGATTCCAATTCGAAGCATCGGCGAAAGACGAGACAGATTGAGCGAAGTGGTTGATGCGATTCTGAATAATGGCGAAACAGGTACGTCGAGGGATGGTGGAAGTACTCGATAATACGTTCTATAGCGTCCACCGACAAGCTCTGTCCTAGTTCTTGGAGTGGTGAGGGAAGGTTTGGGAACAATCGACGAATGAGAATCGAGAATCTTCGACATTTGCGTGGAATGCTTTTGGCCGTGTCGCGTATCTTCTTGCGTAAAGTTTCCTTCTTGATTCCGTACGGTCGGCGATGAGATATCTCGTCTTGAACAGGCTAGAAGGGAGGACAAAACGGGGAATCAGCGAATACGTCGATTTTATCGGACATACAAGGAATTCAGCTCGCTTTTTGGACGATAGCAACAGTCAAAGACATCTCATAGTCGTTTTGGATGGTAACTTGACTGCTCAACGTGTAGTCTGAGGTTCTTGAAGGTAGAGTTGAGTGATGAGGTGTTAAGTGAGCGAGACGAATGGGCCAGTCTCTGTGAGTGATCGCAGTGTCAGGCGAGGTTGTATATTGATCTTCTGAAGCTGTTCTGGTGGTCATCGAAGTCTCTTTGTGAGGTGTAGGAGTGGAAGAGGGGACTTCCCTTTCTTTCCCTCTTTCCTCTCACTTCTCGTTTCTTACTTACTCCCAAAGTACCTCCAAACACTCTAGCAATATCCAAGAATGTCGAGGTACCTCAAAATTGTACCGTCTGCGACAATCAGACGACTCTCGCTTGCTCGAATTGTCAAATTACTTTCTTCTGCTCAACCGAGTGTCAGAGACCGGTACGTGGAGCTGATCAATCTCGTGAAGGAGTGATGGCTAACAAGCCGGAACATGAAAGCAGATGTGGGCGTCTCACAGCTTCACTTGTGGAAAACTTCCTGAATCGTCTCTCATCGTTCCGCCGCTTTCGCTCGAGGAATTCATCGTGTTGCTCGCCATGCCAGACACCGAGCTCATGGATATCTCTGTACAGCCCTCTGTACCTAAATCACTGCTTCGAATAGTGTGCGATCTCGGCCTTTACAACGGAACCCACGAAGGCGAGTATCGTTTCCAACCCCTCGCAACTTGACAATAGTAGACTACCTGGCTGACTCACAAACTGGCTGAACGTCTACGCCACAGATCTCGTAGTCGGACTCGCGGAAAGCAACACTCGCCTTTCGGAGCCCTTCCTGTCGCCGTGTCTCTTTATCGCGAGAGCGTTTGTGCACTTTCACAGGGGGCCGGATTCCCCCATACGGAGTGCTGAGACTATCCCTACAAGCTCAATGGCGTGGAACACGCTTGGTTTCCGTTCAATAAGCCTGGTCACTCAATACCTCAAGGCAAATCCCGTCAAATCGTCAGCTACGAACCCTTTTGGTTCGCTCACGCCCCTACTCCGACAAGAGCTCATCGTCACAACGCTTCTCTCATCTAGAGCCCAGCACTACCTAGATCCTCGACTTCTGAATCCGGCTGAAGTAGCAATGCAACGACTACTTCGTATCCTTCGCGAAACTTACTCGACGATCGAAACGATATGAAGCTCATTGTCATGGGAATGGTCGAGTTCTACGAAGAAGAGCTGGGAGAGTTGCAATCACGAAGTCGTCGAGCGCTAGACTACGCTTGATCCTATTCGTAAAGTTCGCCTCTCTTTCTGACTGCTGGTACTCTACTAATCCTTTGCTTCCTTCCGTAGCTTGCTAGGTTTGGCTAGATTGAAGTGAGGCAATGTGAAGGGTAGCCCGTACAATTTCTCCAGAGTTGATATGAAAGGTAGTGGCCGATGATCGTTTCCTGCAGCTGTCCGCAGTCTGCTCTCGCCTTGGTTGTCAAAGCTAATTTCAATAGATCGGAGCGTCTCCAGCTTCCGAACCCGAATGAGCTTGCACACAGAATCTGGCGGATCGTCTATTGCCGAACTTTATCTCTTTCGTTTTATCTTCTCCACGCGACACTCTTCTCTGAGCTATCTCGAGATGTACCGACGCTCATAGTGTGAGCTACATCTATGAGCCTGCCAAACAGTCGATGCTTCGCTGGAAATTTCGGACTGTGTCCAAAACCCGATTTCTCGCCCTGCTAAATTTTCACTTCTCAATAACCATCTTTGGTACTTTTCCCAGATTTTTGAAAGGACGACGGTTCAGATCGTTACGAGACAGTCCCTCGCATGTCATCTTCGGATTCCGAGTCCCGCACAGACGGCTGAGAGATGCGAAAGAGGCGGAAAGCGAGGGAACGCTCAGAGATTGAACGAGAGATAAAGCTATAAGCATCGTTCTCACTCTCGACGGTTCTTCCACGCCCTCCTCGAATGCCGGAATTGAGGAACGGGAGAGCACTTCATCCTCGCGATGACAACAGAAACGACGAAAGTTTCTCGCAACGAGACGAGAAAACGTCGAACTTTGCTCTCTTCTCTTTTCGACTTTGTGCTTTCGCCATCCGACATGCTTCGTCTCTCGTCTCCTCGCTTCGTGACGATCTATCCTCTCCGTCTGTCCTGTTGGCTTTCTCACTCACTCCGGGAACCAGAATCGACTGTCGAAATCTCGGAAACTTCGAAAATGGTCAGTTTGGTCCCGTCTGAGACACTCGACTTTTGGGGGCGCCAAACCCTGGGATACTTTTTGGTATCCCACACTTCCCAAATTTCTAGAGGTCCGTCTTTCTAATCGAGCTCTTCGATCGATTTCAGCCGGCTACAGCGACGATACCGTCGAGAGAAGCGACAGAGAGATGTAATCTGGAAAACAGAAAAAGGAAAGAGAGGAAAGGAAGTTTTGCGAAACGACTACGACGACGAGATGAATGAATCGACGAAAGAAGTACCTCGCCTTAAGAAAAGACGATTCAGACTAACTACAGTATAGTATTCACAAAGGACTAATGGCAAACTAATGACTACTGAAAATCGACGAGACTTAAAGCTTGCTCGAGTTGGCGAGGTTGGGACGGAATCGAATGGCCTCGGAAGCGGGCTTGACCTTGAGAGGTTGTTGCTCGGGAAGACCAATCTCCTTAGCGATCTTGTTCGAAAGTTCTTGGTTGATGGTGGCGCTGAGAAAGAGAAAGGAAAACGGGTTCGATCAGTTCTCTGCATCAACAAAGTGGAAGAGCTAGAGACTCACAAGCAAGACAAAACACGCTTCTTGACCTCCTCCGACTTGCATCCTCCGAGGTGACCAGAAACGTTTCCAACAAAGTTCTCCTTCTCTTGATCGGTGAAGACTCGCTCGTAAAGGTCTCGAGGTTGCTCAAAGTCAAGTTCGGTAACCTCGGAAAGATCCTGAACGGCTCCTCCAAGGAATTGCTCGTGCTCGGAGATGTCGTAAGGGTTCTTCTTGTAGTTGAGAGTTTGTAGAGAGGATTGGTAGTTGGGTCGAGGACCTTGGTTGTAGAAAGCGGCGGCACCATCTCGTTGGAAGTTGGCGGGTTGGGTAAGAGGAGCGTTGACGGGGAGTTGAGCGTAGTTGACTCCGAGACGGTATCGGTGAGTGTCGGGGTAGGAGAAGAGACGGGATTGGAGGACGGGATCGGCACTGGGCTCGATTCCAGGAATGAGATGGGAAGGAGAGAAGGCAATCTGCTCGATCTCGGCGCTGTAGATATAGACAGAGGAGAGTCAGTGAGTGTCCTCGTGGGAGAGTTGCAAGGAGTGAAAAGCATACAAGTAATTTTGAACATTTTCATTGAGAGTGAGCTTTCCGACAGGTCGAAGAGGGAACTCCTTTTGAGGCCAGGTCTTGGTCAAATCGAGAATGTTGTAACGGAACTTCTCGGCTTGTTCAGGAGTCATGACTTGAACGTTGAGAGTCCACGAAGGGAATTCTTGACGTTCAATCGCTTCGAACAAGTCACGAGTAGAGTAATCGGGAGCGGTTCCAGCGGTCTTTCCAGCCTCCTCATCGGTGAAAGCCTTGATACCTTGGTCAGACTTGTAGTGGAATTGAACGTAAACGAACGATCCATCCTCCTTGACCATCTTGTGAGTGTGTCCCGAATAACCGTGCATGAATCGGTATCCGTCAGGAGTTCCTCCTCGGTCCGAGAAGAGAATGGTGAACTGATGGAAAGATTCAGGGTTGAGCGAGGCGTAGTCCCAGAAGTGATCGGGATCCTTCAAATGAGTTTGAGGGTCACGCTT
>JGI24890J29729_1000591_pt1 | contig 21480 bp, 22 predicted proteins | sample FreactcultureFD7_FD_29729 | JGI IMG/M metagenome (IMG submission 29729)
TGGCATGGATTGGAATATTGTCTGTTATGGTGTACTATCCATTGACAGGGATACTTCTACGGCGATCATCAGGGAATCTTGCCATGGACGATGAGAGCTTAGCAATTGGTAGTCTTATAGCTCGAGTCGACAGGCTTGAAATAGACTTTACTGAGATCCGTAAAGATCAAAAAGAGATGCTAAGAATTCTTCACAATGCAGAGGGTTCTTGGAAGACAATGGTCGCTGTCGGGGGAGTTGGCATAGCTATTGGAAGTGGATTGGTGGGGGTAATTGGCTTTTGGTCCAACATTAAAAGCCTTTTCATTAAATAAGGAAGAGTATTATGGAACGTGCAGAGCCTACGATTAAATTTGAATTCAACGTTACGGAAATTAACTTCATTTTAGATTGCTTGCTTGACCGCCCAGCTCGCCAATCAAAGCCATTGATTGATCGGATTACAACAGAGGCAACTGGTCAAATTGCAGCTGCGGCAGAAAAGGTATCTCAGCAGGAGCCTGAATAATGGATATTGGAAAATGGGGAGGGCTAATTGAAGCTGTCGCACCAACTATTGCTACTGCTCTTGGCGGTCCTTTGGCTGGGATGGCTACCCGCGCTATTTCTGGCGCACTATTTGGTCATCAAGATGGGTCCATTGATGATATTCAAGCTGCCCTACTAAATCCAACGCCCGATCAGCTTGCTACCTTAAAGAAGATCGATGCTGACTTTAAAGTCCAGATGAAGCAACTGGACATCGATCTTGAACAGATTTCAGAGCAAGACCGAGATAGCGCCCGTCGTATGCAGACAGAAACTCGGGATTGGATTCCCCGTGTTTTAGCTATTTTGATCGTTGGTGGTTTTGCCATCATCACTGCTTTAAAAATGTCCGGCTGGAATACGGTTAACGATCCAGCCGTATCCGAGCTTCTTACAACGCTTCGAGATGGTGTAATTCTTGTGCTTTCTTTCTTTTTTGGGTCTTCTTCAGGCTCTCAAAGAAAGGATGAAATGATCTATAAATCGACTCCAGTTCCATGAATGACAATTTCGACAAATGTTTTGCTTTGGTTTTAAGGACTGAGGGCGGTTTCCAAGACGATCCACATGACAAGGGAAATCGTTTGTCGGACGGTCGTCTCGGGTCTACTAATATGGGTGTTACTCAGGCGACTTGGGAGGCTTGGGTAGGCCACGAAGTGACACACGATGACATGAAGGCTTTGACNCCAGCCGACATCGAGCCATTGTACAGGAAGAACTTTTGGGCATCTTGCCGTTGTGACGAGTTGCCGGAAGGTCTGGACTATGCCTTATACGATTTGGCGGTTAATTCCGGTGTCGGTCGAGCCATCCGTTTTTTGCAAATGGTTCTTGGGATTAGAGCTGATGGCGTTATGGGCGTAGAAACCATGAGAGCCGTTAACTCATCCGATGACCGTGACCTGATTAAAAAGTTATGCGACTATAGGCTTACTTTTTTGCAGGGGCTGCCAGATTGGAATAGATATGGTACAACATGGGGGAACCGAGTAGCATCGGTAGAAAAAACCGCAGTAAGCATGACCGGATAGGTAAATGGCGACCTCCCAGACTGGAATGACATTTAACGAGCTGCAAACCGACATCCAGAACTATCTGGAGCGCGGAGCCTCGGCTGCTGTCGACCCAATCGTTTACCAACAAATCCCCCGGCTCATTACTCTTTCTGAGCGTCGGATCATTGCCGACCTCAAGATTGAGGGATTTATTGTAGCCAGCACAACGACATTTCCAGCAGGTATTTCGGTTTACGCCAAGCCGGATCGTTGGAGAGTAACGATTTCCATTAATATCGGGACTGGAACGGGGCATCAAACCCGCACTCCGGTGTTCCCGCGTAGCTATGAGTACGTTCGAAACTACTGGCCAAACGAGTCCCAAACAGGACAGCCTAAGTTTTATGCAGATTATAACTACAATAATTGGGTGATTTGCCCAACTCCAGACCAAGATTATCCAGTTGAAATACTGTATTACGAGCTTCCAGCATTGCTTAGCGATACAAATCAAACCAACTGGATTACAGAATATGCTCCGCAGCTGGTTTTGTATGGCGCATTGCTTGAAGCCACTCCGTTCTTAAAGAACGATGAGCGCATCCCTGTCTGGAAGCAATTTTATTCCGAAGCCGTTTCCGCGATTAACACTGAAGACTTAAGGCGTATTGTGGATCGTAGCACAACCAGAACCGAGGCATGATATGAGTTACACAAGTGTATTCGGTGGTGCAACAATCTACCCAAGCAATGTTTCGTATTTCTACACGGACTTAAGCACACAAGACGTTGTTCTTCAGTGGCCGCTTGAAACTGTCCCATCCACAAATGTTGCAGCAAGCATTGTTGACGTAAATTGCACAGCGGCTGGGCGTAGCGTATTTCTTCCGGCGGCTAATTTGGCTTCTCAAGGCCAGACAATACTGTTCAATAATGTAGGCACAACGACATTTACTGTCCGTGATACTGGTGGAAACACCATTATGACCGTAGACTCAGGTCTTCTTTGGCAGGTCTATGTTACTGATAATACGACAATTAATGGTGCATGGCAGGTTCTCCAGTACGGCGTTGGAGTATCATCTGCCAATGCTGCATCACTTGCCGGTTATGGCATTAAGGCAATTTCATCGACGCTTAACCAGTCCCATCCGGTTACATCGTTTAATAGCACCTATACCACCGGAAGTGTTGACCGAGCCAAAGTTCTTGTTTGGACAGGCGGCGTTGGCAATCTTTATCTCCCATCAGCCGCCACTGTTGGTAATGACTGGTTCGTTATTTTGCGTAACCAAGGCACGGGTAACATTACCGTCGATCCGGCTGGAACCAATCTAATAGATGGGGCGTTATTAAAAGACATCCCACCAACCAATTCGTGCTTTATTATCAGCGATGGCATATCGTTCTACACCATCGGTTATGGTCAGAATGTCAATTTTGCCTTTAATTATACATCTATTTCCGTAGCTGGTTCCGGTAACTATACGTTATCGACCGCGGAGCAAAATAAGATTTCCTATAAGTTTACAGGGGCTTTGACCGGGAATCGGTCTATTATTGTTCCCCCAACTGTCCAGCAATATTGGGTCGATAACTCTACCACTGGGTCGTATACATTAACCGTAAAAACAGCCTCTGGTACCGGATTTGCGGTTCCTCAAAACTCTCGAGCCATTTTGTATTGCGATGGGACTAACGTCGTTAACGCATCCACGGCTAGTATTGCAACGCCTATTTCTATTGCTTTGGGTGGAACGGGAGCAACCACAGCTAATGGTGCGCTTATTAACCTTGGCGGTGGCGCAACTGGTATTGCCGTGTTCCAATCATCGTCACAAAGCACAGCTCAAACGGCAATGGATGTTTACTCTACGAGCCAATCAGACAGCAATGCCTTGGCTTTTGCAGTGAGCCTTGGCTAATGGCGCCGCGTCCCCTTCATATCCAATCAAAGCCCGGAATCAAACGCGACGGAACCGTGTTTGAAGGCGATTTTTATGTGGATGGACAATGGGTCCGATTCCAACGTGGACTTCCTCGTAAAATGTGGGGATACCGCAAGATAACCAATCAATTTAATAACGCATCTAGGGGTATGTATACATATCCGCTCAACGGATTGCTTTACACCATTTCCGGTGGCTCCAGCAGCTTGCAAAGCATGACCATTAACAGCGTCGGTATTGCTGGAACGGTGTATGATCGAACACCATCTGCCCTTGTCGCCAGTGACAATAATATGTGGACGCTTGATGCCATATTTGACACGGCAACAGCTTCGACGGCCCTTATTGCTCACGCTGCAACAAATTTAAACGATATTGCCAGCGATTCCGCTTATCCAATTTATGGTGGTGACATATCATCTAACGCCCAACTTATCCCATTGGGCGGTACGTCACCCTCTGTATCTGGTGGGATTTTGGCTCTTGCACCTTATTTGGTTGCCTTTGGCAGCAATGGATTCGTGGCTTGGTCTGCCCCCGGAGATCCTACCGATTGGACGACAACGTCTGGTGGCGGGGCTGCTTACGTTACATCTCAAAAGATTGTGGCCGGAATTGTCACCCGAGGCGGTGCCACCAACTCGCCATCGGCTCTTTTATGGAGCTTAGATAGTGTTATCCGTATGTCCTTTATTGGAAGTACAGGAGCTGGGGTTAATCCGACATTTTCGTTTGATACCATTTCCGATATGTCATCGATCCTATCATCCCAATCAGTTATAGAATATGACGGCATTTATTACTGGGCTGGTCTTGGGCGGTTTTTGTCATACAATGGTGTGGTCAGAGAAGTCGCTAACAATCTCAATCTTAACTACTTCTACGATAATTTGAATTATGCTCAACGCCAAAAGGTATTTGCTACCAAAGTTCCCCGTTTTGGCGAAATTTGGTGGTGTTTTCCATTTGGAGACTCTTTGGAATGTAATCATGCTGTCATTTATAATGTGCGTGAACAAACTTGGTATGACACTGCTCTTCCTAATGCTGGCCGTTCTAATGGTCAATTTGCTCGTGTGTTTGAATATCCCCTGATGATGGGAACGGTTACGGATCAGGCTATTTCGTCCTTATCCAGCTTGGTTGGTGGCTCCTCTTACACCAATGGCAATTATTACGGCATTTCTCTTGTAAACACGTCTAACATTAATGGAACAGGCGCTACCTGCAATGTCACTGTTTCGGGCGGAGCCGTTACCAACGTTACTTTGATTTCTGGTGGCACCGGGTATTTGGTTGGTGACGTATTGACTGTATCCAATGGCGATGTTGGTGGAACAGGAAGTGGGTTTACCATTAATGTTGCCACATTGACGGGCTATAGCTTATGGCAGCATGAAACTGGGGTAGATGAGCTAAATGGCTCTAATGTTAGCCCAATCAATTCTTTCTTTGAGACAAGCGATATTTCCGTTGCAGCCGCAGAGCAATCCCAGAACCGTAGTTTACGGGTCACACTTATTGAGCCGGACTTTGTTCAATCTGGACCAATGACAGTATCCGTTTCTGGTCGGGCAAATGCTCGGTCATCTGAAATTACATCAAACGAAATGATGTTCCCCGATATGGACAACATTACTTCTCCTCCCGAGCAAGTGGTGTTCTTTAAGGACATTCGTCGTGAGATGCGCTTCAAGTTCCGCAGCAACGTCGTTGGCGGAGATTACCAGATGGGCCTTTGCTTGGCCCATGTTGAGCCAGCTGATGGAACGGTATTGGGAGCTGTCGGATGATAGGCATAGATCCCAAGTTTATGGAAGTAATGGAATGGACCGATAAGATGACACCCGGTCTTTTAAATTACGGCGACATAGGCAAATTAGACAGTCCTGACAACTGGCAAAATTGGGCAAGGGGTGTTATTCTTATCAATCAACAGTGGCAAAGCGTTGCGCCAAATCCGTTTGAGTTCACAAATTGGCGTGATTGGGCCGAAAGGTTTTTACAGGTAATCCAATGACCGATCAAACCAATCAAGTCGACCCCCTTACCAGCGTCTTAAATCGCATTTATTTGCAGAATTTTAATCGCCAGTACGATCCCACGAACGCGGCTGATGCGTATTGGGCGTCCCAGATTAAATCTGGTAAGGAATCATTGGGAAATCCCTATAAGTTGGCAGCAGATATTGCATCTGGAGCGCAGGGTAGCGATGCCAATTATTACACCACAATGGCTAATTCGGTTAAGCAAAATAATCCAATTACAACATTGGCTCCGCAAAATGCCTATGCTGGCCTAACACAGCAAGATGTCAATGCCACTGTAAATGCGGCCAAAGCTGGCGCTCCGGGATTTAGCGTTACATCGATTCCAACATATTTCGGTGTGACCCCAAGTGTTACGCCTGATTGGGCAAAGGCTCTTTCGACCGACGCATCGACCTATACTGGTCTTCCAGCATCATCTTTTGGAACTGGAACGACCGATACACCGCAACAATTAACATCTGTCGATACAAAGTACACCAATCCGGCCAATTATACACCTACCTCTGCATTGCCAGCAGCGGACCAAAATGTTGCATTTGAGGCTCGTTTGGCAAATATCAGAGCCGATCCAGTCATTGAAAGCTCATTGCAGCAAGCTATTGCACAAAAAATCCCCGGCTTTACGATTGCCAAAAAGGGAGGTCACATCAAGGCAAAAGATACTCGCCCTGTTATGCTGAATTTTGATCCACCTAAGCAATATGCTAAGGGTGGACTGGCTCAAAAAGCAGAAGAGGTTAAGGCGGCTGGACGTGGTGGAGACACCATGCTTGTTCACGTCAATCCTATTGAGTATCAATGGCTTCAAAAGACCTTTGGTGGTGGAACAAATCCTCACACGGGCTTGCCTGAGTTTTCTTTCTGGGATTATATTCTTCCAGTCGTAGCCAATATTTTTGCTCCGGGAATTGGTGGCACTATTGGCGATACTATCGGTAGCATGACAGGAAATGCGCTACCAACCGCTTTGACTAGTGCTCTTGGGAGTGCTGTTACGGGTGCTGGTATTAATGCTCTTACGGGTAACGATGTTGGAACTGGCGCCCTTGTAGGTGGCCTATCTCCAACGGTTCTTAACTCTCTTGGGCTAACTGGAACTGGCGGCGCATTATCAAACTTTAATTTGCTTCCAGACGTAGCGTCAAAAGCGGCCACTGCAAGCCCGACGGCTGTTGGTAACGGAATGGGCAACATTTCTGGAGTAGCTGGAGCTTCAAGCAGCTCGCCAAGTATGGTGTCGGGCTTGATGAAATCAGCTCCATTGCTTCTTGCCGCAGCTGCTCTTGGTGGTGGCTTAAGCAAATCATCGGATCAACCAGCCGCACAGCTGTCCGGTCAGACCGATCAGAACAAGACAAAGTTATCTAATGTGACGTTTGATCGTACTCAAACCAATCCTAATGTTACAAAGCGTTATGGATACGGTGGAGAGCAGCAGTTCTTTAAAGACAATTCCTTACCAACTGTAACTGCCGCAATGGGAACCTATGTAAAGGGCGGTGGTACGGGCACGTCCGATAGCATACCAGCCAAGCTATCCGATGGTGAGTACGTCATTGACGCACAGACGGTATCGATGCTTGGTGACGGATCGTCCGATGCTGGCGCCAAGAAGCTCGATCAAATGCGTGAAGCAATTCGTAAACAAAAAGGCGGTGCTTTATCTAAGGGCAAATTTGCACCTGATGCTAAAAGTCCATTGTCGTATATGAGGGGAATAAAATAATGGGCGTTCTAGATTTTCTTTTCCAAGGCTCCCCGCCTCCTTCGACAACAACTTATGGAACGTCGACTACGGGTATTCCGCAGTTTATGTCGGATTACACGCAAGGTCTTTTAAGTAAGGCCAATGCGGTCGCAGACGAGCCATATCAGGCTTATGACCAACCCCGTTTGGCAGATTTTTCGCCTGAGCAACAGCAAGCGTTTGCTGGCACTGCGGCTATGCAAGGTCAGTATCAACCCGACATTAATAATGCTCTTAATTTAACGACAGAAGCTGGTACAGCTAATCCGCTTGGAACAGCTCAGTCATATTTAGATAACGCAGCTCAAACTGCTCCACAGGTTGTCGGCTCGTATATGAATCCATATACCGATGCGGTGGTAAATCGTATTGGACAGTTGGCTGGTCGTAACCTTCAGGAAAACCTGCTACCATCGATCAATTCCAACTTTATCCGCGCTGGTCAGTTCGGTTCGGCGCCAATGCAGACAGCCGTTGGCAATGCACTTCGCGATACACAGGAAAGTGCATTGGCCCAACAATCTCAAGCATTGCAACAGGGTTATGGCTCGGCGGTAAATGCTGCTCAGACAGACCTTGCACGTCAGGCCGGACTTGGTCAGACGGCTGGAAATCTTGCAACGCAGGGCGCTCAGACGCAAATCGCAGCTGCAAATCAAATGGGCAACACGGCAAATCTTGGGCAGACAATGGATCTGCGCGATCTTTCTGCCTTGGAAGCGGTTGGTCAAACGCAACAGACGCAGGACCAAAAGAACCTCGATCTTGCATATCAAGACTTCTTGAACCAGCGTCAGTATCCAGCTCAACAGCTATCAATGATGAACTCGCTGATTCGTGGCTTGCCATACGGAACAAGCACCTCAACATCAGCTACAGGCCCAGCCAGTACATATCAAGCCTCACCATTGTCGCAAATTGCTGGTGCAGCTGCTCTTGGTAACGCTCTTAAAATAAAGAAGGGCGGCATGGTAGAAGACAAGCGAGATCCGAACCGTCGGTCAACACGCGGTCGCAAGAGGAAGTAATTATGGCTGATGCACCTGACTATTATGGAGACGCAATGAAGTCCAACGATCAGATGATCGGTGCGCTTCAACAGGCCAATGCCAATTACAAGCCGCAAGGCATCTTTGCTAACGTCGATCCAACAATGCTTAGTTTGGCACAAGGGTTGTTGGCACCAACGAAGACGGGTGGTTTTGGTGAAAGCATTTCCAATGCAGCGGGCGCGGTCGCTGGTCCATTGGCCCAGATGAAACAAGCCCAGATGACTAATCTGGAAAAGATTGCAACACTAAAGAACGCTCAGGCTCGCTTGGCGATGGAAGCTCCATACTATCAGGCTCGTGGTGATTATTACGGTGCGAGGGCTGATGCGACTGGCACTGACGGCGTTATGACCCCGCTCGATATTAAGCGCGAAGAAGGCGTTATCGCAGACTATCAAAACCAGCTGAAGCACGAAATGGGCAAGGATAATCCTGACCCAATGGCAATTGATCGTTTTCAACAGCTTATCACCTACCACCAGAACAGGGTTGGACAGGCTGCTGGCGTTACAGCTCGGCCACCAACGGCTACGCCAATCACTGCTCCAGCGCCAGATCAATCATCTCCGGGGGTTTTTGATACTATTTCTAAATGGTGGAATGGCACTCCGTCCACATCTGCTCCATCTGAGACTCCGTCTCAACCGGCAGGAACTCCATCTCAACCGGCGATGCCTCAACAAAATAAACAACAGCAACCAAATGCAACAGACCAATCTTCTACACTTACAGTTGGTTCAACGAAACAGGTAAAGGTTGGAAAAGATAATCTAACAGCTACTTACGCGCCTGACGGAAAGTGGTATGTTGTCAAGGATGGGAAACACTATCCGGTGGTTGAATAATGGCTAAACTTGGTGCAGCTGTAGATTATGACCCTTTCAAATTACAACCAACAGCAGAGGCCAAGTTAGGCGCCCCTGTTGATTTTGATCCTTTTGAACAGGATGGCCCTCCTGATGAGCGCGAGCTTAATCTCCCGCCGCTTCAAGGAACACCAGCTCCCGGCGTTCCATTGTTACCAGCTCGGCCAGCTGATATTCCACTGCCAATCCCTCGCCCCGCCGATCTTGGGGAAGAAACAGCTCCTGTTGCGTCTCCGCTTCAAGCATCTATCGTTCCATCCGTTGCTGCGCTGACAGGCAATGCTCCGTCTGCTCCAATTATGCCCGGAATTGGATTTGGCGGCGCTCCAGCAACTCCCCCAGCCAATGGTGGCAATATTGTTTCAGCAATACCCGGCGGCTTGCAGGTTCAAAAGCAACTTCAGCAATTTGCATTTGGCAAAGGTTTACAGACGAATAAACAGATTGATGACTTGCAAAAGAAAATTGATGCTCTCAAAACTGAGGGCGGGCATGAAGATGAGATCGATAACCTTCAACGTACCATCCAAGGCTTAAAAACTTTTAGAGCGCCAGAGAATCTTGTTCCAGAGATTGCTGCTGTTCAAAAAACAGAAGAAGAGATTAAAGCTCAACCTCAGACTGATTTCAGCAAGAAATATGCAGAAGCGAAACAGGCTGGTGGCGTCAAAGGTTGGCTTACAGGAACGTATGAAGCTATTAAAGCTGATCCTCTCGGGGCCGCAAAAGGTTTTACAGCCACGACGGTCGAGGGTGCCCCACAAGTTGTAGCTACAATCGCTGGTGGTGCAAATGGCGGTGTGACAGGTGCGCTTTATGGTGCCGGTGCAGCATATACCGAAGCTCTTCTTGAAGAGACAAAAAAGTATGGCTGGGACGGCGACCCTAAGAAATTTTACGATATTTACAAAAAGCACGAAGACGAAATTGATGCTGCTGCCAAGATGAACGGGGCAGTAGCGGGTACGTTTAACGCGGCTATGGGCCTTATTCCGGGTGGAAATACTCTTGGCGAAGGCATCAGAAATGTCTTGTTTAAGTATACTCCTCTTCAAGTGGCTCAAAACATTGTTGAACGCGGCATTACAACGGTCAATAAGCTCGATCAAAAGACAGGCCAACCAATCTTTGATGCTAATGGCAATCCTGTTCTGGTCCATCTTGAAGGTCTAAAGCCATCTGAGATCGCCGATATGGTGGCTCAAGGCATTATTACGTCTGTGCCATTTGAAGCGCGTCACCTTCTTCCAGAGCGTCAGGCTCCAGCTCCAGCGCAGCCACAAGCTCCCGGTGCAGCTCCTCCTCCACCCGGTGGACCAAGTGGTGCAAAGCCCGGCGCTGGACCGGAAACTGCCGCTCCTCAGCCCGAGCCTACTGTTGACCAATTTAACTATAGGTACAATTTCAATCCACGCGATGACGCTAATCTCGTTGCTGGCTTTGAGGATGACATTAAATCTGGACGCATGACCCGCGAAGAAGCGTTGGATCGTGTTTCCAAAATGACGCCTGAAGAAGCTGCTCAAAAGGCTAATTTATTTCGTCAGGTAGGTGGCGAACAAGTCAATAGAGCTGGCTTGTCTGAAGCGGACGATCTTTATCTTCAAGCAAAACGTAAAGAACTCAATAATCTTGGTGAGCCGTTTTTCAAAACTGGAGAACAACCAGCTCCCGGCCCACAGCCCTCCCCTGATGAGTCGGTCGAGGCACGGGAGGCGGGAGCTGCACCTCCCCCTCCCGGGGCCACCGTTGATGAGCCTACCGCAAGCATCTTGAAGGGCGCTGGCTATGACATGGAAGACATCATGGCGATGTCCCCGACCGAACGCGCAGCTGAAGTGGCAAGCGCTAAGAAGGCCAAAGCCAAGCCAGCCGACCTAACGGATCAAGAACGTGAAACGCTTTCGGGAAAACCAGCTCAGGCAGAAGCTGCTGCTGCTCCTCCGCCAGAGGCTGCCCCTGCCGCCGCTGCTGAAGCCCCAGCAACAAAAGGAACAGAGCTTGTTGCCCAAGGCGTTGAACCACTTGAGGCAATGAAGGAAGCGGCGGCTGCTAATCCAGCTCCAGCTCCAGCTCCAGAACCAGCTCCAGCTCCAGAACCAAATCCAATTGAAGCCAAAACATATGGTGACATCATTGGACCAAATAGGTATGAGCCAAACAACGGATTTACGCTGTTCCCCGGCACAAATCAGGAAGCTCATTTCCGTTTTGATACTTATAAAGATTACAACAGCATTGGTATGAGTCGCAACCAATTGCTTGGTGAGCCAGCCAAATTTACGTCTGATAAAGATACGGACAGGCGTGGAGGCAACATTCGTCCAAATGAGATGCTTGAGAAGCTCAAAGACCCAGTTCTTGCTGATCTCTTTACTAAATTCGTTAATAAAGAGATTACCAAGGAACAGTTTCTTGAGCAGTTAAGCAAAACGCCTATTAAGGCTGAAGCCAATCCAATTCCTCCAGAGGGAATGAAGGCAGCGGCTGAACCAGCTCCAATAAAAGCGCAACCAATTCCAGAGCCTGTAGCAGAAGTAGCGGCTGAACCTGTCGCTAAGCCTGTTGCTGCTGAAGAAGCACCAGCCCCCGTTGAGCCAAAAGCTCCAAAAGCTCCAAAGGTTAAGGCTGCTCCAGTTGAAAAGCCAAAGACTTTGTTTTCGCTTGTTCGTTCATTGGGTGGTTTGAAAGAAGGTGATGCTCATCGTGGCGAATTGAGATCACGCGATCTTCACCGGATACCGGGTATTGTAAACAACAAAACCGGCGTGAGCCTTGAAGACTTCGTTATTAACGCTGTCGAAAATGGCTATTATCCTGAGTGGAAAGATCGCGTTCTCAATAATGAAGGCGGCGTCACCCAGCAAATGGTCGACAAAGTTTTAAATGATCTCGCTTCCAAACGTAATTTCAATGAAGCGGTGGGCCAACGCCGATCTGAGGCATTGACTGATGAAGAAGAATATCGCCTTGAAAACTACAAAGAAGACATCCGTAATCTTTTAAAGGATATGGATCATACTGCCAGCGATGAGCTGGTCCATGATGCAGGGATGGCAATGCTTCGTGGTGAGAAAGATCCACTGCAAGCACTTGAGCTTGCTCACATGGGTCGTGTCGCTGAGCTATTGCCTGACGATGGCGATTCGATCCGTGACCTGACGGGCGAAGATTTTTGGAATACCGTTCAACAACATCTTATCGACAAGGAAGAAGAGGCTCCCCGTGAAACTGAACAACGACCAACACCGGAGGCTGGCCCAGCTCCTAGAGAGGAAGGCCAACCAGTCGAGCAGCCCACAGCAAAAGAAGAGCCTGAAGGACGCGGCAAGCCTGTCGAGGAAGTTCGCCCTGCACAGCCTGAAAAAACGCCCGTAAGCACTGGCAAGGAAATTCCGGGCACTGGATTATCTATAGAGCAAAAGAAAGTTAATCTTTCGCCTATTCAGCACGCTAAAAAAATGAAAGACCTGATGGCTCGTTACTTTGAGCCGGGTAGAATTATTGAAGGCTATGGTGGTAAAGATAAGGTTATTTCATATTCCCCTCACGATCAAAACGGAAAATGGAGCGTCACTGTTCAAAAAGTAACGCCAGAAGGACTTGAGCGTTTCCGTAATCATTCTACTATGCCTGACATTAGGGAGATGAAAAATGTCCTTGGAAAGGGAATTGATAAAGATTTTGTCGTAACTGGCGATCTTGTTAAGAACAAAGCGCTCCTTGACAAACTAGGTTTTGAGCGAATCCGCACAGTTGATGGCGTTCCGCAACGCGTGTTCATTGGCCCTGATCCAACAGAGGCTATCAAGGCTGGATTACAACCAACTGTAGAAGCTGGCGTTGAAGGCAAACCGCAGATGGTCATCCCCGGCGCTGAGAAGATCAGTGGCGGTGAGTTGGCGCAGCGCAAGGCAGATCAGCCTTTGCGTCCAAAGTATGAGCAAAAAGAACCGGGTGGTTTGTTCGGTGATGAGTCCAAGCAAAAAGATATGATGGATTTGCTAAAGGAGCAACCAAAAGCTCCGGCTGCTCCAGAACCTTCAGCTCCAATACAAATGCCTACAAGCTATAAAAGTTGGATGGCAGGGCCGGATCAATTTTCCAAGTCACCCAATATGCCTGAAGAATACTTCAATGTCTTAAAAGGCTGGGCAAAGATGCTTGGCTTGAAAGGAAAAATTCATCTTTTGCTTGATAAGGATGTAAAAGATTTTGACCTTTTCCCTTACAATCAACAAACAATATTCAAAAATATAAAGACTGCTAATGGACTGAGGACTTGGTTCCCATCCACAAAATCGTCTATTATCACGTTAAAATTGCATCCAAAAAAATCATTCAACCTTGAGGTTCTTGCCCATGAGCTGGGCCATACTTTTGAAAAAGAAGTGTTTGACCGTGCTTCCCCGGAAGAAAAAGAAGCAATTATTAAAGATTACAAGCAATTCCTTGAAGAACAAAAAACAAGCAATATAGAACAATATGTTAAAGCTCTCCGCGCTCATGTGTCGGGGAAATTATCGGCGGCTAACCTTCGTTCAAAAGGTTTAGCTAACTTAACTGCCTCAGAAAGACTTCGTCCGTATTGGCGTTCATTTAGCGAGTATTTTGCCGATCAAACTGCAAGATATATGATGTCTGAGGAACGCCCTCAGTCCGTTGTTGGGAAGTTTTTTGGACGTATTGCTGACGGCTTGAAGCGTCTCTATCAGTCATTGGCTGGCATGCAGGGCAAAGCTCGCAAGTCCATAAAGGACTATCTGGACCGTCGGATAAACGAATCAGAAACCATTTTTGATGCTGCTGAAATGCCTTCTGGGGTAGAGCCTGAAGAGCCAATTACGGAATCGTCTCATAACTCATTTGACCAAGACTCGATTGACGAAATCAATCGGATGAACGCTGCCAATGGCATGGGTCCGAAGCAGCAAAATGCTGTTGTTAAATCCTTTGAAGAGCCAAAAGAAGGTCTCTTTGGGCAGTTCCGTCGCGCCATTCAAGATGAGTTTGTGTACCAACGCAAGGTACAAGAGGCTATCCAGCGTAGCAGTGGTGCGCCCCTTCCTGACAGCTTAGATGTTTATATGAAAACTAATCTCCTTCCCGGTCGTGTGTCGGAAGGAATGTACGACATCCAAAAAAACGAGGTCGATCCTCTGTTCAAGAAGATGAAAGAGTACAACGTTACCAAGGACGAGCTTGGTGGTTATCTCCTTGCTCATCATGCGCTTGAGAGAAATGCCGAGATTGCGGCTCGCAATCCAAAGCTACCGGACGGTGGTTCTGGTCTTATGAACCAAACTGCAAAGGATATGTTGGACAAGTATCAAAGTGGTCCAAAGGCAAAAGAGCTGGAAGAATTGGCTCAAGATGTCTACGCAATCCGTGATCGGGATATGCAACGTCGTGTAGACAATGGCCTTATTTCTCAAGCCGACGCAGATGCTCTTAAGGCAGCAGCGCCTCGTTACGTCCCATTGTTTGGTTTTGCTGAACGTGAAGCATCAGAAGACCGCACATCTGGCTACAATGGCATGAATTTAGGCAAGGGGATCAGCGTTTCCCCGAGTGAATGGCGAGCTGCAACAGGCCGTACATCGATCCCAGACAATCCGTTGATGAATACCATCCTCCGCGCTCAAGAGGGTATATATCGTATTGAGAAAAACAACGTCGCCAAAGCTCTATATCGCTTGGCTAAGTCCTATCCAAACCCAGACCTATGGGTGGTTAACAGGCCAGTCTTGAAGAAAGTTATCGGTGACGATGGATATGTAACGTACAACGTGGAAGGCATGGTCACGCCAAGCACGGTCATAGCCAAGATCGGTGGTATGCCGTATTACATTCGATTGAATAACGATGCGATGGCAGAGGCCTTTAAAAAGCTTGGCCTCAACCAATTGCCTCAATTTTTGCAGAAATTTAACGAGCTGAATCATTTCTATTCTCAGCTCCAGACAGGCAAGAACCTAGACTTCATGGCGAAGAACGTATCACGCGACGTTCTGGATGCTCTAACATACACTTACATCAAAGACCCAAAGGTCGCCGCCAAATTTGCTACAAGCTACTTCCCCGCTCTTATGACCGCTGTACGTCATAGCATCGGTAAAATGTCCCCAGCTCAACAGGCGATCTTTGATGAGTGGCGCCAGAACGGAGGACGTATTAGCTATTACCGTGGTGGAGACATCGAGCAGATCGCTCGTGATATGCAAGCCATCTCCGGTAAGGCTGATCCTGTTACATGGCGCACTTTGCCAGCCAAGGCTCGGTCTGCAATCTGGAAGGTTTTGACGGCGATCCCGAACGCAATGGAAAAGCTAAATGCTCCTTTAGAAGAAGCTACTCGTCTTGCAGTGTATATGGCGGCTAAGAAATCTGGTTACTCGGAACAGAAATCGGCGATGATGGCGCTTGAAGCTACGGTCAACTTCCGTCGTCGTGGCAAGTACACCAGCTATGCAAATGCTTATAAGTGGTTCTTCAATGCAGCTCTCCAGCCGGGCTTTACATGGGCTAACCTGCTCAAATCCAAACGTGGCCAACGTGTAGCAGCTGCTCTTGTCGGTATTGGTTTTGCCAATGGCCTTCGGAACTTGATGGTCTCCGACGATGACAAGATGAAAAAGGGCCGCAAAAACTATATGAATATTCCAGAATGGGAAAAGCAGGGCAATCTCATTATCAAAACAGGCACAGGCGAAAAAGATTATATCAAAATCCCTATCGGCGCCCAGCTTAACATCCCGTTCTATCTTGGTGAGAAGTTTGCTGCTTTGCTTGCAGGTCAGGCAACTCCAGCTGATACGGCAGCTAATGCAGCATCTGGTATGTTCTGGTCAGCCATGCCGATTGCATCCGGTCCGCTTGCACAAATGATTGCACCGTCAATCGTGCAGCCGCTCGTGGATCTGTACTACAATCAGAAATGGACTGGTAGCCCCGTTCACCCGCCAGAGACGCAATTTACCAAGGGTACGCCTCGCTCCTATCAGGAAAGCAAGAACACGGGTGTTCCGTTTTCGGAGTTTACCCGTTGGCTCAATAACGCGATGGGCGGTAATGCAGCTCAGCCGGGTGCAATCGATGTGTACCCAGATGATGTCCAACATCTCTATGACTTTATTGTCGGTGGCGCTGGCCGCTCTGCTACAAGCCTGTATCAGTATGTGGCCAACCTGATGACTGGCATCCCAAGCCCGAACGAAGACACGCCGCTTGTTAAAGGCTTTGCTCCGTCCAAGTTTGATTCTAGCCAGCGTTACTACGAGCTTCACGACATTGTTTCCCAAAGGGAGAACGAGGCTCGCAAGGCCGTGGCTGAGTATCAGAAAAACCCAACAACGCAGAACTACAAGATCATGGACAAGATTTTGTACGATTTGGGCGCAACTGAGTCGAACGGCAAGATTACATGGAGCAATAGCGACCCTATCATCTCTATGAGATCAGCTGATAAGGAACTGAAAGATCTTCGCCAGCAACGGATGCAGGTTAAGAGTAACCCTAAACTACCGCCGTTGATGAGGCAGCAGCAGATGGACAGCATCGATAAACAGATGAATGATGTAATGGTCAATGCTGGTCGGGATATGTCTGCACTTCAGCCGACGCCAGCTCGAGGCCCATTGTCCGGCCTCGTAGAAAAAACCCCCAAACGTTAATCTGGGGGTCATTCCTTACTTACCTACATTGTACTTGTACGGCACCTTGCCGGAGCTTTCCCGTTTATCATTGGGTAGGCTTCTGCTTGCCCGTCCCATAAGATGAAGTTTTTGCAGCTTGGCCGAGACGTTGGCTTTGCTTCTGCACTTCAAGATGTTCAAAAGCTCAAGGTCGGTCGAAAAGAACCAGCTGTCGCCGTATCGATGCTTCAAACGCATCCAATCGATCATTACTGAGTACGATTCATCGCTGAATATGGTTGAAATCACTTCTCCAATCTTTAACTTGCTCATTGCTTAGGCTCCACAAAATTAACTCCACTCATTGCTTCTTGCAGACTTGCAGCCACACGAGGCATTTGGCCAACTTTGCTTTCCTTCAAATCGGCAGCGATAGCCATCCACATAATGGACTCCCGATAGGCTTCTACACGCTCCGGCATCTGACTGACTTTGGCGTCAGCAAAGGCTGACATGATGATTGCAAGGCTCCACTCGTCCACTGAGTTCTCCAGCTTCATGTTGGCAATGGCTGCTGTGGTGCTAAGCAAGTCTTTGAAACCGTACTCATCGAGCTTAGCGAACGTATCGGACACTTTGGTGAGGGCGGTTTGCATTTGGCCTTTATTCATAGTCATTCTCCACTTTCTCTCAGGACTACTTGTCCGTTTAGTTTCTTCTTCCATTTGGAATTTTTCCCAGCTGGTAGCGGGGTCTTTGACGAGGCTAGACCAAGGTGTTTGGCTTTGCTCCGCTTGGCTTTCCCCGCTGTTTGGTGATCTATTTTGGTTTTTGTAGTCGCGCACGGCTTGCACGTCAGCCTGATATTGTCGTCGGTGTCTGTCCCTCCCAGCTCCAATGCCCTGACGTGTTCGTAGATGAACCCACCAGTCATTAATTTCATCCCACATTCCATGCACCTCCCATGTTCTCTTTCCCAGATTGCTAATTTACGGCGTTGCGAAAGATTGCCCCGTTTCGTCGTACCCATGTCCTCAATCGTAATCATTTCTTGACTGACGGTCCTTTCCATCCGTATTCCATTGCACCAATCACCCGCTTGTGGGCAGATCGTGGAATGTAAACGATGTCGTAATGCTCAGCGCACCAGCGGCACCCAATCCTTTTGACGGCTTCCCCACAAATGATAGCTGGCCGACTATTTGTTGCAATGTGAGTAACCCATTGGCATTGATCGAACCGGCCATCGATGAATGGAGTTGGCCCATACTTCCCACGGCTGTTCGGTTTTATTTCCGGCAGCGGCTTCTCTGGCGGCGGTACATAAGGAGCGACCACCTTTGGGCTTGGTGTTTTTGGCCTCACAATGATTTTTGGCTTAGGAATATGTACCTTTTTCTGTACAGGTTTATTCCTTGTGTGGCCTTGAAGTGGAACGCCAGCCCTATGCAAATAGCCAATGACCGAGTTTCGTTTTCGATTTAGCTTTGCAGCGATTTCGCTTCCAGAAAAACTCTCATTGGCAAGCCTGATGCACTCTTGCCGCTCCTCTGGTGTCCACGGGCGGCTATCTATTATTTTAACCATGAGTCTGACCTTTCTCCCAATACGCGCTCCAGTTCTGCAATGAGGCTTTCCTCGCTCGTTTGGGAAACCTCGGTTGCAATAACGTACAGCGCCTTGTTGAAAAACTCTTGAAACTCAGCTTGCCCCATCGACGAGAAGCTGATGGACGATAGTTTCGTCATCATCTCCCCGTTATGGAACATGACCTCCTCGACATAGCCAAGACGGAGCTTAAGCCACTCTACCAGCTGCTCTGGTCGAAGATAGAATGGGTGATTGTCGACCACGATCTGCATCAAAGACCAGAATAGTCTGTGTTGCCTTGCGCTACGAGTACGAGACACCTTGATAGACAAGTCTTTCCCTTCTGGTATCTCCAAAATTTGCTCTCGATCCCATTCGGTAATGGGGACCAACTTGTCCCCACTACGTCGTACATACACCGTACCTACAGACATCAGGATGCTCTGACGCGCTCTTGGGCAGATTGGAACGCCGTTGTCACCGTCATTTGGTCAGCGGGTGTCAAACGCTTCTTGACAGCGGAGAACTTGGTTGCCCAATTCTGAAGATGCTCCTTGGTTGTGCAATTATCTAGTGATTCCCTCATCTCACTCATTGCCCGTTCAACTTCTTCCGGCGGCATGACAGGCTCCGCCTTTTTTGGCATCGGGGTGGGGGAAGCCGCTTTTGCAGGGACCGTGTTGGCAGCATTGCCATCATCATCGTCCTCACCCGCGACGCCCACTATGGCTGACAGAGACAGCCGCTTGGCGTAGGTCAAAGAGGAAGCGATTTCTTGGTGCTTGCTAGATGTCGTCACTGGGTAAACCGACTCAATCCATTGCCCACTAGAATGTGTCAGGCGCGTATATAGAACGACACCTGCTTCCTCGAGATTGGTCATCTGCATGATGGCGATGCCATGCTTGGACAACGCTGGGCGAACGGCATTGAGGACCGACGCCAAATCTGCGTAAGACGATTTAAAGTGTGGGTTAGTCTTGTTAAAGACTGGGTTGGCAACCTCACCCTGCACCTTGGCAAGCGCAGCTGAGATGGCATCAATGCTATCGGACGTTCTCATTTCGACTCCTTAATGGTTATTGATCCGGTCTTGGATCGTTTAGCGGTAATTCCGTGACCAAATGCTTCGGACGCATCGACTGGAACCAGATCCTTTAAACTGGACTTGGCTGTATCAAACAGCTTTGCAGCATCTTTATTGGCTAAGTAATCAGCGGCTGCGGAGGCCCATTCATTGCTCCCAAACATATCTACTTTGCGGTCGATGGGACCAGTGTACTTTTGGGCGACGATGACGGGTTGGATATTGTTCTGCACACAATCCCAAAAATTCCGTTCTACCTCGATCAGCTGCGCTGCGTAGTCTTCATCCATCATAATATCAAAGACTTCGTACCGATGGTTGCCAAAGATGACCGAAAGCGTAGCTGCCGATAGTCCACAGACAATCATGTTATGGGTTAATTGGGGAGTGTATTTCTCCAGAACTTCCTCGTCCTTGGCAAAGGCCGAGACGTGCTTGGCTTCCCAGAGAACAGTCTTGTTGTCTGTCAAACCGTCGAGGGTACATCCCATGAAAGGGTAGTCGAGACAAATCATCTGGTCTCCCCCGTTGGTAACAATGCGCTTGGTTTTCTTGTTGAACCAAGAACGGTTGAACGCTTCCGTCCAGCTGCCGAGTTGCACCTGAAGAACGTCGGACAAATCTTCGCTTTCGGCTTCTCCCCGCTTCTCTTTCCAGAGCTGTAGGATACGTTCATCGTTTCCAGACATAAGGATATTGGCATCCGATCCGCCAACAATCCGCTTACGGAAGTCCTTTTGGTCCGTTGTTAGGCCCAAATCGATCAATACGTCATTCATTAGTGGCTCCCAAAGTTTTTAGGGTTTTCGTACTCATTCGGGTATTTTGACTCCCCTGCAAGGCGCCGCACTGCATCTTTGTATAGGAATTTGATAAACATCATCAGGTGGAACATGGTAAGCATTGCCACCGCCCACATCAGGGCGACAATAATGGCCAGTTCGTGGCCTTGGACAATCTCACTGAGCATCTTTAGCCTCCAGAAAGTGCGACAATTCCTTCTTGAGCTTTTCCCGAAGCTCCGATGGAGTACCTCGATACATCAGGACAGCCTCCTCGTGGACAGTAGCTTGCCCTGCAATCCGAGGGTTGGTATCAATCAGGATGTTCATGGCCGTCTTGTTCGCCTCGACCGAGTAGGTAAATGCGACGCTAAAGTCGGCGATGTCATTGAAAAATGATGTTGCCATGTAATTATCTCCCAGTCGCACAATGCGACAGTGAATAGATAGAATGACAAAAAATTTTTTGCAATAGGGGTTGTCAATGAAAAAAAATAAAAATAGATATACAGTATCCGCTGTCCAAGAGAGGACTTTGGATGGCATCGTGTTTGCATCTAAAAAAGAGATGACCCGATACGTTGAGCTAAAACTATGGGTCAGGGTTGGATTGATTTATGATTTGGAGCTTCAACCGGAGTTCAAGGTATCTATCAATGGTATACATTATTGTACTTACACAGCTGACTTTAAGTACATGAGGGATGGACAATGTGTAATAGAAGAGTTGAAATCCAGTGGTACAGTCAAGGACGCCGCATACCGATTACGGAAGAAGGCGGCAGAGTTGTTCTATGGCATCAAAATCGAGGTGATAGTGAAATGACTGGATTCCAATCCAAGCGCCTGATGTCCGACAGCCGTTACGCTGACCCTGTAACGATTGACCATATCATCGAGCTGAGGAAGCAAATAGCTAAACTCGAGATGCAGCTTGAGAACACATTGGCGTGGGTTGGCCCAGTCAGGAGGGAGAACGAAAAACTAAAGGCGGAGATAGAGCGCATCCTTGCGTCTATGGAAAAGAAAGGCCACTAAAATGAAAAATGCATATTTAAGCGTTGTGTTGATATTGATTAGCTTTTTACTTGCCAGTTTTATAAAAGTAGAGCCTAGTCCGATGACTATTTGGTTAATAATCGCATCTTTAATATCTGGTGTTCTCGGCATAATAGCTGGACTTATAGCGTGGAGTA
>JGI24890J29729_1000592_pt1 | contig 21446 bp, 28 predicted proteins | sample FreactcultureFD7_FD_29729 | JGI IMG/M metagenome (IMG submission 29729)
TAACGTCTTCTCTCGTACAGATTCGTTACCGCTGGCAACCCCTCGACTCTATCAACCTTCGAAAACGCTCTCTTCCCTCCATTCCACATTATCCTCCAGCAAGACGTCTCGGAATTCACTCCCTTCGTGTTCCAAATCCTTTCGCAACTCCTCGAACTCCACCCTCCGTCAGACATGCCCGACTCTTACAAAGTTCTCCTCCCTCCCCTCCTAACTCCGACTCTCTGGGAAAGTCGAGGAAACATTCCCGCACTCGTTCGACTCCTCCGTGCATTCCTCACGAGGGGTGCGAACCAGATCGTCGCGGCAGGTCAGGTCACTCCAATGTTGGGAATCTTCCAACATCTCATTCAGAGCAAGGCGAACGATCAATACGGTTTCGAACTTCTCGAAGCTCTACTCGAATGCATTCCTCTGTACGCTCTCAATCCATCCTTCTATATTCGTCGATCGTTCGCTGATGATCTGCTTTGTATTCTTCCCTCAGTGCGAACCTTTCTCAATACCTCTCCACCCCAATTTTCGTTCTCCTCCTCACTCGACTTCAAGCGTCAAAGACCGACAAGTTCTCTCAAGGCTTACTGAAGTTCATCTGCTTCTCTGCGGCGGTACAGAAGGAAGGTCTCGACGCAGATGGTGCGATTGGAATGCTTGATGGTGTTCAACCTCAGCCTGGGTGAGCTTCTTTCAACGTCTGTTCTTGTACATCCGCCTGAAACTGATGAAACGAGGAAACAACACAGACTCTTCGCTCAAGTCATGCCCGTCCTTCTACCGGAAGCTCAAAAGGTTCCTACGAAGGATCGAAAACTCGTCGTTGTTGGTCTAACAAACCTCCTTACCCGAAGCACGAAGATGCTAAACGAGCCTCATGTTCGAATCTGGTGAGTAGTTCTTGCTTGAATACCAATTACGAAGAACATCGTTGACCCTAGTGTTTCCTATTCTCCGCCTCACAGGTCGACAATGATGGAATCCCTACTGAAACTTCTCATCCTCCCTCTCGCGATCGCCAAGACTACCTCTCAAGCAGAAGAAGAAGTCGAAATTGCCGACCTCGACGAAGCTGCAGCTGGATTAGGCTACCAAGCATCGTTCTCGAAACTGGGTGCGAGTGAGAAACCGAAAGAAGATCCCGTCGCTTGGTGCAAGGACCCGAAAGAATGGTTGGCAAAGGGACTACAAGAGCTTTCGTCGAGACAACCTGGAAAAGTGAGCATTTCTTCCCCTTTGAAACGAAGAGATTCGAAATTGACGAGCGTCTTGTTGCATTGGTCAGTTACCGACGCTCATGCAAGCCGTCAACCCTCAATTCGCGACTCCCTTCATGCAATACCTCTCATCGAACGGAATCGACCTGGCGTGATGAAAGGCAATGTTGTTTTGGGGCTTTCGAAACCCCGTAGTTCGTTTCTCTCGGCTGCACTTGTAACGTTTACAGCTTAGCATTTGCGCCATCCTCTTGATCTTCCGCGGGTCGTGAGAGTGAGAGTATGCGAGACAAATCTGAAAAGACCGCCTCTAGAAAGCAAAACCGCTGGTTGCTGAGAGAGAACGAGTGAGAGTGTTTTGCTAGGTTCCTCTCCAGCGTTCGATCATGCGGTCTTGACAGTCAACCGAGAATATAAAGATTCATAACAATTCACTTCCAAAATTAAAGACCTATCTAGTTGACCCATTCCCTCGCACTTTCGAACAAAGTCGCCCAAGGACCCCTTCCTCGCCATGTCTTCGAATCTTGAGACGGGTGCCACGAGTTCGACGAGAGTAATACTGATCGTTCAGGGTGAGGCATGAGGGCGAGCACTCGACCATTGAGAGCTTGAACTCCGGAGAGACCTCCTGGAGATCCGTTCGGGTTGTAAGGGTATCGTTCGGTAGGTTGTCCTGAGGGATCGACGTATTTGACTGCGATGGAGGAAGCGGCGGATTCGGGAGAAGAGGGAGGGAGGAAAGATGCTCGACCTTCACCGTGAGCGACGGCGACAGGGAGAGAGGAGCCGACCATCTTGCGAAGGAAGACTGAGGATTGGGTGGCCGGGGAATCGACGACTTGAACTTGAGTGAGTCGTCCTTCGAATCGACCGGAAAGGTTCTGTTTGAAGAATGGCCAGTGTTCGGCTCCGGGAATGACTTCTCGGAGTTGAGAGAAGAGTTGACAACCATTGCAAACGGCGAGAGCGAAGGTATCTTGTCGATCGTTGAAGAACTTGGTGAACTCCTTGCGAGCACGATCGTGAAGGAGGATTGATTTGGCCCAACCATTTCCAGCTCCCAACACATCTCCGTACGAGAATCCTCCACAAGCTGCAACTCCCTTGAACTCGTCGAGTGAGACTCTACCCGAGATCAAATCCGACATGTGAACGTCGACCGAAGTGAATCCTGCTTGCGAGAACGACCAAGCCATCTCGACGTGACCGTTGACTCCTTGTTCACGAAGAATGGCGACCTTTGGGCGATCGTTGAGCGAGGTGAGGCGTTCGAGGAAGGGATCGGCGACGTTGACAGAGGGGTCGAAGGTGAGGTTGTAGAAGAGTCCAGTGTTGTCCTGACGAGCGATGTTTTCGAATTCCTCGAGGGCACCAGCAGGACTGTCTCGGAGTGATTGCATCTTGTACGAGGTCTCGGCCCACTGTTGTTGGAGTTGAGCACGAGTCGAGGACCAGAGGAGAGATCCTCCAGAGGCGATGCTGATGGCTTGATCTTCTCGGTCAGTCGAGACTCGACCAACGGGGATAATCGATCTCGAAGGGAAACCGGCGTGGACGAAGACTTGAGTGAACGCGGCGATATCAGATTGACGGACTTGGAAGACGGCACCAAGCTCCTCGTTGAAGAGAGCGGCGATCGCATCGTCGTCCTTCTTGAACGAATCGACCATGATCTCAGCTCCAACTCGACCTGTCGAAGTATAGTGTCAGCTTGATCTCTACTTTGTTTGACTGTGAGGGTAACGTACCAGCGAAGCACATCTCGAAGATAGTGGTGAGGATACCTCCATCAGATCGATCGTGGTAAGCGAGAACTGATTCAGGTTGCTCGTCTCGAACCTTTTGACAACCTTCGAGGAACGATTTGAGAACCTTGGCATCCTCGACATCGGGAGCTTCACTACCGAGTTGCTTGTAAACTTGAGCGAGAGCGGATCCTCCGAGACGTTGTTTACCATTGGCGAGATCGAAGAAGACGAGGACGGTTGATTCCTTCGAGGGAGTGATTTGGAGTTCGGAAGTCCAGGTGAGGTTGACGTTTCGAACGGGAGAGAAGGCGGTGACAATGCAAGAAGTGGGGGCAGTGACAGTTTTGCGTTCTCCAGTCTTGTCATCGTTCCAACCCATCGACATCGACATTGAATCCTTCCCGACGGGGATCGAGACGCCGAGTGCAGGGCAGAGATCCATTCCGATAGCCTGTACAGCTTCATACAATCCAGCACCTTCGTTTCCGTAAGAAGCGGCGCACATCCAATTCGCCGAGAGTTTCGTGTGAGCGAGGGAGGTGAAGTCGGAAGCGGCCAAGTTTAGAAGAGATTCGGCAACGGCCATTCGAGCTGAAGCACCAGCTGAGAGGAGAGCGAGAGGAGTTCGCTCTCCCATCGCCATAGCTTCACCGGCTACGACTTCGAATCCGTAGGTAGCTTGAGTGACTGCGACGTCGGCGACAGGAACTTGCCAAGGTCCAACCATTTGATCACGAGCGACGAGACCTCCGATTGTTCGATCTCCGATAGTGATGAGGAAGGATTTTGAACCGACAGCGGGAAGGTGAAGAACTCGGTCGACGGCGTTGTCGAGGATGGAACGNGTCGAGTCAAGGTTGGGGAGGTAGGAAGAGAGGGAAGAGTCGAAGGTGTCTCGAGGTTGAGCGCAAGTGACGGAAGTGCGAGACATGCGAGGNGGTTTGCCGAAGAGGAGGGACATGGGGAGGTTNATAGCATCTTGTCCGAGGAGTCGATCGGTAACNACGAGCTTNTGTTCNTCCGTTGCGACTCCGACGATAGCGTAAGGGCATCGTTCACGNTTGGCGATAGTTTCGAAAACTTCTCGGTTCTCGACTCCGACGGCCAAGACGTATCGTTCTTGCGACTCGTTACACCAGATCTCCATAGGTGACATGCCAGGATCGTCGACGAGAACGTCTCGGATTTCGAACTTTCCACCAAGGTTTGCGTCGTGAACGAGTTCGGGTAGGGCGTTCGAGATTCCTCCTGCTCCGACATCGTGGACGGATTGAATGGGGTTCTTCTCGCCGAGAGAGACACAGCTGTCGAGAACTTGTTGGCAGCGACGTTGCATTTCGGGGTTCTCACGTTGGACAGAGGCGAAATCGAGAGCGGCGGAACTTGATCCAGAGGCCATTGAAGAAGCGGCTCCTCCTCCCAGACCGATGAGCATCCCTGGTCCTCCGAGAACGACGATGTGAGCACCGGGAGTGATCTTGTCCTTGAGAGCGAACTGAGGTCGAACGTTTCCGTAACCTCCTGCGATCATGATCGGTTTGTGGTAACCTCGGATCTCGGTTGACCTGTTTCCTTCCTTGTCCAACACTGGGATCTCCTCTGCGAACGTCCTGAAGTAACCGTTCAATCCAGGTCGACCAAATTCGTTGTTGAAGGCGCTTGAACCGAGAGGACCTTCGATCATGATGTCGAAAGCCGAGGCGATGTGAGCGGGTTTACCGAAATCGGTTTCCCAGGGTTGTTCAAAGTCGGGAATGCGGAGGTTCGAGACGGTGAATCCAGAGAGACCGGCCTTGGGACGAGATCCTCGACCGACAGCTCCCTCATCACGAATCTCTCCTCCTGATCCGGTCGCAGCTCCGGGGAAAGGTGAGACGGCGGTAGGATGGTTGTGAGTTTCGACTTTGATGAGAATCGGCATGTGTTCTTCGTTCGTTTGGTAGACGGGAAGGGAGGAAGCGGAGGAAGGAGCGGCGGCGAAACGAGGGACGACTGAACCGTCAATGACGGCAGCGTTATCGGAGTATGCAGAGATGGTGTGTTCGGGAGTGACTTTGTGGGTGTTGCGGATCATGCCGAAGAGGGAGTTGTCCTGAACTTTGCCATCGACGACCCAGGCAGCGTTGAAGATCTTGTGTCGACAATGTTCAGAGTTGACTTGAGCGAACATGAAGAGTTCGACATCGGTAGGGTCTCGACCGGAAGCGGATGAGGCGAGGAAACATTCAACGAGGTAGTCGAGTTCTTCTCCACCGAGTGCGAGTCCAAGTTCCGAGTTGGCCTTTACGAGCTTCTCCTTCGCTTCTGCTACTGACTTGCCTTGGAGGTCGATCGACTTGAGAGGTCCAGGCTGACCTCGTTCGAAGAGTGATTTGGGTTCTGGGGCAGAGTCGAGGAGGAGTTGAGTCATTCGGTCGTGAATGAAGTGAGCGACACCTCCGAGATCGGAAGTTTGAAGAGGTTTGTCGGCCTTGACGACGAAGATGAGACCACGTTCGATCCGTCGTACGACGCCGTCAAGCGTGCACATCTTGGCGATATCGGTAGCCTTACTCGACCAAGGAGAGATGGTTCCAGCACGAGGAACGACCCAAATCGCTTCCGAAGCCTTTCCATCCTTGATCGCTACATCCACCTTTTCTCTAGTTCCCTCTACAGCGTAGTCGTCGCCATATTTGAGGAGTGCGTTGAGGACTTTGCGTTCTGAGGAAGAAGAATCGGAGAGGGATTGAGCAGACGAGGGAGTTTCAGGTTCGACGAAATGGAGGTAGACGGCGTCGATGGATGAGATCGAGGGGTTCAAAGCTTGGATGCGGGAGAGGAGGGCAGCTCGCTGAGGAGGGTGAAAGACGGAAGCGCCGGGAAGGACGAGCATGACACTGTGAAAGGAGAGAATATTAGCTTGCGAAAGGGAGAAGCGAAGAAACCGAAAGCCGAGACGAAGCGTACGAGGATGGCTCGATCTACTTGGCGGAATGATTGGAATGAGTTCCAATCGCTTCTTTGAGAGGGCAGAAGGGAGACTTACCGAGAAGTACGAAATGAGAGAGTCAAGCGGGAGGTTTCCGGCAATATAGCTCGAGTTGAGCTGCGGTACAATAGCGAGAGTACAGGTCAGCTCTCCTATAGCTTATGCAAGTCCTCCTACACCTCCTAAGCCGGTTGTTGAACCCATCTCTTGATCTCCTCCGCTTTTCTTCCCTAGCCTTCATTCGCGCTCGCTCACCATCTAAGCGGCTGTTTGATGACCCCATAGCTCTTCTCAGCCCCCAAATATGGCCTTGGCAAGAGTACAAAGTCCCTGATGGTGTCCTTGTCTTCCTACACAGCCCAAACCTCTGTCTCCCAACTTTTCTCCAGTTTCCTGACCCTTGCGGACCTTTCCAAGCTTCCCGCAGTATTGGATCAAACTTACTCGATGTTAGAGAAAGGTGGTCTGACGTCTGGCGCCGAGGCGGGATGAGGTGAGGAGGTGAACTTCAGACAGCTTTTTTTCCCTCCGAGGTAAATTTGACTCTGTGTCGATCATCTCGCGCGAGAAGGAGAGCTGCCTAGATCATCTCAGTACGGTGTGAAAAAGCTATCGAGAGAAGAGAAATCTCTATCCGACGAATTCGAGTGCGATAAAGCGATCTTCCCGTCAAAATCCGCTCTCTAAAGTCCGATATACTGAAGTACGTCTCGGAACGTTGAAAGTCGTCGAAATTGGACGTCTCGTAGTCGGTAGAGCACGTTAGCGAGCGAAACCTGTCGATACCTCCGTTCAAATCTCGTTGCGAAGCGGTCCCTTGCTCAATACGCCGTGAGTTCTCGGCTTGGTTCGAAGGCCGGCTTTCGTACAACGGCCCTCAAGAATGGGGCAATCCGCCGGAGAGGCGTTCTCGCGAAGAACAAAGTTTTTGTCATGCGATCGAGTTTTCAGAATTTGCGAGTTTGACATTCGACTTCTCACTGTACCTCAACGTAGAAGCTCTGAACCACTTCAAGAGTATCTATACAGTATTCAAGACCCTTCAGGTCACGCGTCAACTACCTCAGGATCTCTTCCTACCTCGACAAATTCTCGCTCAACAATAAGCTGTTCAAAGTGAAGGAAGCCTCTGGAGGAGATCCGCGAGATACTGGTAGCTATCTAGGAGATAGGTGAGTACTCTCTGCTAGTTCACGAGAGACCCAGAGCTCTATATGGACCGTGGAGGGAAGAAGCGGAATCACTGACTAGCTCTTTGCTCCCTCTGCGAGTAGGTCAAGATGGTGAAATGGTTGTGTGTAGCAGAGAAGCCATCTATCGCAAAATCGATCACTCAGATCTTGTCAGGAGGTCAATTTCAAGTTGTGAGTTTTCCTTTTCCCATTCGCTTCGCTGGCAACCGCTCACAACTACTCTGGTGATGCAGAGCAACGCTCGACATCCACAATGGATCAAGAACTACAGCTTCTCCTACAGGATGGGAAACGGAGGTGCTTGGACAGATTTCGTAGTGACTGCAGTCGCAGGTCATTTGACGAGTAACGATTTCGACGACGCTTACCGAGGTTGGCAGAACTGTGATCCTGTCGATCTCTTTGATGCTCGTGTCAAGACTTTCGTCACTCAGGTAGGAGCTCTCTCTCTGTGTTCGTCTCACGACCAAACTAAACGCAGGCTAAGCATTCTCGCTTGAATGGGAAAAACAGGACGAGATTCACAAGGGTATCGAACAGAACTTGACTTCGGAGGCAAGGAAGGCTACACATTTGATGATTTGGACGGATTGCGATCGAGAAGGAGAGTTCATCGGTTCCGTTGTCGCCGAAGTTTGTCGAAAAGCGAAACCCAACATCGTCGTCAAGCGAGCTCGATTCAGTGCTATCATTCCCGCGTACGTTCTGTATTCTCTCTATCGAGTTCAGCTCATTGAACTGACCATGAGATAACACTACAGTCAAATCAATCAAGCATGTCGCAATCCTGTAGATCTCGATTTGCTTCAAGCGGCAGCTGTTGCAGCTCGTATGGAACTTGATCTTCGAGTGGGTGCAATATTTACTCGCACACAATCTCTCGAGCTTCAAAAGAGGGTAGCTACACTCGTCGATATGCTAATCAGTTATGGTTCGTTTCGCTTTCTCATCCCTAAATGTCGAAGTGTGCTGACTACAATCTTTTCGCAGGACCTTGTCAATTCCCTACACTCGGATTCGTCGTCGATCAATACGAGCGCGTTCAAGCTTTCATTCCTGAACCTTTCTGGCATATTCACGTTGGACTCGTTCGAGAAGATTCGACAACTGGTTTCACTTGGCGACGAGGACGGCTTTACGATCAACAAGTAGCTCAAGTCATATTCAGTATGTGTGAAGCGCAACCTATCGCAACCGTCTTGTCTCAACAAACGAAACCTACTCAGAAATGGTGAGTCAATTCGTCTGCCTTATCTCGTTTTCCGCTGACTGATGAGTATTTGCGAAACAGGAAACCTCTACCACTCACGACTGTCGAACTTCAGAAGAGCGGATCTCGACTACTCCGCATGACTCCGAAACGAATTCTTGAAGTGAGTACCCTTTACTTCGCCCTACAAAGCGAGTAGCGATCTTGATGCGAGCTTCCCCCAGATCGCCGAACAGCTCTATCAAAAAGGAATCCTCAGCTATCCTCGAACAGAAACGGATCAATTCGATCGAGATTTCAACTTTAACGAATTGATCGAAAAGCAAACTGGAGATAACGCTTGGGGTCAATTCGCCAACAAGTGAGTCCTCTCTCCGCTCAAGTACGAAGCTATCTGATCGCTGACCGTAACGTCCTCTCAGCTTACTCAATGCGAATGGGTTCGAACGACCTCGAAACGGCAAGAAGAACGATAAAGCGCATCCTCCGATTCATCCCACTTCTCACGTCAACAACCTTCAAGGCGATGACAAGCGAGTGTACGATCTCATCGTGAGACGCTTCCTCGCATGTTGCTCGAAGAATGCTAGAGGAAGCGAAACTACTGTCGAAATCGAGATCGCTGGAGAGCACTTCTCTGCGAAGGGTGAGTCCTATATCGCCTGCTCAACTCGTTCCTCTTACTCATCTCGGAACTATCACTCAGGTCTCATCATCCGAGAGCGAAATTATCTCGACGTCTACATCTACGACAAATGGCAAGGCAATCATCTCCCCGATTTTCAAATTGGAGAACAATTCGAACCAGACGAACTCGAACTCAAAGAAGGAATGACCTCTCAACCGAATCTCCTCACCGAAGCTGATCTAGTCGGTTTGATGGACAAGAATGGAATTGGTGAGTCGCTCGTTTGGTCTCGAATTCTCGAATGCCTTTTGCTCAGTCTCGAAGATGATAGGTACCGACGCTACAATTGCTGAACACATCGCCAAGATCATCGACAGAGCTTATGTTATGAAACAAAGAGAAGGAGCTATCGAATACCTTGTCCCTTCGACTCTCGGAATTGGTCTCGTCAAGGCTTACGATCGTGTCGGTCTCGAGAATTCGCTCACGAAACCTCATCTCCGTCGACTCGTAAGCTCTTGACTTCTCTGTGACTCGAGCTGAGTTCAACCTGACTCCATTTTGATGAGTAGACCGAACAAAGAATGGTTCAAATTTGCGAAGGAACCAAGACGAAACAAGATGTTATCGCTCAAACGCTCGAAGAATATAGAGAAGTCTACGTACGAACTAGACAACAGATGCTGCCTTTCATAGCCGTAAGTTCGTGTGTCTCTCTTGAGAGCTTCGCAATAAATGACACTTGAATGTTTCGATTTATAGACTGTTCGTGAATACGTCGAAGGTAATGCTGGAGTCGCAGGTGGTGGAGGAGGTGGTGGCAACAACGGAGGAGGGGAAGGTGGTGGGGCAAGGGGAAACGGAGGACGACGAAACGACAGCGATGATCAAGATGATTCTGATGGAGACAATCCTCCTCGAAGACCCGCTGCTCGAGGTAGAGGACGAGGTCGCGGAGCAGCTGAAACAGGAACGAGAGGTAGAGGTGGAAGGGGAGCTGCTGCAGCTGCGAGAGGCACGGGAAGAGGAGGTGGAACGGCAGCGAAACGAAAACGAAACGACGATGATGAGGGTAAGCACTCTCTATCCCTCATATCCTCACAATCTTTCTCACTCTACTCTTGCACGCTTAGATGGATATGGTGGCGCTGGAGGAAGCACGGAACCTCCAAACTGCAAGTGTTCAGAACCAGCTGTCTCTCGAACGGTCAACAAGGACGGACCTAACAAAGGTCGAACGTTCTGGGCCTGTTCGAAAGGGATGAACGAGAGCTGTGGATTCTTCGAGTGGAACGAAGATGAAGGAGGAGGAGGTGGAAGAGCTCCCGCTCCTCGAGCACAACCCTCGAAGCGATCTGCTCCAAGTACATCCAATGTGAGTCTCCCTTTTCTTCCCTCGCTGGTTGTTTCTCTGGCCTGACGAATGTCCTGTACAGCGCCCAACGGGTCGAGCCGGTGCTCAAGGTGGAAATGCTCAAGCTCTCTACGATTCGGAATCTCTTCGTTGCGAATGTGATCTCACTCCGAAACTGCTCACCGTCACAAAAGAAGGTATGACTGGCCTATCTCGAGCTTGATGCTACCTAGTACTGATGCCCCACGAGCGTTCTTGCAGGTCCGAATCAAGGTCGAGTCTTCTTCAAATGTGCTGCAATCTCCGCTGGTTCTCAATGCAGATTCTTCTGTTGGGGTGATGAAGCTCCTCAGGGTGGTAGCTCGGGGAACCCTGGCAATGCTACGAGATCCGGAGGTGGAGAAGGTGGAGGTGCGAATGGTTCCCAATGTTTCAATTGCGGAGAAAGTGAGTCTTCTCTTTTTCGAAATTCGCTTCTCTTCCTATTGGCGAGCTGACCTCTATCGCTCTCCCTCAGATGGTCACTGGTCAAAAGACTGTCCTTCTGCTCCGTCTCGGGATCAAGGAGGAGGTGGAACTGGAGGATACGGTGGAGGAAGTAGAACGAATACGGGAGGTCAATCAGGAGCTTGCTTTATTTGTGGTGAAGGTATCTCAGCCTGCTTCATCCACTTTCTTCTCTCCCTGTACTGACCAATTGATATCGTGAATAGATGGACATTGGTCATCGAATTGTCCGAACAAAGGTAATTCGAACAATCAAGGAGGAGGAGGAGGAAGTTCTCGCGGCGGATCAGGCGGAGGTAGTAATCTCACCTGTTTCAAGGTGAGTCTCTTCCTGGTACAGGCTTGAACGTCGAACCTTTGCTGACAGATCTAGCTCATCACAGTGTGGACAACGTGAGTCTTTCACCTACTTCGCTCTCCAGCCGAGAATCCAAGCTGATCAAATTCTCCTGTCTGCAGAGGGTCACTTCTCGAACGCTTGTCCTGACGCAGATGGTCAATCTGGCTACTCGTCAAACTCGCGAGGAGGCGGAAGAGGTAGCAGAGGAGGATCGAGAGGTCGAGCAAAACCAAGGGGAACGAATCGAGGTCGAGCGAAAGGTAGAGGTCGAGCAAGGTCAGATTCTGGATAGTTGAACGACTGAACGAATACTAGTAGTCTAGAATACATGTTGTTGTAGTAGCAATGATCAATAGCTTTGTTTTTCCGCTCTCAGTCCCTCGTTCTCAACCGGGATGTTGTAAATGCTAATCGATGACAATCTCTTCAAGAATAACGACTTCCTCTTCGATGACAATCTCCTCAATCTGTTCCCTCTCGAGGCTCTCGAGGTGCTCTGCCAGTAGTCCCAACGCTATGAATCCCCAGCTCCTCAATCCAAATTTCCTCCCTTGTCTCGACGTCACATGCTCTTCATCGTACTCCACCGCCATCAACCACGCCGCCCAAGCTCTTTCGATCCTGATCGCGAGCGAATCCCCCTCTCTTCCTCCAATCTCCTTCCTCACCAAAGTGAATAGCTGATCAACCCTTTCTCGTCTACTCGAGAATGCGAACTTATCGCCACGCTCAATCTTGTCCTTGACGAGGACGTTGAGGAATAGTTCCTCTTCGAAAGCTGTAGGCGATGATAGCTCGGCGATTTTGGAGAGTTCAGAGGAGAAGGGAGGCAGGTAAGCTTTGAAGTGGTTGACGAGAGGGCGAGAAGGGTTCGGAGGTAGTCGAGAGTTGGAGAGTCCGACGATTTTCAGGGAGAGTAGGGCAGAAGTGAGTGAACGTAGGGGATCAAGAGCTGTCCGGTCGAGATTCGGGGGTTTGACCTCGGTGGACTTGATGTTGCGGTAGAGCTGGCCAAGAGCGTTCGGGGAGTTGTAGCAGTGAGGAGTGTTGAAGAAGTCCGGATCGCCTCGTTCTTGCATCTGAACAGGGATACGAGGGATGTCCTTTCGATCGATCGGAGAACCAGACTTGACGAAATCGACGGAATCCGCTGAGATTGACAGAAGAACGTGGTCAGCTTTGATACCAACTTGAATTTTGAGAGTTACTGACAGTGTAGCTGCGCCAGCTTGAGACAGTCAGGGTGATCTAACCCCTCGGGATAGAAATCCGCGAGACGCAATTGACGACTTGCAACATGGGCAGTGAGGTCGTTCGCGATGACTACAAGCGCTCCGAAATACTTTCGTCAGCCCAAGTCGATCACAACGAAGGCGGGAAGAAGACTTACAATCGAAGAAGAAATTCGCTCCGTCTTCCAAAGTCGCTTCACGATCGAGCAGTTTCACTGGCGACGGATCGTAGTTTGCAGGTGCACTGATACGGGTAGGAATTAATCCACTTGATTCGGTCAGGAGAAGATAGAGATCGCCATCGAGGTCGCCTGCGAGAGAAAGGGTCAGTTGGCGAAGACTCCAAAGAGATGAGAGGACGTTGATGTACCGCCTGCGAGCATTGAAGGAAGCGAGCGAGTGCCTAGCAGAGTAAAAGGGTGAGAACAAATCCAGTATGATCGAGACGGGAGGAAGAGCTTACCTTGCGCAGAGAACACGACGCAGTTTACCAATTTACGAATTTGATCTCCCGTTCCCTTCGGAAGCTGACCGACAGCTTGAACGATTCGAACATCGCCAGGATGATTCGTCGGTGATCGTGAAATAGCGATCGTCCCTTCCAGATGTTCGATAGCTCCTTCGGAAGTTTGGATTCGAGCGTAAATTTGGTTTTCTTCGAGTACACCGCTAATGTCGACGACACCGACGAGGTTGTAACATCCAGGTAGCGGGACACGAGCCTTGTACTTGATATCACGGAGGATGTGAATGACGGCAGCGTCGAGTAAGTTTGCGACGAAAGGGTTCGAGAAAGCGGCTTTCGAAGTTTTGACGTTACGAGCGAGAAAAGTGAGAGTCCTGGAGAGGTGAGAGGATGATGAGAGACTCCAGTCGTCGAGAAGGCGGATAGTGGATACGAGTTTCGAGCGAGCCTGTCGAATCGATTTTGTTGCTGACTTCTGCAAGCGAAGGAAAGCCTCCGCTTTGACTCCCAAGTCCTCCAGAACCTTGATGAGCGGTCGATTCAAGTACCCAGTATTTGCCGAGAATGTATCTGCGATTTCGAGGGAGACGAGCGAAGACTTGAACTTGATTTGAGAGGGACGAAGGGCGATTCTCTTTCCTTCGAGAGACGGATCGATCTGAAGCATTCCCTGTGAGACATACGAAGACTCAGCTATCATCGAAGAGAGATAAGTGGTCAGTGAGACTCACCTTGGCTCCTCCGAGTCGCACTTGAAAGCAGGTCGGAGGTTTCCGGTTCGACGAGCTCGAGAGTCCGAGGGAGATTATGACGTCTTTAGCGAGTGAAGGAGAAATCAATCCAACACCATCACTGAAGAGCGAGCCTTCGGGAGAGACGAGGTCGTCGATTCGGATAATCTGATCGGAGTTGAGAGTGATTGATGGTTTTGACTGGAGTCTCGACGGAGATGAATCAGCATTGTCTCAAGGCCACGCTGATCACCCTGTTTGGTACTCACAGACGTGAAAGCTTGAGAGATTCGAGCCATGTATTTCGCAGGATTCCTCGCCGTTTCAGTTCCCTCGAAGTCTCCGATATCTTGATGAATCCTTTGCGGCGTGACCATGACCCCATCGCTATCCTCGAATGGACAGAGGAAGAACGCCTGACCAGACTTGAGCGACGATGCTGCCCATGCGAGAAAGTGCCATCTCCTTCCCGCCAACTCGAATCCCTCGCGAAACAATTTCTTGTATCTCCTATCGACGATCTTCTCCGAACCTCTGCCGAGTAGCGAGCCATCCTCGTTCCGTACCGCGACTCGGATGAAGTGTTCTGGTTTGCTGGAGCACCGAGAGATGTCAGATTTGGTCCGAAGATAGTAGAATGCGAAGTTTCGTGCTCACTTGTATTTCCGCAAAATCCCATTGGAGTCTTCGAGAAGAGGTCCAGTCAGTACAAAGCTTGAGGGCGTGACGGTGATCTGGCGTGAGAGCTTGGTCGAGTCTACGGAAGAGTAGAGTTGAGCGAAGGAGACGGATCGAGTAACGGCATGATCGAGAAGTGCGAGGAGTTCGTTAGAGGAGAGCTCATGAGGAGCACGAGCGGTGATATTTCGAGTGGAGGGAAGGAAGAGAGGCGGAAGGATCACGTCGTCGTCCTGATCTGAGTCGTCCGAGTCGCCGAGAACGATTGGTGATTCTTCCCGTTTCCGTTTCTTCCTCTTTGGCTTCGTTTCCACAACCCTATCACCGCCTTGATCTCCTATAACGATCCCTTCCTTCTCTTCGCTCAGATCCTCCAACTTGACCAAGCTATTCGCAAACAGGACGAGGATTCGTTCTGCCTTGGTCACCCCTTGCACTCTGACTATGTCCTCGATCTTCCCTCGTATTTTGTACATCTTGACCGGATCGATGAAGCCATTTCGAAGTAGCTTCTCCACCTGAAAAGAGATTGTGATCTCCATCTCTTTCATCCACCTCGAGATTTTGTTCAATAGATCTTGAGTGATCCTCAGCTCAGCGTCTGTAGTAACCTTCGAGCTGACGACACGTGGTAGATCCCTCGTTTCGACTTGATCCATGAACGGTCGGACTTCTTGTTGCGAACGAAGGTTGAGACGAAGAGTTTTCGAGGAGTAGAGGCCGACTAGTTGATGGTGATCGTCGAACGAGTCGACTTGCCGAGGAGGACCATCTTTACCGCTGTCGAACGGTTTGGGGAGGACTTCAAAGAGGGGAGGAAGGTGGAGAGACAAGAAGAATGATTTGCCTCCCGACGAAAGCTGAATCCGAGTGATCGTTTGAAGCTGTACAAGGAACAGTCCCGTAAGTGACTAGCATTCACTTGACTACGTCTGTGACGAACAGCTTGAGATTACTGGCAGAAGGAGACAGACTAACCTCTATTGTGATGCGGATGCTCGAGGCCAGCCCTTTCTTCCCTTGATCCCAGATCCTGATGACTAACGCCTTCTTACCATCCCTCCTCTGATCCTCAAAGCACACCTCATCCCCTCCCGCCGCTTCTCTTTCCCATTGAGGGCAGAATGAATCTTGAGAGAAGATTCCGAATCCAATCGAGCGGATGCTGAAGGAAGGCTTTGGTGGTGGGGAATCGTAGCTTGAGCCAGGTCGGTTCAGTAGGTGTAGATTCGGTCGGCGCATCCTTTCTCCATCACCTCGAGGGGGCGAAGGTGGAAGAGGAGAATTGGAGCACCCTGCTCGGAAAAAAAGGGGGATTCAGCGCGTTTCGCTCGGGCCTTCGTGAAAACAGCGGAGATGGTAAGCTCACCTTCTTCACCATCGTCGAGTACCAGTACTTCGTCGGGAGGAACTGATGAACGAGTAAGATCAAGGATTCCATCCTCCGAATATTCGAGAGAAGAGTCACGAAGAAAGAGAGTGTTGGACATGCTGAGAATGCAAAGACGATAATGATACAACAACAGAAAAGACCAGAAGCGAGCGATGAGAGAGCGAGCGGAGAGGAGAACAAAAGGGGAAGGCTGGCTTGTAGGAAGAAGAGGTCTCATCAACTTGGACAGGGGTCGCAGGAGGTGGACGAGAGAAGTTGCGAGTGATCCTTTCAATGGGCTTTTGTGCCGCTTGACGAAGAACGTCGCTAAGGGTCATCAGAGAGTCGCGTCTTCGAAGAAGCAGAAACAAAGCGCAAGTACGCGAAAGATTTTGAGAGCTCTCAAAACAATCTCTCGCTGACAGCTCTCGCTCGAACACCGGGAGAAAGAGCATAACGAGAACTAATGATACACCCTGCGACTGTTAATGAGTACATCGAGACACTGAAGCATTCCTATGCCTCATTCAATCGTTCCCTTGCTCGATCTCTCAATTTCTCTGCATATCCTTTCTTCGCATCTTCACTTCCCACAGCAACACCTGAGCACTCGAGCATCACGTAAGCTTGACGACAGTGCAAGCGTACGTTGAGAAGCAGTACTCACCTTTCGTACTTCCCAATCCAGCGCCTTGAGCGAATTGACTAGCAGTGACGGGATCGATTCTACCTGCTCCGCTCGCTCCCAATCCAGCTCCTTTACTCCAGCCCTGGAATCAAAGCCCTGCGTCAGCTCTTGCACTAGGAAAGCTGAAGAATGGCCTGGACTCACCATCTTCTCCAACATTTTCATTCCAGTATTCGTTTCCTCCAATCCGTCTTTGTTGGGAGCTTCAGCAACCGGAGTCGGAGCTTCGGGCGCCTCGAACTTCTTGCGTTTCGAAGGTGGTTCTGGGTGATCCGATTGATTGTAAGCTGAACGACGGGCGGCGGCTCGATCTACATATTTCGGTTGTTCGGTCGAAGTTGACGTTGATGGAGTCGAAGAAGGAGATAGGGAGTGCTTTTTGCGTGCTGCAGTCTTGCGAGTCGAACAAGCGGCGAGTACTTCAGGCTTTTCGAGATTCGTCTGTTTGTAGTTGTCGAGTTCAGATCGAAAAAAAGGTCGTGTTTTGAGGTTGACGAAGCGAAGCGCGATAATAGAAAAGTCGAGGAGCGTTAGCGATTGATCAATCGGATTGAAGAAGATATTGAGATATGCCTTGTGTAACGCTGAAAGTCTGTTATGTTTCCTCAATTCCTCCAATCCCTTGAACTGTCGTTGACAAAGTAAACAGATCATGCTGATCGGATCTCCATGTTCAAACTCTGCATCGTCGAAGGAGACGGCTGTCGTAGAAGGTGTAGGCTGTAGGAGAGTGACGCGGAAAGAGCGAGAGCATAGAAAAAGTCAGATCCCGTTTGAAAAACTAGAATGAGCGTGCTTAGAGATTTGTTAAGTACTGATTGTGATACGGTAGTTGCCGTTGACGCCGGAGCAGCAGTAGCGGCAAGAGCGGGAATAGTCGAAGTCGGAATTGAAGTTGAGGCGGAGGTTGAGGTCGAGGGAGTCGGTTCGGGAACGATTTTGAGTTCTTGTTGTTTGACGTTCCATTTTGCGATATTGCCCTTTGACTTGCGTGAGATGATCAAATCGCCCTTCTTCTCCTTGACTGTCGTTCTCAAACCAGAGGTTCAGCTTGATACGAGAAGAACAAAGGTAAAAGCGGAAAACTTACCTCCCAATGCAGCAGTACCTCCTGGTCCAGCAGGAACGATTCCTGCAGAGAGTCCCTCGGTCGAAGCTAGGACTTTCGGTGCATAAGGAGGAGCGATAGCCCTAGAACTGGCTGGACCAGTAGGAATCGGTTTGATCGAGATAGGAGCGATCGATCCCTTTGCCGGCATTGCAGCTGGTGCCGCTGCCGCGACGACAGCTCCTACGGCTCCAGGAACGAAGTTGGGTACACTCGGATCTGTGGGTTCCTCCTCCTCGAGTTCCCCCAAGAATGCCATCATATCTTTGTCCATTTTCGCATCTTCATCCGCTTTTGGTCCTTTCGGGATCTTGGCGACTTCCTCTTGAGTTGGAGTAGGGGCGATCCAGGGTTGAACATAACCTTTGTCGTCCCAGTAAGCGAGTTGTTGATTTCCTTCTCCTCGGAAAGACCAATCAGATTTCGCGTAGATCGGGATAAAAGAGTTTTCGTGGGTGAAGGAGAGGGCGATGATTCGATTACGAATGAGGAAACCGGAGGGATGGAAAGCGGCGTTGAAAGCGGCACCGAGCACTTCAGTTGCGAGCTAATCAACGGAAAAGATGCGAAAGTCAGCTCATTTTATCAGCAACGAAGGCATAGTAGAAACGTACCTTGACATCCGAGAACTGAACGAATGCAAAGCCCCAACTTTGTCTCGAAGCTCGATCTTTTGTGATGAACACTTTCTTGATTCCACCTCTCGAAACCGCTCCACTTGCTCTTCCTCCAACTCGAGACAGAGCAGCGACTATCTCTTCCTCATTCGTGAGTGCGTCGAGTCCCCGTAGCAGGAGGATCTGAGTAGGAGTTGATCCGACATCTCGAGTTCCATCGTTGACGTAGAAACCTTGAGGAGTCGCTCCATCTGTCCGCCAAATACTGCTCAATCTCAAGTGCCTATTCGAGATATCAGAGAGAAGTGTAGACTCACCAGTCACCCTCCTTTGATCCTCTGTCAATCTCGCCGTTGCACCCTGATCTTCCCTCCATCCTCCTGATTTCTGACTGTAATTGATCTTNATCCTCAAACCATCGTGAACTCCCGGTCCTCCTCTCTCTTTCCANGGTATGCTGGGGAAGTTGGGTTCTACGAAAGCTCTCGCATGTTCAACGGAAGAGAACTTTGCGAATCCATAACATTTTGAGAGTCCCGTCGAACGATCCATGATCACTGTTGTACCGTCGATCGAGGCGCCCATATCTTCGAGGAAGTTGCGAAGGTGAACGTCTTGGACATGTGCAGGGAGTCCGAGTAAGACGACGGAAGCAGAAGCGGGTTCTGCTCGAACTGGAGGTTTACGAGTCGGAGCGGCGGAAGGAGCTGGAGAACCGGTAGGCGACTCGTAGGATTGGTGCTGCTGGTGAGGATCTTGGTAATGAGACTGTTGCTGGTAGGATTGATGAGGGGGATATTGTTGCGAGTAATTGTAATCTTCTCGAGGAGGAGGAGGGGGAGGTCGAGAGTAATCATCCTGCGGTACCAAAATTCACCTAGTAAATGGGTGATGAACTACACTAGATGGAGATTAGTACTCACCTCGTATCTTCCTCGTTTGTGATCTCTAGCTTCATCATCCCAAGTTCTCGCTCTCTGTCCTCCTCCCCCTCCGTTGTATCCTCCTCCTCTGTAATGATCATCTCTGCTGTCGTATCTCCTACTGTCTCTGTCGTCGTGGTACGCATCTCTGTCGTTGTAGTCGATTCTTGGTCGAGGAGGAAGTCCACTTTCTCGAGGATGCGAATAAGGATCGTTGCTGTGCAATGCTATCAGAAACTCTTACTCTGCAGTATAGTGAAATTGAGAGAGCACTCACTGATATCCTGACATGTTGTTGAAGTGAATCGTTCCGGTTCAATCTGATGCTTCCCTCTCTATTTCCTCCCCTTCACTTGACTCAGATGCTTCGGACTATCTCAGACTCTTATTCGGACTCTCCTGATTCGGTCTTCAGTTGCAAACAAAGGGAAGTTCTCCGCTTCGACCTCTCGCTTTTGCCTTCTTCTCTTCTCCCTTGTCTGCACGGACTTGGATTCTACGCCCGCTTGTTCTCCCAACGGCCTTGATGCAGTGAAGTCATTCTCTTCTCTCCTTCATTCATTCCTCCCTCGCATTCTTCCTCTCTCTCTCTTTTACCCCGCTGGTCGGCCTCAATTCTCCCCTCTTCCTCTCAGTTCTCGCTTCCCGTTCAGCGCCAGTCGCCTCTCCTACCTCGATTCTCCTTCTCGATCAATCATGTCCACAACTATCATTCGTCCCTCTCCCTGCCTCACAATCTATATACCCTCAAGCAAGAATCGACCCTTTCCAACTCCAGCTTTCGGAGTCATCTCGACCTATTCCCACCGTATCCCTCGCCCTCGCGCTTCGCATTCCCACTCAGCAAAGGAGAAAGAGATGGAACCAAGGGATAGTCTCGAGACCATGACTAGTGACGAAGAAGACGGGCCATTCGAATTGGAGAAAGTTACGGTCGCTCAAGTTTCGAAACCCCTTCCTCCCACTTCTTCTCGACGCACGCCAGTCCACGAAATTTCACTCGGTATCGAACCACCTACTCCATCGAACTATCCCTCGCCCGAGGATCCCGTCGTATATCGCAAGACTCCTCGAGATGAGAATCTCCTCGATAAATCGATCAAACATCAATGTCGAACGGCATCAATCTATTCAACAACCTCCGAGCTCCCTCACCTCAATAAATCTTCCTCCATCTCTCTTTCACACGCGAACGTCTCCTCAGAGTCCCTCTATCGCCCGCCAACTTCGATCCTCTCCCACGATACCCACTCCTCGCGAACCATTCGACCTTCTCCTCCTCGTCCTCTCGCCCATCCTCCACTCTACTCCAACACCATCATCCGAGATGCAACTGTTCGTCCAGATCAGACCGCTGCAGCCGAGAGGTTGAAACGTCTTTACCTTTGTCCGTGGGAATCTAAATCCCCTTCTTCCTCTCGTTCCCACTCCGACGCTCAAACAAGCTCTATCACAAATGTACGGCATACGACAGTCGTCATTGGACAAGCGGAAGAAGATACGACGAGGAGGAAGATGAGTTTGAAAGAGAAATTGATTGGAACGAGTCTGGCAAAGGAAGGGAGGAGAGACTTGACGGAGAAGAAGACGCTGCCCGTCGCGACTATGGAGGACTCGACGGTCGTGCATGGGGATGAGGCCGTGGAGAAGGAAGAGAGAAGGCGATTGGTCAGGGAGAGGAATCTCTACTTTCTCAAGCTCACGGTTCTTACGCTGTTGATCATGGCGTTGATGATTGACCTCGTCGTATTGAACGTCAAGATCTTCAGTAGCGAGGATTGGGAGTAACAGTAGATCGAGGCAAAGGGAGGAGGATTGGAGGTTCAGGATCCGTTAATCACTACTTTTCGTTCTATACCTCCTTGTTTACTTAACTTTACTGTACTCCCCTTTACTCTCTTTGCTACAATCCGATAATATCTTGTCTAATAACACACAAGTTCTATTGTTTACAACAATTTATCGAAAAGACTACTTTTTGTTTTGAAGAGAATCAAGAGTCGTACAGAAATCCATCTAACCTCGTTTTTCACTCGGCTCTTCTCTCTTCTTGCACCCTCTCCAACTCCTCCAGTTTACCTTCATCAGCGATCACATCCTCGACTTCCCAAACCTCATTCTGCATCTTCCACATATCATAATAAGTTCCCCTCTTCGCCATCAATTCTTGGTGGGTTCCTTGTTCTCGTACGTATCCGTCGGCGAGTAAGATGATCAAATCGGAATCGGCGATCGTTTTCAGTCGGTGAGCGATAAAAATACTCGTTCTTGCTTTCGACAGGAGAGTAGAATTGATATTCTTCATCAGATCCGCTTCGGTTGTCGAATCCAACGCTGAGGTCTGTAGAGCCGTCATCTATCGTTATCAGCTCATTGTCTCGAGAGGATAGTCGAGAGACGTGAACGTACAGCTTCATCAAAGAACAAGATTCTAGGATCCTTGAGTAACAACCTCGCAACTGCCAA
>JGI24890J29729_1000593_pt1 | contig 21427 bp, 40 predicted proteins | sample FreactcultureFD7_FD_29729 | JGI IMG/M metagenome (IMG submission 29729)
AGCGCCAGAGCCAGCCGCAGCGCCAGAGCCAGCCGGAGCGCCAGAGCCAGCCGGAGCGCCAGCGCCAGCCGGAGCGCCAGAGCGCCAGTGCCAGCCGGAGCCGATTGGAGCCGATTGCGTCCCATTTTACAGGATAAATCTCGATTTTCAAGATTCAGTCTCAAAAACGAGAATGACCCCCTTATAGTAATTTTTAAAAAATCCTCATTCCCTATTATTTTAGCCGTTAGAGCTTTTCAAAAAATCAAAAAATCCAAAAACCATTCCGGGAGGTTCGGAAAATAATTTCCACCACGGGAAACCAACAGTGGCCCCGAACCGGCGCTCACCATTCAAATCCATTTTTATTATTTTTCTCACCCTCATCAATTTACACCGTTCCCAACAGCAAAAGACAAGTTGTCTTTTAAAAATTTCCACTTCCCTTTCCTCGCTATTGCGCCACTTTGCGCCACTGCGCCACCTATAGGTGGCGCAAGGTGGCGCAGTGGCGCAAGTCCAATGCTGAGGCCGGTTGCGCCACCTTTTGCGCCACCTTGCGCCACCTCGTATGAAGTGGCGCAAACCCAATAAAATCAATGACTTATTTTGCGCCACCTCTGCGCCACCTCACTTTTTACTCGAACACCGAAACGTCCTCAGACAAGTTGTCTTTTTCTTGAGGTGGCGCAGCAAGTGGCGCAGCCGGAAGGACATATCGTCTGAGCTTTCTATGCTCATCCATCTGACTATTTGTCCTGATTTTACCCTCGTCATGCAGCCGTTTTAATATAGCTTTGATTTTGACAAGTTGTCCTTTTTCTGTCGCGTCCAGCCCAAAAGCCTCCCCGACCGCCAACCCCGCCCAATCGCCCGACTGAGGACTTTCCCTCCACGTCCCCTCGCCCAGCATACACAACAGCAACTCCTCGCCTTGCATCCGCTCCTCGGCTGTGATGTGCTTGACCACCTCGGGCACCACATAGCAAGACGTGATTTCATCCCCGTCCTCGTCATGCCCGACCGCCATTGTCCTTAAAACAAATGCCCCCAACGGACCTTCTTCCCCGACACGGGATTTACTCAACCACAAACTATGGCCGCTCACGAGACCCGTCTGTTGGTTCCGATCCGCCGTTACCGACAAGACCGCATCCGACCCTGCCCGCCACGCCGATGCGCCGCGCAGGCCCGTCTCCGCGCCCTTGCCGTAGTGATGCACCGGCACACAAAGAACACCCAATGCCAGCGACAGATTTTGCAAGACCTTGATGACCTTGGACGCTTCGGAATTGTCGTTTTCATTTTCCAAGAGAAACGTGGCGGCCAGCGTGTCCAGAATAACCACCCCCAACCGAACCCCATGCTCTTTACGGAATTTGGCATCCAGCGACCGCAACCGCGGTAACAATATCTGCGGCGCTTTCGGGTCCGACAGATTGGGCAGATTGCCCGCCCATGCAATCGGCAGGGACCGATCCACGTTCCGGGCTTCACGGGCCACTTGGATGCGTAATTTAAGTGTCTCGGCCCCTTCGCCCGCCAGAATGGCGATACCGACGCGCTCTTTGACCTTCCGGCCAAAGAACGGCTGTCCGGTGGTGAGGGCTACGGCGAGATCAACCGCAAGAAAAGTCTTGCCGGCGCCGGACTGGCCACCGATGAAGGCTACGCCGGTTTTGGGCAGCACGCCCTTGATAATGGCGGCAGGGAGCGTGAAAGCGGCGTCGTCGTCATAAGCGAAGAAATCATGGTCCGGTATTTCGGGTGCCGATTTCGGGCCTTGAAAATCTGGTTCCGGCGTCTCGAACCATTGGGCCACCACGAAGACCGGATTGTGGTTTCCCTTCTCGATGCCCGACCGGAATGTGGAGGCGACTTCACGCGCGGTGTCTTCCGTCAAGAGACCACACGCAACGGCGGCTTGTTTGATGGCTTCCTCGTATTCCTCCCGTCGGACGAGACCGGCTGCGATGCCACGGCCAAGCACATAAGCGGCGTGGAAAAGATCTTCGTTCCGGTGGCCCTCGGCTGATCGGGCGAGCTCCTCGACGGCCGTGTCGATTTGCGCCTTGATCGTGTCGCGGTCGTGCTCGAAGTCGTCACCCCGAAACATCGCCTCTTTGTATTCGTTGATTTTGGTTTCGGGTCTGGGGATGATCGTCCAGACATCGCTAAGAAACTGTTTCAACAAAAAAACGTTGATAATCGGAATTGACGGGTCGTTTACCGCCAACTCCAATGGGCTTTTCCTGTCCCACTCGTACTCCCGCCCGGCGCCGGCGTGGAAACCAAAGCCCACGACCTGTCCGGTGCCGGAATAGATTTCGATGGGGTGATGCTTTTGCGACCGGACGGAACCATCGGAGCGATAGATCAGCACACAGCGGGGGTAACGTCCGAAACGCCGCAACGGTGTTTTACCGAACCACCGCTCCGCCATCTGTTGAATGGCCGCTGCATGGGCTTCGTCCTCGACATCAATGTCGATGGCGACCAGTTCTTTCTGGATGGCCAGACAGACCATCTTGCCTTCGCGTTGGCCTTGGCCTTGCATGACATCAAGAAGTTCGGCGTGGTTCCACTGCCGGTCGTTCAGCTGGTTCCAGTTCTTGATGGATGGGCGCTTGGTGTCTTGATAGCCCGGCAACGGCCGCCAGCCGTTCTTGACCAGTGCATCGGCATAAACATTGAAAAGGGAGGGGGTTGGCTGGTGCATGTTCACTTCGCACCCCCAGATGTAGTGGCGACTTTACAAGTGACCACAAAAGGCTGTATATGTCGCATGTGGATTGCCTTTGTCTCAATCTGCGTGTTTTGGTGTTCTCAACTGTGCGCGACGGTGATCCTCCCCACCGTCGCGCTTTTTTAATGTTTGGTTGGGTTGTGATAGACAAACCCCGCGGGGTTGACCCCCAAGCTTTCTGAATAATCAAATGTAATAGGCATATTCCACGAGGCCGCAATCCCCAAGATGGCGTTTGCGGGGTTGTCGTTGGAAACAACAAAAGCTTGCTGGTTGTGGGTAATAACCGCCGTCGTGAAAAACTCACCACCGAGAGCGTGGACTTCCTCGATAAACTTTCGGGCGAGTTCCTCGATCTTCTTTCGGTTTTGGTGCTGGTCCATTGTAAGCCTCTTTGGTGGTAGGAACATGGGGGTCTAGGCCCCATGCTTTACACAGGGCGTCCAATATAACCTGTGACTGGTTGGGTTTGCTAGGGTCAATTTTCCCCCGCAACACCTCGTGGATGTAGCGGGGGATGCGAACAGCAACCAAAATTGTATCGTAATTGGCCCGATGCTTGCTCATGAGTGCAGTGCGTCCTTGTCTTTTTTGAGAACATACACATCGACACTCACGGGCTTTCCGTTGATTGCTAGGAGCAACATTTCCAGAAAGATTTTTATTTTATCCGCGGTCAAGTCCGGGGGGCTATCACAAATGACGGCTCCGGCAACACTTGCCAAGACACACATACCATCCACATGCCGCAAACCTACGATAGTCTCGATGATTTTAATCCGTGCGGCATCCATGTTTTTGCAGTCTTCCGGTGTTGTTTTCACATCGAGCGTATTTGGGTTAGACATTTTCTTTATCCTTCTGTTGGGTGTCGTGGAAAGTATCAGCCAACGTGACCAATACCGACGCTAAAACATCTGTTCGCTTTGCTTCCGGCAAAAGGCGGATGAGCGTGACTATGGTGACGATCAGAACCTTGAGGGCGTCCTCATAAGACTCACCGTGTAAAATTTTAAAAATGGATTTTGACGCACGTAACCTCGCCTCTTGCATTTCTGGTGTGTCGTTCATTTTATTGTCCTATCATTTGTTTGAGTTCTGTTTTGATTTCCCGTGCCTTTGGGCCTCTCCATCCTCCGGCATTGGCCAGAAAATACATGATGATCTCGTTGGCTCCGTCAGCGCCGAAATGGTCGTTGACGGAGTTGAGTGCCATCATGGCCTTGAGATAAGGCTCCGCGCCGAAATATACCTTTTTCCAATCGGCGCGAATATCGCAGGCAATGGTTGATATGGGTCTCATTGTTTTGGCCGCTGTAAAACCAACACTTCGGCGGCTTTTGTTGTTTTGTAATTAAAATCTTGCATCGCACGCACGATGAAACCAGTATCACCGCTTTCAGCCATAATCATCGCTGTGGCGAAACTAAGCGCATCGAGACAGACCCCGATTTCAAAACCGCTTAATCCTTTGCACATCTTGTTGGCGAGATCATCGACCATCGCAAAATGCTTTTCTGCCTTTGTTGTTTCTGGTTGTTTTGTTTGTTCCGTATTCATTTTTTATCTCCTAAATCAAGTTTGAGTTGTGTGCTTTCAACGGCACGGCGATAGTATTCAATAATGCCCGGTCCGATGAACGACGAAACGTAATGAACGTTCCCGTAACCGCGCCCGTCACCCCAAACATCAATGGTGTATTGACCACCACAACGTTTGAAATCTGTTGTCAAAAACACCGGCACCTTTCGTAGCAACGGGTGCGGGTTTTTAACCCATTGATCTGTTTTGACTTTACCTATTTTCATCACTCTTACCCCTCCAAACCAAACATATCGCGGTACAGATTGCGCGTTTTCTCTAAGGCTTCCTGTCTAGAGCCTTGAGCAATAGCGATCTCTAAAGCAAGTAAGGGTTTGCGAAACTCACCATACAGTTCTTCGATCACTGCACGTTTAACACCATCAACAAATTTTCTAATATGAGCGAACTCGTGTTGTGAGATTAAGACGCTCGCTCCAAGTTTCACTTCTATATCGTAGCGACGAACAATATCTATACGACGGTCTGCGCTGGTAGGATGATGGGGATCACTATCATCAACAGCAAAAGCGGTTTTTATATCAAACCAATTTGAAACGTGGTGTTCATTCGTTGGAATTGCTTTAATTGTGTCGATTATTTTAGCCATCTCGGTGCCTCATCAGCTGTTCTATAATTTCTTCGTGGACTGCTTTACTTATGGCTTCCAAAAATTCCATATTTGTCATCTTGTTGATCTGTTCATTGCAGTATTCTTCACTGGTCAAACCGTAATGCTTGTGGGCATTATGATCGTAACAGTGAACTAAATATGGGTACCTAACTTTATCTTCGATTGACATCACTTTCCTCCCTTCAAAGCGTGGCGTGCAATTTTAATTCTTCTTTCCGTGTGTTCTCGCCAATGTTGTGCGGAATCTGCTATAGGATACGCAGGCACTATTGCGTAGTCGCCAATTTCCAACAACGCTTTCCTAAACTCTTCAATCTTTGCACTGTAGAATTTTAATTCTTGTTTGTTCTGTTTTATTATTCCTTCTATGTGAAGCAAATGTTCGTCGTTTTTAATTTTAACTAATTCCCACAGCCGTTCAATCTCCCGCATCGCACACTCATAATGAGATGGCCCCCAACTATGGCAACCAACACTATGTGTCCCAATACGGTTTGACCGATTTTCTTCATAACGCAACGCTTCCCGCAGCCGTTTAATTTCGTCACGTGCCTCAAGAATAGCCAACAACACCATTGGATCAACTGACTTAGGGTCTATTGCCGTCAGCCTGTAAAGAATATCATTATCCATCGTTTCCTCCTTTACCGCCGGCCCATCGCTTTTTTCATACGACGCGCGGCATCATAAGATGCTTCTCTTTTGTTTGGCCCTCTCATTTTAAGCCACGCTTTGAATTGTTTGGGGTCTAACGTGATAGAACGAAACCAATCCGGTAAATGAATAAGTGAGGAACCTGTGATCGAACTATAGTGCATACGAAAGGTGTCCGGTCGATCTGCGTAAAGTTTGTAAAGTTCTTCTATTTTAAGCCACCAAAAAAGCTCGTGTTCTTCCGGGCTTGTAAAATCTTGGATGAATGGTGGGGAATTTATCCAACCATCCAATTCGTTATGGAGCAACGTCACCATCAATTCATCCCCCGAAACAACCCATCTGCGATCAAGCGAACGATAGTCAATGCGATGGTATAATATATATTCGATTGTGAACGGGTCCGGTGACGCTTCGGGTCTTTCCGGTTGGGGTTGTGAACCTTTAAATAGTTTGGTCATTTTGATCTCCCTTAAAATCAAATTCGAGTTGGATATCTGCAAGCCACCTAAAAATCTCTCTGCTTACTAAACCCTTTTGCACCAGCTTGAACATTTCTTCCGAACATTCGAATAGATTATATTCCGGGTATCGGGCCGTTCCGTTTTTTCGCCATTCATACTTAAACCACTGTTCGTTAAACTTGACGGCACCTACAACACAAAAAACACCTTTCGGTTTGATCTTGTCTATTCGGACTTCCCGCAAGCCTTCGGTTAAATATTTTTTATTCGGTGTTACCTCCATCACACACCCTCCGGCGGCAGTGCTGGTAGCATTCTTTCTTGCATCATTTTCTTGCAGTGGTCTTTCCACACTTCAGCTTCGAGCTGTTGATCTTTGACCTCTCTGCGCAGTTTAAGTATTTCCTGTATTGCCCACCACGGCGTCGTGTACATTCCACGAGGAATGCTTGAATAATTAACGAATTCCCGTGTGTCCAATTGCTTTGCTAGTTTTTCAAGATCAGCAATAATATCCATTACTCTTGCATCGGACTCCATCACTCCCTCCTAGTATGATTGTTCGATTAACCAACTGCGCGCGTCAGCGAGACTGTAAAACCACTCCAAGCGATTTGAGATGGCACTGACGGCGCGGTAATGATGTTCGACATTGGGCTGTTTGATCTGGCTGACCCACCCCAAAACCTCGTCACCTTCACTCAAAGTCCAGACATAATGTTCTTTGGTGAAAGTGAACCGATCCTCTACCGGCGTGTCTGGTATTTGCTCTGCGTCGGTGATGACAATTGGTGCCAGACCAACCGACGTCAAATCGTTTATCAGATCATCAAGACTAAAATTGTTCATGCTTGCCTCCTGATTTGGTGTGTTTAAGTTGTGTATAACGTGACTGACAAGTTGTCAACAGTCAAGAGGATTAAAAGATTAAATTATTTAATCCGGAATTTCTGGCGCGCCAGCGGGAATCATTGCGAAGATGTTTTTACTGGGGTCAGTAAAAACCCTCTTGGTGCCGGAATTTCAGCTGTCAAATCTTCAAATTCTAAAATTGCTAATTTGGTAAAAATAATTCGGTTGCCCGGCAGGTCCAACCGGAGTATAAAAATCGGGCGGTTCATATTCAGTTGTCCTTTCACAAATAGAAAAAGGCGGGGTTCCAGCCCCGCCTTTTTTATGCCTTGGCATACCGTTTAAGGCTGAACCCCGATGCCGTCACCGGCAAGCCTTCGTAAATCGGCGGCAGGTCACACATCAACCGCTCGAACTCCTCGACATTTACATTGTTTATCGGCACTTCGGCCATCGCTTCGTCGTGGCAATGCAGGACGAGCGGGTAGCCCGCTTTCTCAAGGTTCAGCATTCCGTTGCACAATAAATCCCGTGCCGTCCCCTGCACCAGATTGTTGTAGCAGATGGATGGGTTCAAAGGATAACGATACCACGCGTTGTTTACCCCGATACCCCGCACCGTGATGGCCGGCTGCCGCTCGCGCTTGGCGGGTTCGACGGTCTTGTCGGACCACGGAACCTCGACCTCGCGGATTTCGGGCCCGACATAGGCAAGGCACCGCCCGGAGGGCAGCAGGAGCCACAGAACGCCATGTGCAACGAGATAGGCGGCGTGGGGGACACCACGTACTGGTATGATGGTGTTCGGGGTCTCCACGGCCTCGAAAGCAGCGCTTATGAGGTTGTACCAAGCGCCCTTGATGCCCGGATGCTTTGCCCGCCATCTATGGACGATCAGGCCACCTGCGATATAGGCTTCCCGTGACATGGATAAAGCTGTGGCGTCTTGCCGCGTGATGTTTTCCTCGTAGCGCCATGCGACCCGTATTTGTTCCTCGCCGTCCGATATATCCCACAAGACCTGATAAGCGGTTGCGAGATCAAACCGGTTGGCGTGGGCCATACGGGCGAGGGCTCCTATAGATCCCCCAAAACCCAGAGCGAGCTCTGATACTTTCCCGGCGGCGCGCTGTTGCTTGGTTACTTCGCTCACAGGGATGTTGTAGATGCCCGCAGCGGTCGTCTCGTAGATACCAGCACCATGACCTGCATCAAGGTCACGGAAGGCTTGCAGCTTCCATTCCTCGCGGCCATACCACGCCGCGATACGCCCCTCGATGGAGGAATAGTCGGCCCCGACGAATACATGCCCCGGCTTGGCCCAGATGAACGAGCGCACCGCGTCAGCCAGAAGATGCAGCGGCCGGCCCAACTCATCCCCGTAAAGAGTGCGGATATAATCAGGATCGGCGGTGCGGATGGCCTCGAACAAAACATCGAGACGCAGATGTGCGTCTTCGAAAATCTTGCGGGGGCGAGGCATGTTGTGCAATTGAACCGTACGGGCAGAGAAGCGTCCGGTCTGGCCTGCGCCGTGGTGTAGGAATACACCCTTTACCGTGCCGTCTGTGGTGGTCGCGCGCAACATCGCTTCGATCTTATCGACCGAGGACTTATTGCCCTCGATGCGCAGTTCCAAGGCCCGCCGGACAGCTTCCGGCAGTTCCTTGTGCATGGTCTGGTCGATCTCGTCTTTGTCGAGTGCCGAGATAGGGACGCCTTGTTTGTGCACCCATTCTTTCAGCCTTGCCGTGAGGGTATAAGACGGAACCGCGCCACCTGTGACTTCGAACAGTTCGGCGTTGATAACGGCTTTGGTCTTGGTGGCAAGTTCTATGGCAGCATGGGCGGAAGTGGTGTCGATCCGCAACCCCCTGTCGTTGATGCGTTCGTTGAGCCAGTAAATCTGCATCTCTTGATCCGATAGTGGCACAAGACGCTCATGAGCTTCTTCTTCGGTAAGAACGTCCACATCGCAATAGTCATGAAATCGTGCGAGTGATGCTGGATCGTTCGCCAGCTTGTGCCATATCGGATTGCCATTGATGTCAAAACCCTGTGGGACGGAGTGGATGCGGATCAGTTCCGATCCGGCTTTATCCTTTTTGATCTTGAGGTTCAATGCCGCGCCCAATCTATCCAGCGAGCGAGGTAGAGACATGGCGGCAGCGGTCGCAGCCGTGCAGCGGAATTGTTCGAGTTTGGGTTTCGCCCATCCATGCTTGGGGTGCATGACATGCCACCAGATCAATCGCTCGAAAGCGGCATTGTGGCAACAGATTTCACCCCCCGCGACCACATAGGCCCGCAGGTATTCGGGCATCGGCTGCCCGTTCGTCCAACGGCATATCTGGTTGATCGGCCCGCCGTGAGCAATCCAGATTTGTGCTTCACGGTTCGGTTCGCCTTTGACCGATAGTTTGAACGACGCCAGTAGTGCGTCGGTCGATGGATGCTCGGCATAGACATACGCGCCTCTGTCAATCAGATTGACGGTAGAGCGTGTTTCAAAGTCGAAAATGAGGCTCATGATTTTGTTCCCAATAGCTCTGCGACTTCATCTTCCAACCGTCTCGCGGCTTCTCGGGTTTTCATTTCCTGTTCCCAATAATCACAATATTCGCGTTCGAAACGCACATAGGCCATGTGCAACAAAGCTACTTTCAAATCGCTTATTTCTAGTGGCTGCCTTACATCTGTCTTTTCATATAGATGTAAAATTTCAAGCCAGTCTTTTCCAACAGCAATCACGCGATCTTCACTCATGTTCTTTCTCCGGTTCTTTTAGGGCTGCATTAAAACAATCAGGTAGTAACAAAATATAAACAGCAAAACATAGGCAGCTGTCAGTTTAATCCATGTGTCTTGATCGTCAGGATGCACTGTCACCTCCCTCGTCATTTTCCGCATTGTTAATCAGTTCATATTTGACCAGTTCGACAATACCGATGGCTTCCGCACAAGTGATTTGTTCGGCATATTCATAGACAAGATCAAGAAGCTTTGAAATAAGTTCTTCTTTTGGATCGGGTTTGAATTGAACTTTGATGACATTATCCATTTTTACGAACCTCAATCATACTGTCGGCAATGGCGTAAGCCGTAGGCACAACCAGACTCCACGTCAAATCCGCACGGTGGCGCGCAATCAATTCCGGCAATACCACCAAAGCAAATTGGTCGCGTAAAGTCACCCGATCTTCCAGTTGTTTGCGAAGGTTTGCATTTTCAGCTTCCAAATCGCTTAAGCGTTGTTTTGTCTCTCCTGACATTAGCCATACCTCCGTTTTTCAAAATGATATAAGTTGACATTAACGTGGGTGATGCGAGGGCCAGACCACCAAGAACGGTCAACCATTGCAACGCATATTCGATGTAATCAAACCCCACGCAGCACCTCTAATTTTTGACGCATCCGCGCAATTTCCTCGTTCTTCTCGACAATCACTTGTTGAGCAAAATCAAGCGCGGTGGCAGCTTCGTTCAAGGCATCGTGTGTCCGTTTGACTTCTTCAATCAGGCCCTCCAAAGAACGGAGAGCCTTCATGGTAGAAACAAACATAGCAGCCCGTTTTTCATCTTGTTTCGAGTTGAACTGAACCATATCAACGTCCAAACAATACAATGCCGGTCATAAACAAAAGCGCCGCATAGACAAACCAATGTCCGTATTTAAGAGAAAAGACTTCAATATAGGCAGGGTTGCGATACGGCTTGATGAAATGGATGGGTTTGCCCGCCTCACGGAAGCGGCTGATTTCAATATTGATGCCGACACTTTCTTCCCAACCATCAAGTTGCATAACGACGAGCGCAGCGGCTTTGTCCATATAGGGAGCATCTACACGCATCCAGAATTGATGGTCCAACGGGTCGATATTGGCGTGTTCCGAAATACCGTGAGTATGGGCAATCGGTGAAAAGGCTTTGACATCAAACCTCAACAACTCGCCTGTTACTGCGCAAGCATCCTCATAGGCCGCTTGCAACCCATGTTCGTACCGTGAAAACGGTGTGGCGACATAAACAAGATCATAATCGCGTAACGTGTCGATCAGTTTAAAATCTTCGTGGGAAATTTCATAACGGTGTGTTTTTCGCATTGTTTTTTCCTTTCAATCGCAGGTTCATCAATTTCTCATAGTTGTATTGGTCTATTCCATAACCCACACCATATTGGGTATGCAGGCGCACGCCGTGGGGTTTTAGCTGTTTTCGCAATATGCAGATAGCCACTTTGAGCGAGCCAAAGTTCTTGGCTTTTGCACGCGGTAGAAATTTAGCTAACACGGACATTTTTACTATCTTGCCCTTGGCCACAACCAGCGCCTCCAAAATATCATTTGCTTGGCGGGTCATAGTGACAGGAGGAATAGCCGGATGTTTTATTCGGAGAAGGCTTCGTAAAGCCTCGACCTCTTTTAAAAGTCTTAAAATTCGCTTTTCGAGTTTCGCGTTGTTGACTTCAACAGAGTTGCATAGTCTGTCGCTGTGCCTGCGATTCGTGTCAGTTTTTGATGGTGTGTGCAATACACACGATTGATTGTTGGGTGTCCGCAAAATAAAGTCCTCCGGCCTTCACCACTTACAGGGTAGTGGCATGTCTTATGAGACAAGTCATCAAACGTGACCTGCGGGTTTTGGCAGGAGGAGAGATCGGTGAGGGTTGTGGTAATAGCGGAATGGCCTGTCTCGATGCGGGGTATGGTTGTATGTCGCTTTGTGATTATAACATTTTTGGGTGGTGTTAAACCCATTGTGCCCCACTTTGCCACGACCGCGCTTCGTGTGTAATCTGGCCCTAAGTGTTCAGCTATTCTTCGTGCTGTCCAACCCAACGCCAACAGGTGTTGCATTTTTTCCGTTGTTTCATCTGTCCACATCATCTCTACCTCCCAGTAAGTTAATGCTAATCGAACAGTCCAAGGGCTTCCACATAGACCCCCAAGATGGCCCGATCTTCGGATTTCATCTTGCGGATAGAATGTGCCTTTTTCAGTTCTTTTGTAAAGCCCGAGAATTTAGCTTCTTTCCAGACCTCGGCAATATCCCCGGCGATCTCTTTCTTTTCTGCTTCCAGCCGCTCGATGCGGTCTAGGAGTTGCATCATTTGCGTTGAGTTCACAGCTTCCACCATAAGTATTACTCCTAAAGTGGGGTGGGTTGCCCCACCCCGTTGATATTACTGACCGAACAATCCACCAGCACCAGCACCGGAACGGGTCGCTTCGGGCGCAGGGCCTTCATCAACAACCGTTTCCATCCATTGCGACGCATCCACGCCGCCGCCACCGCCAAGGCGTTCGCCTTCTTGTAGCTTTTGGAACATCTGGATGCCGAAAGAAACGCCGTCACCGTTCTGCTCGTTGTACCAAGCAAACGCGTTCAGCACGGCCTTTCCATAGCAGCCCGAATACACTTCATCCTCGGTCGCAGGAATGTTCTCCGACTTCCACCGAATAGTGGGCACACGGACGGACTGCACGCGGATAAAGGTCACGTCGGGGCCAAAGCCGGGGTGCACTTCTCCGGTCTTTTTGGAGCGGGCTTCTTTTCCGTCTCCTGCCAAGAACGGCGATTTGATGAGTCCGGCCTTTGCACGTTCAAGACCTTTTTCACCCCATTGATCGAGGATCACTTGCCGTAAGGCGTTCGTCAAAACACTAATATCCGCGGTCTTGGGAAAAATAAGCGTGCAGCCGTATTTCTCTACGTCTCCCGGCTTTTGGGCTCGGGGTTTGAATAAAGTGTTCGCAAAAGAAACGCGGCACAAGGGGGATTTAAAGTCAGCTGATCTAGCCATAGCCATGTTGTTAATCCTTTACTGTTTCAAAAAATGTTCCGGTCATGCTCTTGACAGATGGCCGTGAGGATTTCTTTTCCGATACCAGATTGGTTCCGGTGACGGGACGAACTTGCAGGTTTTCGATTTCTCCTTTGCGTTTGGCACCAATGACCTTTTCGATCTGGGCAATTGATTTGAGCTTCTTTTGATAAATCTGCTCGTCATTGAGCCCCAGTCGGGTTTTCAGATCGGTGACGATCTGTTCTTCCTCGGCGTTCCATTTGCGGTTGCCGATCTTCTCGGCCAATTGATAGCCGGGAATTTGTGTGCCGCGTTCGGCCAGCGTGTGCGCGTGGGAGCGAACGGCGGCAATCCAGTCCTCTAGGTTATCAAGACCATTGAGGATGTGTGCCAGTTCCTCTGGCGACAAAAGGTCAACATCATTCTTCAACATGGGTGGTGTCTCCAATGTCGGGTCTTCAAACCACTGTTTTGCGATATCTGGCGCGACCGACAAGGCTTCCACCTTGTTTGCCGGACACATGGCATAGGCAGGACAGAACTTGCACGCTCCGGTGACAAGATATTGTTTCGCCCATTCGTCGAATTTGGTGCGACTGCCATTGATTTCTTCAAAAGCATCACTGGCCTCTTTCGACCGCCTCATCGCTTCCATCAAATCGTGCGTCCATTCCACAAGTTCCGATACATGGAATGTTTCGGACCTCAAGCGTCCATCCTTGTGATAGGCCCGCGGTTGAACAATGGTCGATTTCACAGTTTCAACGGTTTCGATGATGTTTGAGTTGAGGTTCAAAAAAGCAAGCAAGGCGTAAGTGCGCAATTGTTTGTTCTCGTTGACCTCGACCACACCGCGACCGTTTTTCAGATCAACCACCTCAAGGATGCCTTTTGCGTAGTTGACCGCGATCGCGTCGCAGGTGCCGCCGGCATCAAACGGTGGGTGGAGTTCCGCAAGGGTAAATCTTTCCTCGTAAAGAATGGCTCCGTTTGCATCGACCTCGATGCCGTTGACGTAATCAACATACATCTGGGCGCTCTCGACCAATTCTTCGTCGATTTCGATCTCGAATTTTTTGGTCTTGATAGTCTCGCCCAGATAGTCTTCGCATTGCGTTTCAAAACGAAGGGCGCGTTCCGCGATCTCGTGGCACGCTGTGCCACGAGCCGCATGGATGCTTTCTTCGTCCTCCGGTGCAAGTGTGACCATCGACATCCGGCCCGGGCAGGTCCAGTTGGCAGCGGTCGCACTTGCCGACCACACAGCATGGTCGCGTTGGGCGTGCTTCATAGTTTCACCTCACGTTGATACCAATTTTCATTGATCGCGGTGTTGATGGCATCCAGCGCCTTACCGTAAGAAACAGAGTCTTTCGGAATGTGCCGGATAGCGGTGCACTTTTCGCCGAAAACAGTCTGCAAAATGCGCGGGCCGTCTTGCGGCGTAAAGACCATTTTATCGGTCCCTCCGTCATATCTATGTGCGTAATTGTAGAGAGCTTCGCGCACATCGTCTTCGGTTGCGTGCGTGACTTCGATCACTTCTTCCTCGTCGCTTTCAACAGAAAGCACCGCCATGTCGTCGTAGTTTTTCAATTTGAGAATTGCTGCGATCAAATCTTTCTGCGTGTTCGGCACTTCCACAATCGCACAACCCAAGATGCGCGGCACAAGAGCCTGTGCGCGGGCGATACCATACTGCTTGGTGAAGTCACCAACGGCTTTGCGCAAGTCATCGTGGGTCACGTCACTGTCACCCACAAAGACCAGTTCATCGAGGGCATCTTGCGGGTCGATTGCGGCCTGCACCAATGCGATCTGTTCGTCCTTTGTGACAATCTCCGATTTCTTGGCGCGAGGCTTGCGGGTTTTGGGCGCGACCTCGATCTTGAAATCCGGTGCGGGTTCTGCGTTGATCTCCGTCGAGCCTGTTGTATGGATTTCGGCCACGGTCAGGCTATCAGGACAAGTTGTCCGATCTTCATCATTTTTTTGGGGCGGGGGATCGAATTTTTCCCCTGAAATTTTTTTAGTCCCACGCAGAAGTTCCTCCACATGGCGCCTCAAAGCGTCCTCAAAAGTTTCACCTGCATAGGTGTTGATTTCCAACGTTACTTTCATTGCATTACTCCTTTGATTGCTGTCCATAATCTCATCAACGCACCTTGCACCGCTTCGTCGATTGAACCTTCGATGCAACAAACTTTTACATAAGTGTTTCGCTTCTGATTGATGTTTGTGATGCGCATAGCAGCCTGGGCTTGATCTTTTGGTGTGAAGGATGTTTCCACAAACCAAAGTTCTGCTGCCGAGGAGAGGTCGATAGCCTCACCTGCGGCTTGGATTTGGCCGAGAAAAACCCTGTGCTTTTTGTTTTCCCTAAATAGTATTTCGTTCTCCTCCCGTTTCGCTGGTGGTGTGGCACCGTCGATCCGCAAGGGATTGAACCGTGCCAGTTTTTCTTCAAGGATGTCGCCGACATCTTTGTGCCAATACATCAAAACGATCTTATCAAGACCGCTCTGGAATTCTTCGTTGACCGCATCAACAACCATGTAGGCTTTGATAGTGCCGGTCAGACGACGTAAAGGCCCAAGGTGCATTTCAAGTTCGTTTGTGTTGCCATCTATTGCGGCCTGCACAATGGTTTCCTGCTCCATGTCACCGTTGACGTCTTTCAAAGTTTGCTTGTCGGCCACAAAAAGCAGCAACTCATAGCTTGGTGGCAGGATGCCAATATCCTTTTGTGTCCTACGCAGGACATAGCCTTCCAGACGTTCCCGCAGTTGCTCGAGATTGCGGCCGCCGATCACGACCGGAATTTTATTCCAGCGCGAAATCTGTTTCATCTTCATGACACAATATTGACCGCGGAATTGTTCGAAAGTGCTGACCTCCGGCCAACCCTTCCAAGGATTTGCGAGCAGGCGTTCGGGGCACATGGTGCGCATGGTGGTGTAGATGTCACCGGGATCGTGTGGGAGTGGTGTGCCCGTCAAAAACCAACACTTCGTATCAGGCTGAACGATTGCGTTCCCGTGGAGGATTTGCCCATGGCTAAGTTGCTGACCAAGAATAGACTCGGTGCGTTTGGCCGTGGGGTTTTTGATGAAATGACTTTCGTCCAGAATGACGAGATCGCTTTTCCGTTTGTTGTTGAATTTGGGTGTGGCTTGATACGACAAAATGCGTACATCTGCGGTTTCGGCATCTTTATCCACTCCTACAATAGCGACACTACGGCCCATTTCGCTCCAAGTGTGAAAGCCCCTGCGCCACATGGCGCGACCCGATGCGGTTGTGACAACATCAATGCTTTTTGCGAGGATTAAATCGGCCGCAAGGATGGCAGCACCGGTTTTTCCGACACGGGGTTCATCTGCAAGGAGTGCTCTATGATTACGGGCGAGAAACTCGGCTCCTGTAATCTGCGTAGGTAATGGTTTCATGGCTACATGCCCTTCCGGTTCGCGTTATAAAAGGACAATATGTCCTAAAAGGATGATAAGTCAAGTGCCTTGAAAATTTTAATTTCAATGCGGGGTTTGTCCGAATAAAATTTACCCGCCTTCATGGCGACAATCTGTGTGTCATCGAGATAGACGATTTTGTTTAAGGAATCGGCTACCGCTTTGATAATATTATCAATATCGGGTTTCTTGACGGGACGGATCAAACCCGCCACAGCTTTGTCCCGCCACAGTTTCGGCCTGCTGGTAGGGATAGAAAAATAAGCGGCCATGTGCATGACCAACTCCCCTTCCAGCAAGGGTTGCCGGCCCCAAATCGACTGCGCACCCCATGCCAGACGCTCCTCGAAACGGGCTGTTTTCTCCGGCGTATAGGTGTGCCCCGTCGCACGGGAAAAGCGTGGCCTTCCTTTGCCGACAGGCTCACCTGCAAGGACCATATCAAACAGCAGTGTCATCAAGGAAATCCCGCAAAGAAACCGGTTTGCCTTTTTCAATTTCAAGCAAACACAACAGCACCGCAAACCACTCCGCAGGGATGGCTTCTCGGAGGTACCATTTATATAAACTATCGCGTTTCAACTCGGTAATGCCGTAGTTCACAAGGAACCGTTGCAGCATCTCTGCGTTGCGCCAATGAGCGAGAAGGAAGTTTTTAAATTTGAACATGCAGGCAGTATAGAGGACAAATTGGCAGTTGACAAGCTGTCCTTTTCCGTGTTTTTTGTCCCTCGTTGCTAGGCTACCACACCAAAACAAAAAGGAGAGAGACATGGACGATACGCAAACCGGCCATGAAGAAGAAATTGCGGCTGCGCTTATGAACACGGTGATGTTGCGTGTAGGCCAGACGGGCCGTAATTTTGTTACCGCAGAGGACTATCGTGCTGTGCGGTTATGCACCCAAATCATGATGCAGTTACAGCCGGTGCCCGTGACCGAACACATGGGTCGCCCGCAAAACTTACCCCTGCATCCAAGGGTGTCTTTTCTGACACGCGTGGAAGATCAGATCAAATCGCAGATGCGGAGGATGCCTTCTGTCGATGATGGTTTGAGCGTGGAAGAAATGGCCGCTAGATTGGCACCGGAAAATCCGGTTAGCTAATCATCAAGTCGGCGCGTTGCTCCACATGAGCGACGCGCTCACCCCACCCTTTTCCATAATATTTCCACGTCGGCAAAGCTTGCAAAAACGCAAGTCGAGCAGCACAGACTTTGGTTATGATGTCTTTGGCATCCGCACTTGCAACAGCCGCCATTGTGCCTGCGCCAATATCACCATCAACCTCAACCCCTACAGCTTGCTGAAGTGCTTTTGCAGCGCGTTTAACGCCGCTGTTAACAGCGAAATCAAGGATTGCATAATCCACACCAGCAGGGAGATCGTCGCCATGTACAGTGTCCCAAAACATCCCACGATAAAGTGGAGTGATTTGCCCAACAGTGAGCGACTGCATGTCCTGAATGCTAACAGGATGTCCGATAAATTGTTCATAGGTAGCCTTTGTCACGCCGAAATTCGTTGCACCGCCCGGATCATGTATATCATTCACAAAGCCGCCTTCTTCTTTAAGAACAAAGGCAAGGCATTGTTCAAAATTACCTTGCATCACTTAGCCCCACAAAATTTCTGCCACTTTTCATCATGCGCAAGAATTTGCTCTGCGGTGCGTGGTGTGAGTTTGTCGTTGTTGGCTATGTAGATTGGGCGCACCCACGTACAGGAGGTATCGACTGTTTGTGGTGCGGAGGCACACCCGACGAGCGCGAGTGTGAACAAACCAAAGATGACAAATTTTGTCATTGCGGGGACTCCCATTTTTTACGCAATGTTTCTTCGGGCGTAGGGTCTTTCGCCACTTCCCGCTCTATTGTGTTTGTCTGGTTGATGACTTCTTGCGTATGTTTTGCGGCATTGAGTTCGGCCTCGATACGCGCTTGTTCCGCTCCGACATTTTCTAAATGGTTCGACCATGCAACATAGCCGATAACAACCAAAAGAACGGCACAGACACCTAAGATGATTTTATTGAGGGGGGTCAGCAGGAGGTCCAGCATCACTCGGCTCCGTTTTAGCTTTCAAACCAATGGCAGCGCCACCGCCGCCGAGAATTGCACTTGCACCAATCGCCCAATCTTGAGGGTTCAAGACACCTGTTTTAACTGCATGATATGAAGTCAAAGCGCAATAGACAATGGAGAGTTTAGCCCAAAGAATACGACCTATATCCCATGTTTTATTATCTATTCCGGTGAACAGATGTTTGAAAAATTCAATCATCACTTATCCGCCTTGTTATCCCGCAGGTCATCAATCTTTTTGAACAAGACCTGCAAGTCCTGCCGGATTTGAGCGATGCCGGTGTTAAAATCTTCTTTTTGAACGTATTGGAACGGCATGTCTTTTTCGATCTCATGGAGATCGTGGCGTAGTTCTTTGACTGCCCCCCAAAGCTCTCTTAGAAACCAACCCATAGTGGCGACGACGACCCAAAGGCCGAGTTCAAAAAGAGATTTATACTGTTCCATCATCCCATCGCCTGCTTGTTACTCTTACGCCTGTTTTCCAAAGCAGGGATAGCACGTAAGTTCCACGGAACATGGAGCCCACAGCTATTTTTGCCCTGCAAAGGCTCAATATGATCTACATGGTATTTTATACCCGTTGTTTTTTCAAGCTTTTTGGCGAGAATATAAGTAACTAGGATTTGGCGTCTTTGCTCTTTCGTCAGCCATTTTGGCATAGCCTTAGCTTTAAGAGCTTGGTATCGACGTGTTTTTTCATAAACTTTTTCTGGATTGTTCTTTTCCCATTGTTTGTTCTTTTCCCGTACATGCAAAACGTATTCAGGATTCTGCCTCTTTACGCGAGTTAGTTCTTTTCTGCGATTTTTCCATTCTTGATTATTTTTTCTCACTTCTGTTCTAATGCGATCTCGCTCTCGACTTTTTTCTTTAACTTCTGCGCGCTGCTTGTATTCTTTTGCGTATGTTTTTATTTTTTCTAGTTGTCGTGGGTCTTTTTTTCGTCTTTCTACGGATTGTTTGCCCGCGCATTTTTTACAAATTAAACCTCCATGTGCATAAAAATCATTTGCGGCTTTAATTTCTTCGCAAACTTTACACGCTTTCATTTTAACACTTCACTTTCATTTTGTTCTGCAAGTAAATATTGAAGATTACTATTAAGTCTTAAATCTTCTGGCTCCATACTTACCGCTATTTTAGCTTGTTCAATAGCCACCTTTTTCATACCAAGATGATAAGCTGCGATAGCTGCATAATCGTGAATTTGCGCACCCCAAACAGTTACATCTACGGTGTACACTAATTCTCTATCTTTAATGCTTAAACATTTCATCGCAAACGCATAGCTTTCCGGCCACCTCTGCAAGCGATACATAAGCGCCGATAATTCGAACCAAGGTTCGCGGGTATTGGGTGCTTCGGATGCCGCCATCATGAGCGCCCGCTCGGCGTTCCAGAAGTCACCCAGTTCATTATAGCAGCGACCCATCACGCGGTAGGCGTAACACCGCTCGTTCTGCCATACCGCGCGGGGCAGCTTGAGGTAGCGTTCGCACGCTTCGATGGCGTCGCGCCAACGCCAGTTAAAGGATAGCTCCCGCGCATAATAAAAAGCGTTGCGGGGGCAGTCAGGGTCTTCCTTAACCGAAAGCTCAAGAAGGTCCATATACTGCCCCCTGCTCTTGGTTGGGTCAGGGAGATGAACCGCCAAAAGCATATCGGTCTGTGCCCACACCTCGTTGATGCGGCCATCAGGAACAGGAAATTCGTGGCAGGGGNGGTGCCATCTGTAACCATGACGGGCATGGATTTTTTCGTAGTAGTAAGCAATGCCGCAACCCCAATCAAACATATAGCGCAGGCGCGTGGTATCGCCGAGCCATACACGCTCGATTTCTTCTCGCCAGCCGGGCTGCAACACCTCGTCGATGTCGAGGGATATGCAGACATCAATCGTCTTGGGGATCAAAGCAAGCGCCGCATTGCGTGCCAGATCAAACCGCCATGGTGTGATGCAGATGTCGTGAACCACCGCACCGTGTTGGCGTGCCACATCGGGAAGGCCATCGGTCGAGCCGGTATCGGCAATCAGAATGAGATCAGCTTCTTTTGCCGAATTGCAGAAACGCTCGACGAAGTGCGCTTCGTTTTTGCTGATCGCATAGACGGCGATGCGCAGGCTCACATCATGAGGAGAATACACAAAAACGCCAATATCCCCATCAACAACATGCCAAGTAGAAATGCCAAATACGTTATGAAAAAGATCAACACTCCAATTATTTGTGACGTGTTTCTCATAAGGATTTCCATCGTATTCGTCCTGTGGGTAGTCGCCTATCGGGATGCTGACAATGATTGTTTCACAAAATCCTTTTAGCCGATCAAAAAGAATTTCAGCATCGGCGCTGCGCATGTGTTCAAGCACATCACCTAAAAAACAAACGTCAAACTTTTGGTCTTTTTTGGGCTGCCAATCCCGCGCATCTTCGTGACACAGTTTTTTGTAAAGACTTTTCAGGTCATACTTTTCAATGTATGGCCCCCATATCTCCACACCCGTCCATTCAAGATGTGGAAACATCTTTGCGTAAGTGCCAACACCGCACCCGATGTCGAGTGCGGTTTTCGGTTTGATTTTATTGACAATGCGTTTGATGTGGCCTTTGCCACAGTCTGAACTGAAAGGCATTTAAATTCTCCCTGAAATGCCAATTTATGCTTTAGGTGCGTTCGGGTCTTGCGGCCATGTTAGAGTGGTTGCGACTTGAATGAAAGCGTCAATGTTTGCCGCTGCATTAAGATTTGTTCTTGCGGTTTGTGCGTATGTCCGAACAGCCGCACGATAGGTTGTGTAATTGGCTGGAACCGCTGTGCCATCCTCGCTCTTGCGAACAACCATCCAGTCAGAGGGGAGCAGCAAGGAATAGGCTGTAGCATCAACAAAGTTGCACCAGTCTGTTTTAAGTTGCGGCAAATCTTTTGGAACAGCATTCCATGTTCCATCAGGATTTTGCGTCACCCAATAAAAACGATCATCAGGCCTAGGATAATCAGGAACCTCGGTAATGCCTATTGCAGACCGTTCTGCGGGCGTTGCCAACCGAAGCCAATTGGCAGGATATGAAATGCCATCATGCTCAAACGGCAAATCTAAAGGAAGTGTGTGGCCGTCAATAATAAACATTTGTAACTCCTATCGCGCGCGAC
>JGI24890J29729_1000594_pt1 | contig 21406 bp, 17 predicted proteins | sample FreactcultureFD7_FD_29729 | JGI IMG/M metagenome (IMG submission 29729)
GGAGCATCCCTCGCAATCTACAAAGATGGAGAACCCCTACTCGACATTTGGGCGGGAGAATCTCGACCGGGTATCGATTGGAATGAAAAGACAAAGTCAGTCATCTTTTCTACCTCAAAGGGCCTTCTTTCAATTCTCTGCCATCTTTTAATTGAACAAGGTCTACTTAATCCAGATGAGAAAGTTTCGACCTATTGGCCAGAATTTGCTCAGAACGGTAAAGAGAAGATCACTGTGGCGATGATTATGCGACATCGCTCTGGATTAAGCGCTGTTCGCGAAGATTTAACGCTGGACGAATTTGAGCAAGTAATCCCTGTTGAAGAGGCGCTTGCCCGCCAGAAGCCAATTTGGGAACCAGATACCGGATACCTCTATCACGCAGGAACAATCGGTCATTTGCTTGGCAAGATTATCTTTAACATCACAGGAAAACGCGTTGGCCAATTCCTACAAGAAGAGTTGGCAAAGCCTCTTGGTGTTGAGGCTTACTTTGGAGGACCTGCAAGTATCGAACCGGAGATGGCATTTCTGAAGAGCGATGGAGCTCCACTTCTTGAATTCGAATTTGAATCACCGCTCTATTGGAACAAGCGAGCAATGTCCTACGGAAAAGCATTCACGGGACACGTTGATGATTTTGTAGGTGGTTATAACGATTCACGGGTGCATGCGATGGAACATGCAGGTGCTGGTGGTATTTCCAATGCACGATCTATTGCGAAGATTTACTCAAGCGTTGTTCATAAAACAGATGGCACTCGCCTTCTTCAGGATGAAACAATTGAGAAGGCAATCGCACGCCCAAACCCTGGTCCGAATGTCTTTGGAGATCCTGCCCCGTATCCCGTGCATTCCTTGGGCTTTATCGTTGCAAACCCAGAACATTCACCGGTATTAAGCGATAAGACATTTGGTCATGATGGCTTAGGAGGTCAACAAGGTTTTGCAGATCTCAACTACCGAATTGGTTTTGGATACGTCACAAATTGGATCCCGATGGTGGCTAATGGAATGGCAAGACATCGCGAATTAACTGCGGTTCTGAAGAAGACTCTAGATAATTTGTAAGTGGGCCCAGACGGGCTCGAACCGTCGACCCACGGATTAAAAGTCCGTTGCTCTACCGACTGAGCTATAGGCCCCACTGCACCATTACGTGCCCGCGGAGTCTATCGGGATTTTATTCGTAGGCCGAACGCTTCAAACGGTCACGAATTGCCGCGGCTAGACCATCTCCGCCTGGTTGCAGAACAACGACAACGTCAATCCCCTGTGTATCGGCGCTGCGAAGGGCGGCATAAAGATCCCGTGCATATCCCTCGATCGTGCGCGGTGAAGCCAAACGAATAACTCCATCTGGTGTTGGAATTTGATCAGGTGCAATCAGCCCATCGCCGGGTTCGGCAATTGCATCAAGGACAACCTTTGCCTTTGGTGAGTAATGAGAATCTAAAGAACCGGAAACGCGAATCTCTGTTTGTTCTGGAGCCAATGCAATGAGTCCGGTGGATTCTTCAATCATCTCGGCCGTAACAGCACCTGGACGAAGAATAAATGGAGTCTCTTTTGTGCAATCAACAATGGTGGATTCAACCCCAACAAGAGAAGGTCCACCATCAAGAATGATGTCTTTAACCTTCAAATACTGGGCAAGTTCATCTTCAACGGCTTGGGCATTTGTCGGAGAAACTGCTCCGAAGCGATTTGCAGATGGTGCAGCGATTCCTTTTCCACCTGCTTTGATAAATTCTTGAATCAATCCGAGTGCAATATTGTGGGCAGGAACGCGAAGTCCAACAGTGTTTTGTCCGCCGGTAATAAAATCTTTAGCGCGCTCTCCGCGGTTAACAACAAGTGTGAGCGGCCCCGGCCAAAAATCGCGGGCAAGTGTGATTGCATATTCTGGAATATCCCCGGCCCAATCGCTGATGCCATCCATCGATCCAATATGCACGATAAGGGGGTGGTCATTTGGGCGGCCCTTTGTTTCATAAATACGGGCTACTGCTTCTGCGCTTTCTGCATCCGCACCAAGGCCATAAACAGTCTCTGTTGGGAAANCCACAAGATGACCAGCCTTCAACGCAACCGCGGCTGATTGAACAGTCTCGGTGCTGCACTTAGAAAGGAAGGACATACACAGAATTCTCTCATTAAATCGTGGGAGGATGAGCCCATGAACATGAAGCGAATTTCAGCAATCATCCTTTCCGGTGCCCTCGTGACCGGCATTGGATTCACATCAGCACAAGCTGCCGATCGTTATATCAACGTCAGTGCGACGGGATCTGTAAAGGTCTCCCCTGACACTGTCCGCATTAATGCAACCGTCACAAATGTTGGCACAACCAGTGCAGCCGCCCAATCGACAGTTGCAACAACAGCGAGCGCACTGCGCAAGGCACTCGCTTCTAATGGTGTAACAACCCAATATATAAAATCTGCAAATGTCACAAACTATCCCGAATATAACTACACCGCTGATAAGGGTTCTGTTCTTGTTGGATATCGGNCCTCACAAACCTTTGAAATCATTGTTCGCAACGCAAAGAATGCCGGCACCGTAGTTGATGCAATTGTCGCGGCATCTGGCGACAACATGACACTTGATGGCGTTACTCCTTATGTTTATGACAACACAACCGCAACAAGTGCTGCTCGCACCGATGCGGTCACGCGCGCAAAGGCAAAGGCCGCGCATTATGCAAAACTCTTGGGCGTGGGCCTTGGAAGTGTCACGTCTCTTGATGAGACAACTGCTCCTTCTCCTTACCCAATCATGATGGCGACAGCGAAGTTGGATTCTGGGGCCACCCAGATCGACCTTGGCCAACAGGATGTTTCAGTCTCTGTGACCGTTCGTTGGAGCATTAAATAAGCATTAAGCCATAGCTCTTTCAGCTAGATCTGATAGATAGATTGCTGCGCNCCCGCTACATATCTGGGCTCATCCTCGGTTTTGCCCCATGGGCGTGAGCCGATACTCTTAGCCTCTTGTTCTGCGGTCCCCATCGTCTAGAGGCCTAGGACATCGCCCTTTCACGGCGGTAACACGGGTTCGAACCCCGTTGGGGGCACTAGGTAAGATTGGAATCTCGTATTCCTTTCTTATACGAAAATGCGTCACAGGATGTTTGTTGCCGGGCAACCGGGGATGAACAAGCACCACTGAGTTCAACTGAGTGGAAATCCTTTGGCACATGGAAAGGCCCAGTAGCGCAGTTGGTTAGCGCGCCGCCCTGTCACGGCGGAGGTCGCGGGTTCAAGTCCCGTCTGGGTCGCTAGTAATAGCGAAGCACGACAGCGTCACAAGATCATGGCTCGGTAGCTCAGTTGGTACGAGCGCGCGACTGAAAATCGTGAGGTCNCCGGTTCGACCCCGGCCCGAGCCACCATGACTTCCACATTCAGATTAACCTGAATACATGAGCACCCTCACCAAACGCCAGAAGTTCTGGGAACGTTTATGGACGGGCTCCATCTTTATCTACACAATCGTTGCAACGATTGTTGTTTGGAAGAGCCTCTCTAAGTACGGCGTTAATCCGTGGATCTTTGCCGTTATCGATGCGATTACTTCCTATACATATGGAATCACCAGCGCGCGAATGGTTATTGCGCTCATTGCAAAGAACTCAAAGCTAGCCCGCAAGTGGGCGTTAGGTGCAGCCGTTTCATTCATAACTCCACAGGCCTACATTCTCATTGCAGCCAAGAACGCGCCCGCTGATGTCTATCGAATCATGATCGGCGTCATTACAGCGCTTTTCCTATTCACTGCAACCAGCCTCTTGATTGATATCAAACGCAAAAAGAAAGTTACGCACACCTTCTAGTTTTCAACAATTGCAATCGTTGTACCGAAAATAAGTTGATGCTTTGCCCATTCTTGGGAAGTGCCCGAATATAAACCAATCTGGATTGCTGAGTTCTCAAACGCAGACGAAATTCGAGAAAAGCTTGGATCAAAATACGGGATTGATGTGGAAGAGATGAAACGATTTGCAATTACCAACCTCCAGCTCCGGGGTTACAATGAATTCAATAAAAAACATGGATTACGCACGGTCATATTTATTGATGTTTCTAAAAACAAAAGAATCGTTGCGTGGATTCAGCTTGAAGATCGACATACTCATAAGTGGAAAATTAGGACAGCGAGGTATGCAAAGTGACTATTGAGGTAGATAATTTCTATATGAAAATAAAACCTGAATGGGTTACCGTGGTCTTCGAACCCGCTGAGGATGACGATGAATTCGGTAAAATGTTTGAGGCAGGGATGCCTTTAGGGGATATTGTCTGGAAACTCCACGGTGAAATAATCGAACCGCACCCAGACACAGGTTATTGGGAAATGTTCAGTAGCCCAATATCGCAATTAGGAATTCCTCGCGAATTACTCGAAAAGCATGGGCTAATTGACCACTAGTTATTTCTCTTTATAACCGTTCGGACATTTTGGTTTGGCTGCAGTGACTTTCTTTGATGTCTTGCCTTTTACGCAAGTGATCGTTGTTTTCTTCACGGTAGCGACCGTTGGTACCGCGATAACTGGATTCACAACGACTGGCTCTACTACCGGCACCGTCTCCTTTAAGCCAACGCGAAGTGTCGGAGTTGAGAAGTGAAATCCCTGAGATTGGAAAGCTATAACATCTTTTACAGGATCATATTTAGCCTCAGTACTTGCAACTACAGACGTTCCATCCTCATACACAACTTGGACTTGAATTGAGTCAGCTGCAGATGAAGGTTCAATTCCCCACCATTGCTTTGCTCGACTTCCACGAACCATCAAATTGAACCAACCTTGGATTGCATTTCCGTTCTCATCAAAGTGAGTATTTCCGATTCCAACAACAATCTGCTGACTCGTTGAATCGAAGGAGACTCCAGAGAAGCAGCCATTTCCATTCGTACCCAGAATTGCATCGCCGGCTTCAATGACTTCGTTAGGTGCGCGGAGTGAAAGGCTGATTTGAATGACTGAGTTTGAACCAGCCGCCTTCTTCGTATTTGAATGACAGATATCGGGATCAGCAGCAGCTGCATACGGTGTAATAACGGGGTTGCCAGTTATTGTCACCAGGCCGTCGCTGACGGCAACTGACGGGCTCTTTGTATTTCCGAAAATCCATCCAGCAAACTTTGCATAGTTAGCACTCTTGAGTGTTATCTCAGCACTTGCATCTACAGGAAGATTTGAATTGTTATCGGCTGTGACTCGAAATTGAAGCCCTCCAGCCATCAAGTGCGCTTCTACATAAATACTCTTTGATCCATCAGAATTAGTAAATCCATCCGGCAATGTCCATGTGCCGACCCGAGTATTAAGAAAATGGCCATAATTATCTACGCGATTGCCATTCAAATCAGTTGCACCTTCCCACACTTGAACTGCGGTAAAAGGATCAAAAGATGAGTTTGGAACAAATGTTGCTAGGCCTGACTTAGAACCATCTAGCTTGGTCCACTTCAAGCTTTGGATGCAATCTGTCGTTGACTTCCAAGTTGGGTCACATGGCAACCACTGACCAAGACGAATACCTTGAATAACAGAGGTCGAGGCCCAATTCGGGGTGGGGGCAGCAGGCCAATCCTCGGCAGCAAACGATGGAGTCGCCGATAGAAAACCCATCAACAAAACAAAGGGCAGGAGGCGTGCAACGAGCGTCTTCATTTCTACCCTATTTCTTCTTATATCCGGATGGACAGGTTGGTTTTACTGCAGTGACTTTCTTGGTTGCCTTGCCTTTAACGCAGGTAATAGTAAGTTGTTTAATAACTGGTTTAGGTGAAACAACTGGTGTTTGTGATTGAGGAGCAGGTGCAATTACTGCTGGGGCATCCTGCGAAAGCTTCACGTGCAAAGTCGGAGATGAGAATTCGAATCCATACGCCCTGAGATACAACCATCCGTCTTTTTCACCGACGATGACAGTTGCAACTTCTGGATCACCCGAAGCACCGATAACAGAGACTGTTGCTTTTACTGGAGCACTTGAAAAGTTGTATAGGCAGCGTGCCACAGACGAACGCATGACGAGGTTGTATGAACCTTTGAAAAGAGTTGTTCCATCCTGCATAAAATGAGGCGATGCAACTTGATAATCAAGCGTCTCGGTGTCCTTATTAAAACTTGGGGGCCCTGATGAATATTCGGTGGAATTTGTTGTAACGATTCCCGTAATTTGGCTTGGATTGCTAAAACATTTGTTTGCGCCTTCGGTTTCCTGGGCGCTGATGGTTCTCACATTCCAGACCGATGGGGTCGCCGTCGCCGTATTGTTGAAAGCCGGAAGCCAGGNATTTATTTCTTTGATTCCAATAGCGCCGGATGCGCAAGGCTTTTCGGTGAAATTACGAATGAGAGGATTTTGGAATTCCGCTGCAGTCACAATCTTTCCCGTTGTGAATCCATCACATGATGATCCATCGTAATGACCGTTAACGGGATCGTAGTGAGAAATAATGTCGGCTGGAATATCTTTCCAATAGTAATCTTTATATAAGACTGGAACGAGCACAGGTGAACCCTGGAAGCTGTATTCACTTCCACCAGCAATTTTATTAATTGTGATGAGAGGGTCTGTGAGTCTTCCGTGCATCCAGCCAGTAGGAACCGCATTCAACCTTAAATTTACAAATAACTTCTGCGCCGCAGGAAATGCGATTTGCTTTGCGCAAAGCTTGTCAAAGTGGGCGATAGCAGCCAATTGTGTTGCGCCCGTGCCACATTCAGCGCCTTGCCCACCACCTTCNCCCCAGAAATATTTGTCATCTGCCACTGATTGGTAAATTTTCTGAAATCCCGAATCAGTGCAAGGGGCCCCACGGAAGCCAGAATTGGATTCGTTGAGGATGCAAGGACCAGGGTTAAGGGCTGGAGTAATAAGGACCGGAAGTATTGTTAAATTGAACCCAGTCACATTTGTTGCTGCGTCACCGCGATGATATCTACCAGAGAGATAAGCGCTCACCATATAAGTAGTTGTTGAACCATTGGAGTTCGGTAGAGAAAACACACTTGTTGTTCCACCTGATGGTAACTGTCGAGTCGCATCACCTACAAAAGCATTTTGAGCCTTACTTGGAAAATTACTCTTGAATGTTCCTTCCGCTTTACTTCCATCGTCCTTCACTTCACCAAAGGCCTCTAGGCAATTGATATCTGATGAACCTGTACAAATAGGAAGTATTGAATTCCACGAAAAGTTATTCGCGTTTGCNCATTTAGAGTCATCAAGGGATGTGCAGGTTGGATCGGTAGTCATTCGGCCCTGCTCTTGGCTAGTTTGATCATTATTTAACAAATAGCTGTGATTTCCTCCCCCACCGTTTCCATGACTGCCCGACTCATCCTGGAAGTAGATGTTATGAACTCCGGGCTCCTGATTCATGACAAGCTGGAATGGGTCACCGGGTGCGTAAGGTGATGCTCCAATCGCGGGATTAATAAAGAGCAGGACAGGAAGCGCTACAAGTAAGGCGATGGTGCGTTTCATTTTTCCCTATTTCTTCTTATATCCGGATGGACAGGTTGGTTTTACTGCAGTGACTTTCTTTGTTGTCTTGCCTTTAACGCAGGTAATAGTTATTGCCTTCGCAATAGGTTTTGTAGCCGGCACAGTTGCAGGAGCCATTGTTGGGGCAACGACAGGCGTAACAGGAGCAGCCGCCTCCTGAGTCAGCTTCACTCTGATTGTTGGTGATGAGAATGTGAATCCGCTGGCTGACAAGTACAACCAACCATCAGATTCACGGAGCAATGTTGTTGCAACTTGATTTGAACCATCAGATGACTGAACTTCGATTGTGGCGCTCACCGGAGCATTTGAAAAACCATACAAACATCTAGCTGTTGAGCTTCTAAGAGCCAAATCGTACGTCCCTTTAAAAACGGATCCATCCGCCGAGTAATGAGGAGCGGCCACTTTGTAAGTCAATGACTGCGTTGAAGCATCCCATGCCGGAGGCCCATCGATGTAGACAATTGCATTTGTATTGACTACACCCAAAACTTGCCCATTATTCTGGAAGCAAGAATTTCCATTTCCAACGTTGTTCATATCGGAAAATTGCCAAAGTGTTGCAGTTGCATCTGCCTTGTCGTTCATCAGAGGCATCCACTTTAGAAATTGGGCAAAAACTTCCTCCATGCTCCGATTGGTGGCATGAAAGCCCTCACCAACAAGACCGCCGCCGGCTTCAGTTTGATAATGCGGGCTCGTGTAATAAGACTTCAAATCGCCTGGGAGAGCATCGATCTTAAATTGATGAGAGATCAATGGAACCTGTACGGCTAAACCTTTAACCGTTAATAGATTGGCNCCTTGCGAATCCTTCGAAATCGAAAAGTCGGGGTTTGCGATTCGGCCGCTATACCAACCTGTCAACGGTGTGCTTGTACGAAGGGTCAAACCGAACTTAATATTCAATGGAAGTGGAACTGCATAGGCACAATTAGATGCATCGTTTTGCACGCACTGACCATTCGCAATATTGATATTTTGCATGTCTGGAATTCCGCGCATATCAGCGACATTCGTTGAATACTGCGGAACGAAAAAATTACCCTTACTCAACGTAACAGCGTAAATACTTACATTAAATCCACCAGAATTAAATTTGATGCCTGGAGACCAGGCTGAATTTAATCCGGTTTTATAGGTGACCACAGGCAAATAGAGAGATCCTCCGTCATGCGGTGCTTGAGGGATGTCTACAACACTAGAAAATGATCCAGCAGGCAATCCCGCACTTACTTCTGGCGCATAATCCTGCCCTCTTGAACCCATAAACGAAATGGGAGCCGAGACGGTGAGGGCTTTTCCGTTTGAATCTTCTGCTGAGACGCCAGAAATACAATCGATGGTCAAGGCAGAAGTACAAAATGGAAGTACAGCGTTTGCCGTCCAGTAATTTGAATCTTTACAGGCCGAATCAGTAAGAGAAGAGCATGCAGTGACTTTTGTTGGATGTCCCCCAGAATCTAGTACTTCTCCGAATAATCTCGAAGCCCAACCGTTTGTCTCATGGCCAGGAACAGCTTCAATCTTCATAACCGAAGGATCGTTCCACGGTTGGGGAGCAAACATTTCAGCTGAGTTGCCTGCGGCAACTGACTTGGTTGAAGTAACAGCCAATGTTCCGGCAGCGAAAAAGATTAGGGTCAACCCTAAAGTGAATCTTTTGAACATCGATTTTCCTTTCGCTTTACTTCTTCTTAAATCCTGCTGGACATGTTGGTTTAACTGCAGTGACTTTTTTTGTTGTCTTACCTTTAACGCAGGTAATTGTGGTTACCTTCGAAACTGTTTTTGAAGGTGAAGTGATAGGGGCAGTTGTGACTGCGGAAGGCGCTGCTTTATCTTGGCTCAAGGTCACTTTGATTGTTGGATTAGAGAACATGAAATTAGAAGCGGACATTCGTAACCAGCCCGTGGAAGGGTCTTCGGTGACAATAGTTGTCGCCACATTNCTATCCCCGTTGTCGCTGGCGATTGAAACTGTGGCCCTGATTGGTGCATTCGTGAAGTTGTAGAGGCATCGGGCGACATCTGAGCGAAGTTGTAAGTCGTATGACCCTTTAAATACTGNTCCACTTGAATCATAATGTGGAGCGCCAACCTTGTAATCCAAGGTTCCTTCAGCTTTATTGAGAGCGGGTGCCCCTCCCGAATACATCATGGCATTTGTAGCAACGATGCCCACAAGTTTTGTTGAGTCTCGGAAGCAGGCGTTTCCTTGCCCGTTGAGATCAAGTGTCTTGAAACTCCATTCAGATTGGGTTGCACTCGCTTTATCGTTCAGAACCTTTGACCAAACAGAGTAAGCCTCAAAAACATTTTGCTGTGAGGGGGTTGGAAAATCCGCCAGATTAGAAATTCCATTCGCACTTAATCTGCCGAAGCCTCCGCCGATTGGGTATTTCTGATAGTAAGACTTCATTTCCGCCGACATGTCTGCTTGTTTGATGATAGTTCCCACAGCAGGTACTTTCACAGGATTTGCTGTGACGACAAGATTTGTTTGACCATTAGCTGGATTTAATGTGATTTGGGGGGAGAAGAATCTTCCATGGAACCAACCGGTTGGAGAATCACCAAGTCTTGCTGATACTTTGAATTGATAACCGTCGGGGAATGCTTGTCTCAGTGCGCATAACCCAACATCAAAGGAGACGCACGCAGAAGAGAGAGACTCATCATTTCCGGAATGTTCACCCCCTAAGCGACCGCACTCGTAGTGATCGTTAATGCAGCCTCCAGATGGATGATTCACATCCGTCATGTTTCCCAGAGTGTAATTTCCAGTTTTTACTGTCATTGGAAAGAGTGAGACATCAATTGAATTTGAGTGGAAGTTGCCTTGAGAACGAGCCTCTCCTGAGAGATCGAATCTCAAGAGATAGGTATCGGTATTGCCCCCGTGTGTGACACCAGGAATTCGCCATTCACTTGNCACAGAACCAACGGGAAGATTTCGAGCGGAGTTCCCTGGATAATCATTTGGGTTTTTAACTGGAAACCCTTGAAGGTATTGACCAGCAATCTCTTGACCGTTTGCTCCAATAGCTGAAACTCCGACAATGCAATTGATTGTGATTTGAGAATCGCAAGGTGGGAGGTAGGCGTTGTACTCGACTCGAGTTGCAGATGCGCAAAATGCATCCGTATCGGACGTACATAGCTGCATGTTTTGACGGAGGCCCTGTCCGCTTGTATCTCCGGCTAAGTATGAAGGCTGGTTCAAGCCGGTTGCGGCGCCAGCAATCTTGAATGCTAAAAGCTCTGCTCCATCCTGACCTGGTGCATTCAATGGAACATTCCACTGTTCATCCGGGATGCTTGCTGAATGACCAGCAGTGCTTTGACCAAAAAAGAGAAGTGAGAGACCAAGAATCGCGACTGACATTCTCTTCAATTGATTCATCTATTCTTATTTCCTTTTATATCCGGATGGGCAGGTTGGTTTAAGGGCTGTGACTTTTTTAGTTGTCTTGCCTTTTAAACAGCTAATTGTGATCTTCTTCGCCAAAGTGCTTGGTTTCGCAACCACCACGTCTGAAGGCACAGGATTAACTGGGGCGACAACAGGTTCATCTTGTGAAAGTTTTACGTGAATTGTTGGATTTGAGAATGTGAATCCATTAGCGGAAAGCGAGAGCCAGCCATTTGATTCCGTTAACGTCGTGGACGCCACCTGGGATCCACCGTCAGAAGATTGAATTGAAACAGCTGCCTTAATTGGAGCACTGCTAAAACCATAAATACATCTTGCAACATCACTTCGAATTACTAGGTTGTAGGTTCCTTTAAAGACGGAGTGATCAGGCAAATAGTGTGGGGATGCGACTTTGTAGTCGAGGCTTTGATCTGCGGAATTGAAGGTTGGCGGCCCTGATATATACATTGCTGAGTTTGTAGCGACCAATCCGCTGAGCTGGGAAGCATCCTTGAAGCAATTTTTTGGGTCATTGTAATTATTCTGCATCGATTGAACACTCCACTGAGTTGGTGCGTAAGGAGCAGTGTCATTCAATGTAGGAAGCCACAGTAAAAATTCATCCATTTCTTGTTGCGTGAAGTTTGTAAGTTCGCGGAGCATGTAGCGGGCATTGCAGACGCCACCATTCGAGCTTCCGTCTATGTTTCCACCAAAGCCAGTGCCTTGGCATACGAACTCTGGGTTAGCGTCGTAATACGCCTTTATGGCAGGTGGCAAGGTGGCTCTATGTTGCCAAGCAATCAATGCGGGGACTACCGCAGGATTTCCAGATACTTCTACGAGCTGATTACCGTCGGATGTATTCGAAATATTCGCGGCTGAGTTATTAAGTCGACCGTGAAGCCAACCTGAAACTCGCGTGTGGAGTTTGATCCCTAATGAAAATGTAACGTTTTGGGGCATTGGAAACGCATTTGCGCAAAACGATGAGGACGATTGAGCGCATGAGAGCGGCTCACCATTCGAAGAGTTTGAGATACGTTTGTAGCTATCTTGTCCGTAGAACTGGAAGTCGCTTGGCTTTAAAGATGGTGAAGGGGGCGAATAACTACCAGCATCCTTACGAACAGCAAAAATCGCAGCTTGAAATTGGTTTACGTAGAACTGAGATTGGCCTTCTTGCTTTTCACCGGAAAGCTCAACATTGACGAGGTACTTTGTACCGCCGTCATGAGGAGCTCCGGGGATATCGACGATGAATGTGGACGATCCGGATGGAAGATTTGCTGCCGGGTCTCCCACATATTCATATGGTGTACGGCCAGGAAATTCTTCAACAAATTTAACATCTAATTGATTGCCAGAACTATCTTTCGCGCTTACATTGCTCACACAATCAAAAGCTGCTGAATCTTTACACATCCCCAATACCGCGTGATAAAAAAAGAATTTATTGGATGTGCAGTCACCAAATCCATACTGAATGCAAGTAGCAACCGAAGTAACTTTGCTCTTCATCCGGATATTTCCATCAGCCGTGAAAGCCTGCAATTTAGAAAATNCTCCACGGGCATGCTGCGACTCTTCAACAACAATGCCGAGTGCGGGAATGCCGTCTGTTGGAGAGCTTAAAGAGAATTGTTCGTCTGGCACTCCAGCAGCATTACTCGATGATAGAACAAAACTTGACATTGTGAGGGCAATGAATACCGATGTGAGTTTTTTCATTTTAATTATTTCTTCTTATATCCGGATGGGCAGGTTGGTTTAAGGGCTGTGACCTTTTTAGTTGTCTTGCCTTTTACACATGTGATTGTTGACTGCTTCGATGTTGCGGCAGCTTTGGCAGGAGCATCTTGAGTCAACTTCACGTGAATTGTTGGGCTTGAGAATGTGAATCCGTAAGCTCCAAGAGTTAGCCACCCATTTGCTTCGTTAATTACAGTGGAAGCGATGCTGGCTCCACCGGNGTTATTTGTGACAGTGATTGAAGCTTTAACAGGTGCTTTAGTGAATCCATAAATGCAACGAGCTACATCAGAGCTCATCAACAAGTCGTAAGTACCCTGGAATGTGGTAGTTCCATCTTTTTCAAAGTGCGTTGCAGCGACTTTATAGTCGAGCGTTCCATCTGTGTACACAGGTGGGCCATCGATGTATTCAGCTGCATTCGTTGTGACAAGCCCGGCAAGATTTTTTTGCTTATTGATGCAACTTACAATCGGAGACTTCGGATCACCCTCTTGGCTCATTGTTTCAACAGCCCACATCGTAGGCATCGCTTGAGCCTTCTCTCCCATCAATGGGAGCCATTGGACATACTCAGAAAGAGTGCGTTCGTTGTGTTGTGAATTTCCATCGCGAAGAAGTGCAATTTCAGAGAATGGAGCAAAGAGATCTCGATTGGCGCCTTGATAAAGAATTGAGCCGCCATGGTCATTGCCGTACCAATCGCGAAGGGTTTGAGGCATCTGTTCGTTTGTTACCCACACGGCATTCGTAGGAGTCTTAATCGCTTTTGCATCAATTGTTAGTAGCGCGCCACCTTTTGCATCATTTTGAAGAGAGATTGTTGGCTTAGTTATTCGACCATGGAGCCAACCAACGAGTGCCTTACTGAACTTGATGGAGACTCCAAAGGATGCATCAAGTGGAAGTGGGTACATTGCAGCGCACTGAGTTTTTGATTCTGCCGCGCAACCTGAGGATGTATTTGCACCTATTCCATTTCCACCAGCCTCGCCAATATTATTTTGATAATTTGTGGCATCGGTAGAAACTTGGTTGAATCCAAAGGTTCCATCGACCATCTTGACGGCAAAAATACTCACCTTGAAACTCTCTGTGGTCCAAGCTGACTCGCCTTGATTTCGGTGTCCAATCATGTGCGGCTTCACCAGGTATAGGTCGCCAGCTGAATGATTTACTCCAGGGAATTGAACGAGAGTTGGTTCTGATCCAGTAGGTAGTCCTGAAGCTGGATCGCCCGTGAAATTCTGTGGATTGTCTTTATTGAAAATCCCTTTGATGATTCCTTGGACTTTTGTTCCATCAGCTTTTGTTGCGTATATATCTGAAATGCAATTTGTTGGGTTTGCCGAATCGCAGGTTGGAAGTACGGCCTCATATTTGAGGACACCTGAGCCGCTACAAGAAGAGTCACTCAGGCTTGTGCAGGCTGTGACTTTTGTTGGGCTTTTATCTGTGGGTTGAAAATTTAAGAGTGCAGAAGTTAGGCGAGTGAGACCCGCAAGATCATTGTGATAGAGACCTTGGTAATTCTTTTTTGCAGGTGGCTCCGGAGCCGTGAATGCTTCGTCAATTCCATCGTTTGGAAGTGGAGTGGCTTTATAACCTCCCACACTTGCTGGAAGTTCAGAACCATCAGCATATTGCCAAATATTTTGAACGCCATTTGATTTACAGACGAGAGCTTTGCCTGCAATGGTGTCCATAACTGTTGCACCAGACGCGTCACCACACGAGCGACCGGGTGCAGGAACGCCCTCAGGGTAAACAGGGTCTGCTGCATGCGAGGCGAGTGCCGGCACGAATAATGAAAATACTATTGCGACTATGGCAAGAGATTTTTTATTCATGCTCACTCCTAAAGTAATTGGTTCATAAATTGAGGATGTTCACCCAGTCCTATTTCTAAGACTGGGTGAACAAGATCCCCCTCAGGGATACGTGCTTTATTACGCCTTACTTAGCGGCGTGGGCCGACCTTCACATAACCCTTAGGGCAAGCTGGAGCAGTTCCAACTACCTTCTTGGTTGTCGCACCGAGTGCACAAGTGATTGTGTACTTAGGAGCAGGAAGTGTTGAGATCTTCTTTGCAGAAGGCTTGTAGCCCTTCTTAATCTTGATCATCAACTTTGGCTTTGAGTATCCGAAGCCAGAAGTATCAATAATGATATTTCCGTTCTTCGCAGAGACTGTACTGATTGCTGCAGTAGATCCACCAGCTTCTGTTGTCACAGAAACTGTAAGAGCTGTTGCTGCGTCAGCTGGATTTGTGAGGCCCCATAGAACAGCTGCATCCTGGAAAGGAATGATTGCCTTGTAGAAACCAAGGTTCTGAGTTGTTCCATCTGGTGCAAAGTGTGGAGCCGCAGCTGTCCAAGAGAATGTCTTGTTTGCTGCATCCCATGTAGGTGTTGTTAAAGAACAAACGCCGTTTGATCCCACATACATGCGACCTGTTGTACCGTCGACACCAAATCCTGCGGTGTCATTCTGCACAACTATCAGAGTCTGGAACTGTCGAACAAGTGCCTTAGCAACACCAGCTTCACCTGTGCAATCTGCAGCAGACTTAGCAAGAGGAACGTTGACTGCTGTTCCTGTCACTGTGAGCTTTGTGTAATCGCCATGGTTTTCAGTTGTGACTGTTGTATCAACACCAACTGCAACTGTGACGCCAGTCTTGATATCTCCTGTGCGAACTGTTACAGAGATGACGATATCTGAGTCAAGGCTAATTGCGTAGGACTTGTTTCCTGGTTGACCAGCAAGGTTTGCCTTGTTGTCTGCGCCAGTAAGTGTTGGAACTACGTCAATCATTACGTGGTTAACGAATTCGTTTGCTGCTTTTGCATCAACATAAAGTCCGTCATAACCCAGTGAACCAAGACCAAGTGTGTTCCACATTGGTGATGTCCAACGGCCAGAAAGAGCGCGACCAGCTTCTACTGGTGATTGCACTGTTGTCTGCTCGTTTGGTGCGAGAGGTGCTGGAGCAACTCCATCTGTTCCTGGTGCTGAAGTGGCAGCTGCGTCACCAGAAGCAGCAGGATCTGTTGATGCTGCAGGATCTGGAGTTGTTGCAGGTGCTGGAACGTTTGTTGATGGAGCAGTCGCAGGNGTTCCTGCTACATCCCAACCATTTACCAATGAGTTATTTGTAACCCACACTGGTGTGTACAAAGGCTCTGTCTTAGAGAATGTCTTCGCAGTTGCATCGTACTTAGAGTTGAATGCTGGTTGTTGTCCTTGGTTTGCAAGGTCTTTGAGATCAACCCACTTTGAAGCAGCAAAATCTTTTGCTGCAGCTGCAGCTTGTGCCGCTGTGTTGTAATTGAAGATGAACTTAACTTCNCCCTCGTTGACAGCTGCAATAGCGCCGTGGAAACAATCACTGAAAGATTTCTTCGATGACATATTTGCTACTGAATCCCAGCAATCAATGATCTGACCGAAGGAATCCTGTGGACGGGTTACGTCGTATGTCTTTGTTGTAGAATCGTACTTAGCGCCAATTTCTGGGTAAGTCGCTCCACCGATAAGAGATGAAATATCAAAGTATGAAGCGGTGCCGGATGTCAGTGCATCACGTTGGTATTGGTCCATCCACCAGCCGTTGCCCTTAACAACTCCGTTAACAACCTTTGCTACTGGAGCAAAAGAGATTCCGTTGTTTGCTGGAGCTGCAGGAACTGCAACACCTGTGTTAACCCACTGCAAAGGAACAATCTTTCCTTGTGGGGTTGTGATGGTTACTGACTCAACGCAGTAAGTACCGTTTTGAACAGCGCAGGCTGCCCATGATGTCTTTGGTACGCGGAGGGTTGCAGCATGTGACGGCAAGATGCCCGACACAAGCAGCGCGACCGCGGAGGCGACGACTACGCCTCGCTTGAGAGAAATATTTCGCACGTAAGGCTCCCTAAGGGTTTCGAGGTAGGACCAAGGGNTTGGTCCTACTTTGCTAACCGCAATTCTTTAAGGGATTTATGCACTGGCCACCGGCAATAGTGGTCAGGTTTTCCGACCACGGGCTCACTTTCAACCTACTTCTTTGTGTAGCCCTTCGGACAGACCGGCTTCACGCCCGAGACCTTCGTCGTGAGCTTGCCCTTCACGCAGGTGATGGTGGTGGTCTTTGAAACGGTGCCCTTGATCTTCTGGTTCGCCTTAGCCGCAGCGCTCGTTGCCGTTGCCTTTGCCGCAGCCGAAGAATTTGTTGCATCTGGTCCAGCACTAGTTCCGTTGTAAGAAGGATTCAAAGCGATATCTAACATCGCATCAGGGAAATCAAAGTTTGTTGTATCGATAATGATCGCGTTGTTTCTAGCAGAGACAGTTGCAATTGCTGCAGTAGATCCACCAGCACTTGTCAGAATCGAGACAGTCAAAGCTTGCGCAGCATCCTGTGGTTTTGCAAGTCCCCAATATGCCTTTGCATCCNCAAATGAAATTACTGCGTGATAGAAACCTTTATTTGTTTTTGATCCATCAGGAGACAAAGCAGGAGCACTCGATGAATATCGGAAATGTTTTGTATCTGGGTTCCACACGGGAGTAGAAAGCTTGCAGGTTCCATTTGATCCGACATACAAAGTTCCACTTGATCCGTCAGGACCAAAGCCGAGTGGATCATTTTGTGGAACAACAACGCTTTGGAATTGATTAACGAGTGCAACGGCTTTTCCTGCTGAACCCGTGCAATCCTTACTCGAAGCAGCGACGGGTACCGTTGTTGGGTATCCATCAATAAGCAGAGTTGTTACTCCGCCTGTAGAAGCAATTTCGGTTGTAGCATCTTGTCCAACACCAAAAGTGACACCTGGCTTTATTGTGCCAAGGTGCAACTTGATGCCGATTGCAATGTTCTTATCAAGATTTGCAGCATATAACTTATTCGCTGATTGAACAGCGAGTGCGCTGCCTAAAGTTGGTTGCACATCGACATAAACCCAAGGCACGAATGCATTTGCTTGGTGAGCATCAACAAAAAGTCCGTCATATCCGGCAGCTCCAAGAGTTGCAGCAGTCCAATCACTTGAACCCCACCGTCCAGCAAGTGCCTTTCCTGCAGTCACATCAGCGCTTGTTGCAGCAGCTCCTGCAGTTCCATAAGAAAGATTTACAGCTTTTCCACCCTCAGGCGTTACTGAAACAGATTCAACGCAATATGCATCCGTTGCAGATGCACAGACAGGCCATGTCCCTGCAGGTAGGGTGATTGCTGCATTAGCTGTTGGCGCGAAGAGCGCCAATGAAATAGTAGATAGCGCTGCTATAGCAACAAGTGAATTCTTAACACCGATCTTCACAGTGAACCTTCCTTACAGTTATAGACAGAACGCGCTGTTTAGCGAGGAACGGTTAAGAACCAATTCCACTGCCATGTTGAATTGGCGCTAACTGTAAGACCTTGAGCGAATTCTGGAAAGGTGAACACGAGCAAAGCTGAAGACCCAGATGTAACTGTGACCGGTCGCGAAGATGAAGTGAGTGGACCATGGTCAACATAAATCATCAACGCCGGTGCAGCAGAAACAATATCTGGAGTTTTATTTGTGACGTGAAGAATCCATGTTGTTGGACATGTTCCGATAGAACAACGTGTCCACTGTACTTTTAAGCCTGTTGCTGTGAGTCCACCGAGCGTGTCACCCAATCCTGCTGCCTTAGAAATCGCGCCAAGATCACCAATCGATTGTTCCCAGGTGATCGGATAATCCGAAATCAACCCAGTAATTTGCGACGCTGCAACGGCTGCAGAGTCGGTGGATCCGGTTGCTCCATTGTTGGCGCTATCTCCGACAATGGTCACACTTTTCGAATTATTGAAGAATGTTGCATAAATTCCAACAGAAATTACGGTTACTGCCAAAACTGATGCAAGTGCTGTTAAAAGACGGCGAAGGCGACGGCGTTTAGCCTTTGCAATGATGATTGTCGAGAGATCTTTGTTTTCTAAAACTCCCAGCGCCATCCACTGGATTTCGCGGCGGATCAGCGGGNCAATATCACTCATCATCCACCACCTCTCCAAAAACTATTTCCGCAACATTTGATTCATATGCAGAGCTTGAAGGTAGCTCCTTCTTGATGCTTTTCTCAAACTCAGGAACAAGATCAAGATAAGCAGCAACAGCTGCCTTTCCGCGAGCTAGGTGTGAAGCAGCTGTGCCCATAGGAATTTCTAGAACTTCAGCAACCTCACGAAGAACAAGACCATGCTCGTAGACGAGAACGAGAACTGCGCGCTGAATTGCAGAGAGAGATTTCAAAGCAGATTGAACAAGAAGGCGTTGAACTACATCATCTGATTGGTCAGCAATTTGAAGAACGCTTTCTGCCAATTCAAATGTTGTCTCTTTTTCACTTCGGCGGCGAGCCCACTTTCGGCGCAAATCCGCATGCTTAGAAACCATCACACGGATGACATAAGCCTCTGGGTTGTCGTGCTTGCTGACCTTCTCCCACTTTTGAAAGACATCTGTAAGAGCTTCTTGTAAAACATCTTCAGCATTTTGAGAATCAAAACAGATTGCCTTTGCAGCACGAAGGAGAACGGTCTGTCGCTCGCGCAACCAGATCGTGAACTCAACTTCGTTCTTCTTGCTCATTTTTTAATTCACATAATCCTCGCGACGAGTCCAGATGATGAGAATTGAAAGCGAGCAGACCAATGTAATGAGAAGTGTTGGGAAGTAGACGATCTTGTCGATCAAAATTCCCACAGGTGGAGCGCCAGGGAACAATCCGCGAAGAGAGATGAGCGCAAATGTAAGTGCCGCAGCCCATGTAAGTGCAGAGAGAGTTGGTGGACGCTTTGTGCTTGCAACCATCAAGGCCATCGTTGTTACTGATGCCAAGCCAGTGAGCATTAAAATTAAAATAATAAATGTAAGAATCTTTGTAGAGGAAGAACGGCTGACTGTAAATACTGAGTTTGCAATACCTGTGTTGTATTCCTCTGTTGCGTCTGTGATCGACTTTTTATTGTTCGCCGAGATTACTCGGTTGGAATCTGTCCATAAAACATGTCGCATATCAACTTTGAATGTATCGATTGCTTTTGTGTAATCCTGCGGAAGAATAGGAAGATCTTGCGTGGCACCCTTTTCATCCTTGAATGATGCGCTCATCGGAACTTCGAAGGTGTATGAATCAAATGGATAGCGCGAGATATTTGATGAGGCACTTCCGGATTTCTCATCGAGGACAACATCAACGCCTCCGGTTGGAACATCCTTAGGGAAGACATACAAGTTGTCGCCCTTCGCACTTGAACCAATAACGGCATCAACGTGTAATGAAATTTCTTTATTAGGCATCCAACCACTTCGATATGGATAGCCAAGTGATACATCAACTGGCCACGGCTCTACACGGGCGTGCGCTTCACCTTTGAGGGGATCAACTGATGTGATCTGTGTGTAAACATCAATACGCTTTTGCGAAAGTGAATCCGAAAGCTTTGTGTCGAGAGAATCGGCTGCCTTTGTATTGCTCATCGACGATAATCCGATGATTGCCCCATAAACAATTAAAATTGCCATGAACGCAGCTAAAAGGCGCTCAGCATGTGGGTGAAAACGTTTGATGGCCATGGTCAGGATTATTCATCATCCATGCGTAGAAAGAAACTAAAAATGAGTACCCACGTTATTGCCGCGATTGCGACGATGAGCTCTTCAGCGTTCTTTGGAGTCAATGGAATCAAAATCGCGCCAAATGCGAAGAATCCCGAGAGNCCCCACAGCGTTACTGCTGCAACAGGGCGGCTTAAACCTGCGCGAACTAAGCGGTGTGAAAGATGATCGCGCCCGCCTTGAAATGGTGAAACCCCGCGACGAAGGCGCGTGAGAACTGCTACTGATGTATCCATGATGGGGACAGCTAGCAAAAGAATAGGCGTGGCAAAAGATGTCCACTTTGTTTCTGCATCCGGATGAAGGCGAATGGTGAGGGTTGCAATCAATATTCCAAGAAAGAGTGCACCGGCATCGCCCATGTAAATGCGCGCTGGGCTCTTATTCCACAATAGAAATCCAATCATCGCCCCAGATGTCACTGTTGCAAGCGCGGTAATCAAATATTGATTCCCGTTGAAAGCAAGTATGGCAAGTGCCGTTGATGAGACTGCAACTGTTCCGGCCGCGCCACCATCGACATTGTCGAAGAAGTTAATGGAATTACAGATACCAACAATCCAGATACTTGTGATGCCTGCATCCAGAATTTTTGATGATGTTGGAGTTCCCACAGTGTTTCCAGCAATCAAGACAAATGATGTGAATAAACCGGCAAGAGTCTGAGCGATAAATCGAGGAAGTGGTGAAAGATTTTTGAGGTCATCCCATAAGCCGATGACTCCAAGGATTAACGCTGGTCCCATCACCGACGTTTCTAACCAAAATGTTTTTGCTGAGCCATCTTTTACTGCAAATGCCAAAAAGGAAATAACTCCGATTCCAAGAATGATTGCGACTCCACCAAGATATGGGACTGGTTCCTTGTGAGTCTTATGCGCGGTATTCGGCGCATCAAAAACTTCCTGGCTTATTGCAATCTTTCGTGCAAGAGGAGTTAAAGCCCCTACGACAGCAAAGGTCGCGAGAAAAAGAATCGCGTAATCAAGTGTGGAGATCTGCATAAGCAGGCCGCTGAATTAAATCAGGCTGATCCAGATTTACGACGGAACATCTTTGG
>JGI24890J29729_1000595_pt1 | contig 21403 bp, 14 predicted proteins | sample FreactcultureFD7_FD_29729 | JGI IMG/M metagenome (IMG submission 29729)
GCAGGAAAGGTAGGTCGATCAATGGTTGCAAACGCTCGCATTCACGCCATCGGCAAGAGCCTTCGCCGTCCTGCCTATGCCGTAGTCGCCGCCGGACTATTCGCCACCCTCTCGTTGGTCGATGCCACTTTCGCGCAGACCGCCCTTTCAACTTCTGTGAGCATCCCTGATGCCTTGATCGTCGGCGATCCTGGGGCCGCACAAACAACCCTGCTTCCTAATGACCCAGCAACCGCCACCACCACTATCGATCCGCAGACGGCAATCACCGTCAACCTCGATGGCGTCTCATCCGTAGATGCCAAGTCGATTGCCTTGGTTTCGATGGTCGCTCGCCAGGTCGAGTTAGCCAAGACTCCTGATGGCGCTCGCCAAGTAGCTTCCACCCTTTTGGATTCCTATAACTGGAATCAAACCCAGATGGCCTGCCTCGACAAGCTTTGGACTTCTGAGAGCCACTGGAATTTCCAAGCTCATAACTATCGAAGTGGCGCCCAAGGAATAGCCCAAGCACTGCCGCCAACCAAGATGGAAGTTGTTTCACTGGATTGGCGCAAGAATCCGGTCACCCAGATTAAGTGGGGCCTTTCATATATCAAGGCTCGCTATGGATCGCCATGTACTGCGCTATCGAAAAAGCACCGCCACGGTTATTACTAAAGAATTGGTTGCGGCCTAGTTCGTTGGCTTCAGGCCGATACTCAACGGCTTGCTGGTTTCGGCAAAGAAATCATTTCCCTTGTTATCGACCACGATAAATGCTGGGAAATCTTCGACCTCAATCTTCCACACCGCTTCCATACCAAGTTCGGCATAATCCAAGACTTCAACTTTCTTAATACAATCTTGCGCCAAACGAGCGGCGGGGCCGCCGATAGAGCCAAGATAGAAACCGCCGTGTGATTTACATGCATCGGTTACCTGCTTGGAGCGATTTCCCTTTGCCAGCATCACCATAGATCCACCAGCAGCTTGGAATTGATCCACATATGAATCCATGCGCCCGGCGGTGGTGGGACCAAATGAACCCGAGGCATAACCTTCCGGAGTCTTGGCGGGGCCGGCGTAATAAACGGCGTAATCCTTCATATAGGAAGGTAACTCTTTGCCGCTATCGAGAATTTCTTTAATTTTTGCATGGGCGATATCGCGTGCCACGACCAATGTGCCCGTGAGCGATAGTCGAGTTTTGATGGGGTGCTTAGAAAGTTCGGCCAGCACATCCTTCATTGGTTGGTTGAGATCAATCTTCACAACGCCACCAGATGATTCGATCAGGTGCTCAGCCGTTGTGTCCGGCATAAAGCGAGCTGGATCTTGCTCTAGCTTCTCGAGGAAGACTCCCTCTTTGGTGATTTTGCCCTTTGCTTGGCGATCTGCCGAACAGGAGACGGCGATTGCAATGGGAAGTGAAGCGCCATGGCGAGGCAGGCGCACTACGCGCACATCGTGGCAGAAGTACTTACCGCCAAATTGAGCACCAATTCCGAGCGTACGAGTGAGCTCAAGCACCTGTTGCTCGAGTTCAAGATCTCTAAAACCATGTCCAGTCTGGGCATCACCAGAAGTTGGGAGTGAATCCAGATATTTCGTGGAGGCCAGCTTTGCGGTCTTAAGTGTGTATTCAGCGCTTGTTCCGCCGATGACGATGGCAAGGTGATACGGAGGACAGGCTGCGGTACCGAGTGAGCGAAGTTTTTCATCTAGCCAACTCATCAATGACTTTGGATTAAGAACCGCTTTTGTCTCTTGATAGAGATAAGACTTGTTGGCACTGCCGCCACCCTTTGCAATGAAGAGGAAGTTGTATTCATCTGGATGGTGGGAATCAGAGTAAACCTCAATTTGTGCCGGGAGGTTGTTGCCAGTGTTCTTCTCTTCCCATGTTGTTACTGGTGCCATCTGGGAATATCGAAGATTGAGGCTGGTGTAAGCATCATAAACACCGCGCGAGATCGATTGTTCATCTTGAACGCTGGTGAGAACGCGCTGACCTTTCTTGCCCATCACTAGCGCAGTTCCAGTGTCTTGGCACATGGGCAAGATTCCACCGGCGGCAATATTTGCATTCTTCATCAGATCCAAGGCAACGAATCGATCGTTAGGAGAGGCTTCTGGATCATTGATGATGTTGGAGAGTTGTTGCAAGTGTTCGGTACGCAGATAATGATTGATATCGTGAATTGCTTCGGCGGTAAGGTTTTCAATCGCTTCTGGTGAAACCTTTAAGAACTCCATACCTTCAGCGGTAAAGGTGGAGACGCCTTCCGTGCTGATTAGGCGATACTCAGTCTTATCTTCACCAATTGGAAGTAGATCGCGATAAGAAAACTCTGGCACTTTATTCTCCTTCTGCTGGACGGGCCGCATCTAACTTTGCTTTTGCACCATCAAGCCATTCCTGGCAGACCTTGGCTAGCGCTTCGCCCTTTTCCCAGAGCGCAAGTGAATCTTCGAGTGTTGATTGACCNCTCTCTAGTTGCGCAACAATCTGTGCGAGCTGGTCACGGGCTTCTTCGTAGGACTGCTTCTTCTCGGCCATGGTCACAATCTACTCGGACTAATCGGCAGTTGCGGATCCTTCGCCGGCAGCAAAGCGCAAACGTAATTTCTCGCCATGCGTGAGTTGTGTGGCATCGCGCACAATTGCGCCATCGCTCTTTTGAACTACGGAGTAACCGCGTTCGAGAGTGCTTTGTGGTGAGAGCGTTCGTACTGCGGTGGCCAGGTTAGCCACCTCTTCATAGCCAAGTTCTATTCGATGCGACGTGGTTCGGTGGGCACGTGCGCGCAGGCCTGTGATTACTTCGGCGCGCGAACTCACCATCGATACTGGGTTTGCCAGCACGGGCCGAGCGCGAAGGCCATCGATTCGGGAGAGCTCTAAATCGATGCGACCGCGGAGGTAGCGAACTGCACGCTCCTGCAGGTGTTTAATTTTTGTGAGTTCTTCTTCCATATCTGGAACTACCCGCTTGCCGGCATCGGTCGGCGTTGATGCTCGCCAATCAGCAACGAGATCGAGTAGTGGTGCATCTTTCTCATGACCAATAGCGCTGACGATCGGAGTTTGGCAATTGGCGGCAAGGCGGACTAGAGATTCATCAGAGAAGGGAAGCAAATCTTCAAAGGAGCCACCGCCGCGGGTAATGATGATGACTTCGACATCGGGATTAGCATCGAGTTCGGTAAGTGCCTGCGAAACTTCGACAACCGCAGCCGCCCCTTGAACTGCTACCTCTCGAATCTCAAAGCGAACCGAAGGAAATCTTCGTTTCGCATTTTCAACGACATCTTTCTCGGCATCGCTGTTGCGGCCACAAATCAGACCAACCGCTTTTGGTAAAAATGGAAGTGGCTTCTTACGGGATGGATCGAAGAGCCCTTCTTTATCGAGTTGATTCTTCAGCGCTTCCAATCGTGCAAGAAGTTCACCGACGCCAACCTGGCGAATTTCTTTTACGCTAAAGGAGAGCGAGCCATTCTTGGCATACCAAGAAACTTTGGAGTGCATGACAACGCGCGCATTTTGCGGAAGTGGTTGAACCGATTCCAGAACTGATTTATGGCACATGATGGAGATGCTCATATCGGCGCTAGTATCGCGCAGGCGCATGAAGACCATCTGCGCNCCGGGGCGCACGGTTACTTCCGAAAGTTCGCCTTCAATCCAGACCGCACCCAAGCGAGATAGGTAGTCGCCGATGGCCTCTGAGATGACCCGTACTGGCGTAGGGGATTCCGGCGAGGTCTCGAGCATGTGTCGATAGTAATAGAGGAGTGCTAATAGACTGGGGACATGGCTAAACGAGTATTGCTTGCTGCCCCTCGTGGATATTGCGCTGGCGTTGATCGCGCAGTTGTCACCGTCGAGAAGAGCCTTGAGCTTTACGGCGCACCTCTATATGTGCGCAAGCAGATCGTTCACAACAAGCATGTAGTCGCATCCCTCGAAGCCCGTGGCGTCATCTTTGTTGGCGAAAATGATGAGGTCCCAGAAGGTTCAACCGTTGTCTTCTCTGCGCACGGCGTCTCGCCTGCGGTTCATGAGTCGGCGGCTGCCCGCAATCTCAAGACGATTGATGCCACCTGTCCATTGGTGACCAAGGTGCACCACGAGGTAAAGCGCTTTGCTAATGAAGATTTCGATATCTTGCTTATCGGTCACGAAGGCCATGAAGAGGTTGAGGGCACTGCCGGCGAAGCCCCTAACAATGTGATTCTTGTCGATGGCCTCGACCAAGTCGATAAAATCAAAGTACGGGATGAAAATAAAGTTATCTGGCTCTCCCAAACAACTTTAAGCGTTGATGAGACAGTCATCATGGTCGATGCACTGCGCAAGCGCTTTCCGGCACTTCAGAATCCTCCGAGTGATGACATCTGTTATGCCACGCAAAATCGTCAGGTAGCAATCAAGCAGATTGCGCCGCAAGCAGATCTCGTCATCGTTGTGGGCTCGACTAACTCTTCCAACTCTGTCCGCTTGGTCGAAGTCTCAAAGGAGTATGGCGCTAAAGCTGCCTACCTCGTGGATTACGCGAGTGAATGTAAAGAGGAGTGGCTCGAAGGGGNCGAGACGGTTGGAGTTTCCAGTGGCGCTTCGGTTCCGGAGTTACTGGTTAAAGATTTACTCACGTGGCTGGCAGAGCGCGGATTCGGTGAGGTTGAGACAGTAACTGCAATGGAGGAGCATCTTATGTTTGCTATCCCGCAGGAACTTCGTAAGGATTTGAAGGCAGCTGGAAAAGCTTAAGAAGTAATTTTTACTTATTTCGGCGCCGGGCGAAGTGACCGCCCCAACCAATTACTGCGCCGATAATTAAATACGGTGCTTCCGAAGCCAAACTTTTAACAAGAGCAGTACCAAGAAGAGTGACGTGAGCTCCAGTTCCACCAATGGTAGGAACGAGCAGAATTAGTGCGGCGATAAATGCAATCGGTGGGGTCACCGCAGAAACATATGAAGTTCCAGCGCGACCTAAATAGAGTCCGCCAATAAACGAGGCCACGATTGAAAGGCCGGTGAAAATCCCCGTAGAGCTATCGGACTTAAAAAAGATTTCAATGGCAGCGAAGAGGAATATCAGTGCGCTTTGAAGGAGTGCAACGCCAGGAATAGTGAGACCGGGGCCTTTAATGGGGCTCGCGGGCATCTTTCCAGAAAGGTTGGAGGCAATTGTGCTCATAGCTCATCCTCTCCTAATTCAATCTGTTTCGGCAATTTCATTTCAATGTGAATTTCATTTGCGGGCTCAATCTCTTTCTCCAATGAACCAGTGCGCGCACCCAGCTTGATCATCTCATTGGCTGGCTTTGTAAGGCGGCCAGCGGTGGATTTGATGAGATCGTTGAGGGCTTCCTCCGATGCTTCAAACTTATCGGCGAGGGNGACGAGTTTTCGGTTAATAACTTGAACCTGCGAAACAATCTGGGTCGCCAATTTGTCAAAGAGTTTGAGGTTCTGGGCAAAGGCGGTGCGATTAAAGAGATGGTGAATAGTATGAAGTAGCGCCATCATGGTTGCCGGTGTTGCGATAGTGACATTTTCGCGAGACATCTTATTAATCAAATCTGGATCTGCTTCGAGCGCTTCGTAGAGCAGATTCTCTACTGGCGCGAAGAGAATGACATAGGGGAGTGAACCATCGCTGGTGGAGTAATTCTTGGCGCCGAGCTTCTTGGCATGTGCCAATAGGTCAGCGGCATGTTCTTTCATGAGCGCAGCGCGCATGGTTGGGTCGGTGCTCTCGAGCGCCTTAGAGAAGTTGGCAAAGGGAAACTTTGCATCGATATAAACAATATTGCCATCCATTAATTCAATCTTCACATCAGGGCGAAGCGCCTTACCCTCAATCTCCATCGAAAATTGGGTTTGGTAATGCGTGCCAGAGATTAAGCCCGCTTGCTTAAAGAGAAGCTCGAGTTGGGCCTCACCAATGGAGCCACGTTTCTGTGAACTAGAGAGAGTGCGTGAAAGTTCGGAGGNGCTTTGAGAAATCGCTGCAATTTGTGATTGGAAGGCAGAGTCTTTGCCGATGAGATTTGTCAGAGAACTCGATGCCCCCTCAAGCTCTTTTACCTTCTTTGCCAGCTCTTCGATGGTGGCGTTTGTGGATTGCATCTCGGAGAACTTTTTATTTGCGCTATCGAGTTCGGATTGGAGAATGGCTTTGGCGCCGGCAAGTTGATTGGCGTTATTGGTGAGGTTTTGAATCTCGGCTGATTGCTCGAAGAGCGCGGCCTTCACCTTGGATTTAGCGGCGGAATTAGCCACGAGATAGCCGATTGCCAGCCCAATGAGGAGGGCGGCGGGTGCATAAATCAGGTTCATACTCGTATCGTGGCAGTAGCCACCGACAAAGCCCCGTAGGCTATGCCACTTATGAGTCTTTCAATTGGAATCGTCGGCCTGCCGAATGTGGGCAAATCGACCCTTTTTAACGCCCTGACCAAGAACAACGTTCTGGCCGCGAACTACCCCTTCGCCACCATCGAACCAAACGTTGGAATTGTCGGCGTCCCTGATGCTCGTCTGCCTGAGCTCGCCAAAATTTACGGCTCCGAGAAGATTCTGCCCGCCACCGTCTCCTTTGTCGATATCGCCGGAATTGTTAAGGGCGCATCTGAAGGCGCTGGCCTTGGCAATAAGTTCCTACAAAATATCCGTGAGACCGATGCCATCTGCCAGGTGATCCGTGTCTTTAAAGATGAGAACGTCACCCGCGAAGGTGAGCGCGCAGCAGAGTTCGTGGATCCAGCCTCAGATATCGAAGTTATCAATACCGAACTCGCACTCGCAGATCTTCAGACCATTGAGAAGGCGCTGACCCGACTGGAGAAAGAGGCGCGCGTCTCGAAAGAGAAGGCCCCAACTTTGACCGCGGCGAAGGAAGCACAAGAGTTACTGAACTCTGGCAAATTACTCTTTGGTTCCAAAGTTGATCTAGCCGCAATTGCCGAATTGCATTTGCTGACCGCAAAGCCATTCCTCTATGTCTTCAACGTTGATGCCTCTGAAATTAATGACACCGCCCTTCGGGCAAAGTTACAAGCGATGATTGCGCCAGCCGAAGCAATTTTCTTAGATGCAAAGACCGAAGCCGAACTCTCCGAACTCGACGATGCAGATGCGCTCGAATTATTAGAAGCAATTGGTTTGGAAGAGCCAGGTCTCACCACTCTTGCTCGCGTTGGTTTTAATACCCTCGGCCTCCAGACTTATCTCACCGCCGGTCCAAAAGAGACTCGTGCGTGGACTATTCACAAAGGCGATACCGCACCAGTTGCGGCCGGTGTCATTCACACCGATTTCCAAAAAGGTTTCATTAAGGCCGAAGTCGTTTCTTTTAACGATTTAGTTGCTGCAGGGTCGATGGCGGAAGCCAAGGCACAAGGTAAGGTCCGTATGGAAGGCAAGGAATATGTAATGTCCGATGGCGATGTAGTGGAATTTAGGTTCAATAACTAATGACAAAAATTAAGTACGAGAAGAGCCCATATATAACTGGCGAACTCAAGAAGCGCGATGACCTTCGAAATGTGGCGATTATTGCTCACGTAGATCATGGCAAGACCACTCTGGTCGATGCGATGTTGACCCAGTCCGGTGCCTTTTCTGAGCACCAGAAAGAGGGCGAGAACCGTGACCGCGTCATGGACTCCATGGATCTCGAACGCGAAAAGGGAATTACCATCCTTGCCAAGAACACTTCGATTCGTCGTGGTGCTCAAACCGTAAACATTATTGATACCCCAGGCCACGCAGATTTCGGCGGCGAAGTAGAGCGCGGACTAGAAATGGTTGACGGCGTAATCCTTCTCGTCGATGCATCGGAAGGCCCNCTCCCACAGACTCGTTTCGTACTTCGTAAAGCACTCGAGAAGAACCTGCCAGTTATTTTGGTCATCAACAAAGTTGACCGTCCGGACTCACGTATCCCAGAGGTAGTGGACGAGGCTTATGGTCTCTTCCTTGACCTCGATGCTAACGACGAGCAGATTGAATTCCCAGTTGTATATGCATCAGCTAAAGCTGGTCGCGCATCGCTGAATCGTCCTGGAAATGGCGAGATGCCTGATCGCGAAAATTTGGATGCGCTCTTTGAAGTTATCTTCAATACCATCCCAGCTCCGGTTTATCACGAGAATGCACCACTACAAGCTCACGTCACCAACCTCGACTCCTCGCCATACCTTGGTCGTCTTGCACTTTGCCGGATTCGCGAAGGAATCATTAAAAAGGGCGAGAACGTCATGTGGATGAAGACCGACGGAACTTCCGAACGCGTGAAGATCTCCGAACTCTTAATCACCGATGGCCTCGAGCGCGTACCTGCACTTGAAGCTGGCCCTGGCGATATTGTCGCTATCGCCGGTATCGAAACCATTACCTTGGGCGAGACTCTTGCAGATCTCGAGCGCCCACACGCTCTTCCACTCATCGTTGTAGATGAACCATCGATTTCGATGACCATTGGTATCAATACCTCTCCTATTGCAGGACAAGAAGGAAAGCTTCTGACTGCCCGTCAGGTAAAGAACCGGTTGGATGCCGAATTGATCGGTAACGTCTCACTTCGCGTCGTAAACACCGATCGCCCAGATACTTGGGAAGTTCAGGGTCGCGGAGAACTTCAACTAGCTGTACTTGTTGAAATGATGCGTCGCGAAAGCTTCGAACTCACCGTCGGAAAGCCACAAGTGGTTGTAAAGATGGTTGATGGAAAGCTGCAAGAGCCAATGGAGCGCTTAACTGTTGATATCCCAGAAGACTTCCTTGGTGTTGTCACTCAACTAATGGCACTTCGTAAGGGCCGTATGGAGCAAATGGTTAACCACGGCACCGGCTGGATCCGCATGGATTACAAGGTTCCTTCTCGTGGACTTATCGGCTTCCGCNCCGAGTTCCTTACTGAAACTCGCGGAACTGGACTTATCCACCACGTCTTTGATGGCTATGAAAACTGGCATGGCGAAATCCGTACCCGTCTATCTGGTTCACTCGTCGCTGATCGTCGCGGAACTGTGACTGCCTATGCAGTTGATGGCGTGCAAGAGCGCGGAGTTATCTTCCTTGAAGTCGGTACCGAGGTTTACGAAGGCATGATTGTCGGCGAGAACTCACGCACTGAAGATATGGATGTAAATATCGTTCGCGAGAAGAAGTTGACCAATATGCGTTCATCCGGCGCCGATGATGCCAACCGCATCATTCCGCCACGTTTGCTCAACCTCGAGCAAGCGCTTGAATTCTGTCGTGAAGATGAATGTGTAGAGGTTACCCCCAAGCACGTCCGTGTTCGTAAAGTAATCCTCGACCAGAATGAGCGCGCACGTAACGTGGGACGCGCTAAGAAGGTAAATACAAACGCTGAATAAGTTCAGGCAAAATTAGTTAGTTTAAAGCCCCGTCAACCATTTTCGGTCGGGGCTTTTCTCTATGATGCTCAGATGAGCTTCATACTTCTTGATGATGATTTTGAAGATCAGTACGAGGAAATTCAGGAAGCTCCTCGACGAAGAACTCTATTGGTTTTCGTTATTATTGCAGGGCTTTGTCAGCCCCCTTCGCTTAGATAGACCCGTGGCCACAGCAGCGAGTAACCAGACCAAGATCTCCTTGGTTCGCAGGGCTATCCCCGCTCCTTCATATGAAGCTGATCTAAAGATCGATGCCGTCCTGACGCACTGTTCAACCACTCCACATTCACCACTGGTGGTCTTTGGCGGCCCGGGAACAGGTAAGACCTCAACACTTGTTCGCTCGGTGATCTCACGAATTAACATCGGCGCCGACCCCAACTCAATTCTGATTCTCACCTACGGCCGTGAGAGCGCATCAGATTTACGCGATCAAATAGTTTCACATACAGATTCCACAGCATTTGATCCACTTGCCCGCACCTTTCACTCACTTGCCTTCTCCATCCTTAATGAAGAGATGTCAATTGATGATCATAAATATCTTCTCATCTCCGGAGCAGAGCAAGATGCATTTATTCGCAACTTACTACGAAATGCAAAGGTTGATGCTAAACAGAACTGGCCATCGGATTTAGAACTCGCCCTACCCACTCGAGGCTTTGCGCGCGAGGTGCGTGACTTAATCCTTCGCGCAAACGAACGTGAGTTAAATTATGACGCACTTCGCGAACTCGGCAAGAAACTCGGAGAGAAATATTGGGGCAGTGCAATCGCATTTTGGGATGCCTATGACGGAGCGATGGCCCTTCGCTACGGAACGGTTCCCAACNCTCCACTTCGCATCGACCCGTCACTGATAATCTCAAAGGCGATTCAACGACTTGAGGATGAACCTGATTTACTTGCTCGATATCGTGAGCGCTTTCCTACGATTTATGTAGATGAATTCCAAGAGAGCGATGAGAGCCATCGTAAATTACTCGCAAAATTGGCCACTAATGATCTAACAATCTTCGCCGATGGCGATTCGGCCATTGGGCGCTTCCGTGGCGCAGATCCCGATTCAATGCGCGAAATTGCAGATAAATACTCAGCAAGTGTCATAGAGCTAGAAACCAACCATAGAAGTCTTCCTGCTATTGCCGAACTCGGCGCAGCCATCGCCTCGCGTATCAACACCAAGTCNCCAGGCCGCCAGCCTCATCATGCCCAGGTAATTAGCGAAGCCGGCGAAGAGAATGTAGATACCTCTGCAATAACAGCGCTTCGCTTATCCAGCCAATCTGATTGCGCTAATTACATCGCTCATGCATTTCGTACTGCTCACCTACGAGATGGCATCGCTTGGTCAGAGATGGCGGTAATTCTTCGCTCGCCAGGCTCTGGCGTAAGTGCCCTGACCAGAGCATTTGCCCTCAACAACATNCCCATCAATATCGATGCCTCAGCATCCGCGCTCGGTGAAAACCCACTGATTCGCCCGCTCTTACTTATCGCACGAATTGCAACTGGAGATTTTGAACTGGCTCCAACAAATTGGGAAGTTATTGAAGAGTTATTACGTTCACCGATTGCCGGCGCCGATTCACTCTCGTTACGCGCGATGCGGCTATCGCTGAACAAGGCCTATCAATCTGAGTACATGGCTCAACATAAGGATTCACAACTTCCTCAAGTAGAAATTTTAAGTGAGATGAAATCTTCGGTCGAGATTATGATTGAAGCGCTGACCGCGCCAGTCACATATCTTCCTTGGGAAGAGCTCGCACCACTCAAAGCGCTTAACGATTTAATCTCTACGGCAAAGAACTCTCTCCGTCTCTCTTCGGAGATCTCGGATCTACTCTGGGCGATTTGGTCCAATGCCAAGGATGTAGATGGTGCAAATCTTGCTAACTCCATGCGTAGCCGTGCGCTTAAAGGTGGAGTCCGAGGCGCTGCCGCCGATCGCGATTTAGATGCGGTTATGCAACTCTTCGAAGCTGCCAGACGCTTCTCTGAACGTATGCCTGGTTCAGATGCTTCGCTCTTTATCGATGAGATCACCGGCGAAACTATTTTGAGCGACAGCATTACCGCCCAAGGTGATCGCGGCGATCTCGTTACTGTCACCACCGTTCACTCGGCCAAGGGTCGCCAATGGCGCAACGTTGCCATCATGGGTCTTCAAGAAGGAAGCTGGCCCAATCTTCGCCAACGCGGTTCGCTCCTTGGATCTGAACGTCTCGTTGAATCGATTCGCACTGGCCTGACTGTCCGCGATCAGATTGAGGCGAGTGCGGCTAGCGCGCTGGTCGATGATGAACGACGACTTTTGCACGTGGCAACCNCCCGAGCCACTAATGAACTCATCGTTCTTGCACACGCCGAGGAGGATGCCGAACCATCCTCGTATTTCGAAGAGATTTACGAATTCGTACATGGTCACTCATCGCAAACGGCTGAAATAACTGAGCTGCCTCGCGCCCTGACTGCGCAGGCACTCGTTGCCACTCTCCGCCGGGAATTGATGAACCCTGACTCCACTCAGAAAGAATTCGCAGCATCGCTACTTTCACGTTTATCTGCCGAAGGAATCGAGAGTGCAAATCCCGAGAATTGGTGGGGGTTTACGCCAACCAGCACGACCGCGCCAATCGTGGCTGATGGCGCCGAAGTTCGAGTTTCGCCCAGCAAGTTGCAATCATTCTCGGAGTGCCAACTTAAATGGTTCCTTGAAAATCATGGTGGTCGAGATGGCGACTCCAGCGCAGCCTTAATTGGTTCAGCCATTCACGCACTGGCATCGCTTATGTTTAAAGAGCCAGATCTCACCGTTGATCAGCTTAAGAACCGACTCTCGGCAAATTGGAAGATGATTGATTCAACTACTGGCTGGGTTCGCGATTACGAATTTGAGAAGGCAACAGAGAAGGTAGCCAAGTTTTATGAATGGCATCTCAAGAATCAGCGCGAGCTAATTGGCGTAGAAGTTAAATTTGATACCACTATCGGTCGCGCTCGATTGACCGGCTCAGTCGATCGACTTGAAATCGCCATCGATGAATCGGGTGCAAGCACGGTTTATATTGTTGATCTCAAAACTGGTGGATCGGGAGGCAATTCCGAGACGAAAGTTCAAGAAAATATGCAGCTTTCTGGCTACCAACTTGCAGTCGCTCGTGATGGATTTATTGAAATGCATCCAGGAACCAATCCGGGCGGTGCAGAACTTCTCTTCCTCGGCGGAACAAATAAATCTGCATCGAGTCGCACCCAATTCAGCATTAATGTCGAGCAGACTGAGGCGACGATCATCGATATGGCTGAATCTATGGCCGCATCCACCTTCACCGCGACTATCAATCCTTCATGTCGTATGTGTGGCGTCAAACTTCTCTGCCCACTCCAACCGCAAGGCCGCGGCCTGCTCGATGAGCGCAGTGAGCCAGGAAGTGGTGAGTGATGGATTTTAAATACTCCGCCCTCGATATAGCCCGCCAACTACGGGCCGCCGGAATAGAAATGTATGACCCAACCCCAGAGCAGCAGGCAATTATTGAGTCATATCCGCTCGGGCCAAGTGTTGTAGTTGCAGGTGCTGGTTCCGGAAAAACAGAGACCATGAGTGCGCGCGTTCTCTGGTTAGTCGCAAACCAGATCGTTCGCCCTGATGAAATTCTCGGCTTAACATTTACTCGAAAGGCCGCTGGCGAACTCTCCCATCGAATTCGCAAACGCCTGCGCGAGCTACGCACAGCTGGCTTTCTGCCGATTGATGCCTCCTCAACTCAACCCATTGACATCTCGGTCAGCGTTGGCACGTATCACTCGTATGCCGGCAAGGTTCTCTCCGAACATTCGATTCGCTTGGGCATTGATACCGATGCACAGCCCATCGGTGAAGCAGCTGCTTGGCAGATTGCACATTCGATTGTCACCGGTTTCACCAATCCTGATCATCGCCTGCTTCACGGAGCCGATGGGATTGTTGAACGCGTGATGGATCTATCAGCACAGATGGCAGAGCACGGCGCAACGGCGCACGAGATTCGCTCGTTCTCGGCTGAACTTTTGGAGAAGTTCGCCGGACTTTCTGGAAGATCAAACCAGGATGTTCTTAAAGCAGTTGATATCGTCAAAGAACGGCTTGCCATCTTGCCAATGGNGGAGAGCTTTGATCGATACCGCGTTGAGCAAGGTCAACTAACCTTTAACGATCAGATGGCATTTGCCGCCGAACTCGTGAATAAATTTCCTGACATTGCCGAACTCGAGCGTGGAAAATATAAGGTTGTTCTTCTCGATGAGTATCAAGATACCTCTTACAGTCAGGTCCGATTTCTCGCTGGTCTCTTTGGTAATGGCCATGGCGTAACCGCAGTGGGAGATCCCAACCAAGCGATTTATGGTTGGCGCTCTGCGAGTTCTGAAACTTTGGTTGCCTTTGCAAAACAATTCGTTGGCACAAGCGGCAAAGAGTGCAAGAGCTATAAATTGATGACCACCTGGCGAAACGATGCAGCGATACTCGACCTGGCCAATCGCGCTATCGATGAGATCGCAGCCCATAGTGGCCGGCAGGCGAAGGTCGATCGGCTCTCACTACGCCAAGGCGCGGGCCCCGGCGAACTAATCTCACTGCACTATGAGACTTTAATAACCGAAGCCTCTGGAATTGCAGAGATCTTTTATGAGCGATGGAACGCTCCAGAGCGTTTAGCACTTACCGAAACTAAGCGCTCCAGCTTTGCCGTGCTTGTTCGCAATCGCAAAAATATCGTCGCTATCGAACAGGCCCTTCGCGATCGAGGACTTCCTGTCGAAGTCGTCGGCATTGGCGGGCTCATTCATGTCCCTGAGGNGGCAGATATCATCGCTCTACTTCGGGCACTAACTTTCCCGGAGGCGGCATCTTCGTTGATGCGATTGCTTGCCGGTCCACGATTGGCGCTCGGCACCGCAGACCTTGCAGCGCTAGGCCGATTCACCAATCGAATCTTCTCGGCCAATCAGAAGAGTCGCACCATGATTGGAATGATTGAAAGTGGAGATGTCGCAACTCTGGAAGCCGATGACTTTGCTATTGGCAGCCCGATTGAAACCCTGGAATATTTCGAACTTATTTCTCCTGCCAAATTGAGTGATCCCAAGCAGAGCGCAACCTTTACCCTGGGCGAGAAGAGCTTCACTATTCCTCGAAGTGATTTCACGCCCGCTGGATTTACACGACTCGTCCATTTTGCTCATGAGTTGCGAGCACTCAGAAGATCCACCTCTCACTCTCTCACTGATGCGATTCTTGAAGCAGAGCGCTTCCTCGCCCTGGATACTGAAGTTCTTGTACGAGATGGTTGGCAGAACGGTCGGACTCACCTTGATGCATTTATGGAGGAGGCGGCGAAATTTCAACGTACCGGCGGCACACTCTCTAGTTTCCTCGCTTGGTTGGAGGTGGCTGCAAAGAAAGAGGGTGGACTCAAGCCCATCAGTATCGATGTCTCCCGGACCGCAATTCAAATCCTTACCGTTCATGCATCCAAGGGAAGTGAATGGGATGTGGTGGCAGTTCCAGGATTGATAAAGAATAACTTCCCTAGCAAGAAAAAGGGCTCAGATCTCTGGACCGAAAATTCCGGCGCACTCCCCATCACTTTTCGTGGCGATCGTGATCAACTTCAAGATTTCGCAATTCCAGCTGGCTCCAGCAAAGGTACCGGCGGTCCAATTTACTCTGACACAAAGAAGGCGCTTGATGCCCAATCCGAGTATTGGGAAGATCGACGAATTGAAGAGGAGTACCGCTTGGCATATGTCGCCTTTACACGCGCCAAGAAAACACTCATCACCACGGCATCCTGGTTTGGCAACGGCGAGAAATCGCTAGATCCATCACCGCTATTTCACTGGGCATATGAATCTTCCTTAAAACAGGCAGAACGTGCGGGCCAGAGCGTTGTTGCAGAAGATTTCGATACGAACAAACCGGACTACAACAATCCTGAAAGTGAAAATCCACCGACCGCGCTTTGGCCGGTGACTTCACCACGAATTGAGAAGATTCGGCGAAGTGCGGAGTTGGTAACTGCAGCGCGGCCACTAGACCTTGGGAAGGCCAGTGAAGAGCTTTCCAATAGCAATGAGTCTGAGGATGGCTTTAAATCTCAACTTATTTCTGATGCGCAATCATTGATAATTGAAGCGCGCAGCTCTCAATCCGGAATTTGCGTGACTATGCCNCCTCGCCTCTCGGTCTCAACGTTGATCACGTTAAAAGAAGATCCCGATAATTTAGCGCTCTCTCTGCGTCGCCCCCTTCCGCGCCATACCGATTCCATTGCTCGCCGCGGCACAACTTTCCACGAGTGGGTAGAGGAGCGATATAAGGCTCCCAAATTCTTTGATGATGAACTCGGCAGTCAATATGAATTTGAATTAGACGGCTCTCAATTCGATAGGGAATTTCGCCCGATCGATCTCGATCTTGCTGCGCTTCAGGCGAAGTGGAGCGCCAGCCAATGGGCAAATCGCACACCCGTAGATATCGAAGTGGGCTTTGAAACTATGTTGGGTGGTCGCGGTGGACTCTTGATACGTGGTCGTATCGATGCCGTCTACCCACGATTGGATGAAGACGGAAAGGAAGATGGTGGCTTTGAGGTCATAGATTGGAAGACAGGTAAGGAGAAGAGCGGTGAAGATTTAGAGACCGCTGCTATTCAATTAGCAATGTATCGCCTGGCCTATGCCAAGCTTAAGAAGATTCCGGTTTCGCAAATTTCCGCAGCGTTTTATTATGTCCAAAGTGGTAATNCCGTAGCCCCCGCCAATCTCCTGGGCGAAGCCGAACTCATTGCTTTGATCACTAAATTTCCGGTTCAGCTCTAGCCACTTTAAATTTTAAGATCGGCCACAATCGGCAAATGGTCGCTATACCCGCTTGCAGGTAGTTCAATGGGCATAGCCGTGCAATCAAAATCCGCTAATAGATAATCAAACTTTACTTTGGCGCCCCATGATGGATAACTCTTCGCTTCATTAAGAGATCGCCATCTCTTGCTCACCGGCAGATTAAATGGCAGATTGAGATCGCCCATCAAAATATGTTTCCCGGGAAATTTTCTGAGCCAGCGTTTGACTCGCCAGAGTTGGTACAGGTTTACCAATGGAACAAACGAGAGATGCGTGACTACCACAGTAAGACCGCTCGCTAATTCGGCAGCTAGCGCGATTCGTGGCTCATCTTTCACATAAATAAATCTCATTCGAGGCTTACCATTTTTGCCTTCAGCGGGAACAGCAAGGGGAAGTCCAATCAGTGATCGACCAAGTTGCAAGGTATGCCAACTCTTTACTGGCGATTTGGAGATTAATCCAATTCCATATGATGGTTGCTCATCTTTAAAATCCATTTCCGCTTCATCGCGCTTCAACTTTCGCCAGGAGAAACCAGGCGTTCCGACAACAGTCCTGGCATATTTAGAAAAATGCTTAACACCGCTAAGCGCTTCTAAATCCTTGGTCAGCTCATCAATCTGTAAGTGTTCGCCAGATCTCGATTGAAATGCATCAATCTCTTGTAAGCCAATTAGCTCGATCTCAGAGTTGACGAGAAATTGAGCGATTTGGGAGAGGTGCTCGCGCTGCTCTAGTTGGGCTGGCTGCTCTAGTTGGGCTGGTTGCTCTGGTTGGCCCAACTCCGGGGGCGATAGCGGCTGGCCATGGAGGAGATTCCAACTGGCGATACGCATGTGCGCAGGCTAGTGCTCTCGGGTAAGTTGCGGGGTATGAAGCCGCTCTCGTTACCAATGTCGAGAGCTGGCATCGATCGAGCCGCAGAATTACGCACAGTTCCAGCCCGCCTAGCCCAGCTTTGGGAGAGCGCGGCCATCCTTCACTTCAACTCGGGCAAGTTTCATTATCGGGATGGAATCACCTTCTTTAGCGCCGCCCAAATTCACGAGCTGCAAGCCAGCAGTAAATTCACCACTGGTGAAAAATTCTTCCTCGGCTTTGATGGCGAGCTCGCTTATTTTGCCTGGTGCAGCGAGAGCAGCGAGAGCAGCGAGAGCAGCGAGAGCAGCGAGAGTAGTGAAAGCAGCATAGGTAACGAGAAAAGTAAATCAGCGTCAGAAACCGAGAATCCAGATTTCAAAACTCTCCGTGAAATTGGCGATGAACTCAGTGATGCCGAGATGGGACTCGCAGTACATGCCCAAGCCTTGGCAAATTGGCATCACACGCATCAGTTCTGTTCAAGGTGTGGCGCAACTACGACTTCTTCACTAGGAGGCTCAGTTCGTAAGTGCGACAAAGATGCCAGCGAACATTACCCACGCACTGATCCAGCAATCATAGTTTTAGTAAAAGATAAAGACGATCGCATCCTTCTCGGACGACAAGCNGTTTGGCCAGAACACCGCTTCTCTAATTTTGCNGGCTTTGTTGAACCCGGTGAATCTTTTGAACATGCCGTAGCACGGGAAGTCACAGAAGAGTCAGGGCTCAAAGTCGATGAGATTATTTATTTAGGTTCCCAGCCATGGCCATTCCCAGCCTCCATCATGATTGCTTTTCATGCCATCACCCAAAATCCAGAAGCGGCACGTCCTGATGGAACCGAGATTGTGGAAGTGCGTTGGTACTCACGGGAAAGTATGCGTGCGGGCATTGCCGATAAAACCTTGCTCTTGCCACCAGCAATGAGCGTCTCCCGGCGCATGCTGGAAGCTTGGTATACCTCCGATGGCAGCGATATCTCAGATCTCACCGGTGGCGAAAGATGGCAGGCGTAATTCGTGGTTCTCTCGCTCGATGAAATTCTGGAGGGACTCGACCCGGATCAGCGTGAAGCAGTAACGGCTATTCGCGGACCGGTCTGTGTTATCGCCGGTGCTGGAACTGGAAAGACTCGAGTCATTACCCATCGAATTGCCTACGCGGTTGCGGCCGGTGTCACCGATCCAAGTAAAACCCTGGCACTTACATTTACTGCGCGAGCTGCTGGTGAAATGCGCACCAGACTGCGCGGCCTTGGCATCCCTAATGCCAGCGCGCGAACATTTCACTCCGCTGCCTTAAAACAGCTGCTTTACTTCTGGCCAAACTCGTTTGGGGGNGCATTTCCCTCGCTACTTACAACAAAGTCAGGCTTTCTCTCTGAGGCGATTAATCGCGCACAAACCTCGCTCGCCCCACAGTCCACCATCCTTCGCGATATCGCTGGCGAGATTGAATGGGCAAAAGTTTTGGAGATTGGTCCTGAAGATTATGTCGAACGCGCACAAGGTGAAGCGCGTTCGATTCGTGCCGGAAATAATCGCGGCGTAACTGCAAACTTAGAAGAAGTTGCCAAGATTTATTCTGCTTACGAATCCCTCAAACGCTCCGAACGAGCCGTCGACTTTGAAGATGTCTTACTGCTCACCGTGGGAATGTTGGAAGAGGATCGCGATGTACGCGAACGCATCCGCGATCAATATCGATATTTCACCGTGGATGAGTACCAGGATGTTTCACCGCTTCAACAACGTTTGCTAAATCTCTGGCTGGGAAATCGGGAGGAGCTTTGTGTTGTGGGCGATGCCGCTCAGACGATTTATTCCTTCGCTGGCGCAACGTCGGCATTTCTCTTGAACTTCACTAAGAAATATCCAAATGCGGAAATTATTCGTCTTAATCGCGGCTATCGCTCTACCCCAGAGATTATTGGAACGGCAAATGCAATTTTGCGACAAGGTGGAATGTTGGGGGAGGCGGGTACTGAATTAACCTCGATGAACGAACGAGGTATCGCACCTGCTATTCATCGCGCAGATTCTCCAAGTGCCGAAGCCCAAGATATTGTGCAGCAAATTCTCGCGCTTAAATCAAAGCATGAAGCCGAACATGGAAGTGAAGCCTGGCATCCATCCATCGCAATTCTTGCTCGCACGAATTCGCAACTCGATGCTTTTGAGAAGGCTCTGGCAAGCGCTGGCGTTGATTCGCTGGTGAAGAGCAGTGACCGATTCTTCGAACGCGTTGATGTGAAGGATGCGATGCGAACCATCAGAAGCGGCTCAGTTCTGCCAGTAGAAGACGGAAACTGGTATGGCGAACTCGAATCAATTCTTCGCCCATTTGGAGATGCTGATTATGTGCAAGCCTTCCTGAGATTAGGTAAGACCATGTATGAAGATGGCGCGCCAAATATGCGGGCATACCTGCGCGAACTGGAAGATCGAGCAGAGCAGAACAATCCACCGACCCTGCCCGGCGTCGTCCTTGCCACCCTGCACTCAGCTAAGGGCTTGGAGTGGGAGCACGTCTTTCTCGTCGGAGTTTCAGAAGGATTTATGCCTTTTGGAGTTGAGGCCAGTTCGGTTAGCGCTCCCAGCAAGAGCCAGGCCATCAATGAGGAGCGCCGCCTCTTTTACGTGGGCCTCACCCGCGCAAGAAAACAGGTATATATCTCGTATTCCGGCTCGCCTAGCCCATTTCTGAGCGGACTTCTCGCTAGCCATTAATTAGGTTGCGAGCCCCAAAGCCCCTGGGCTACCCTTCTTCACATGTCAGCTCTAGCCTCGATTATCTCGGTGAAGGAAAGTTCTTCGCTCGTAATTTTGGCTGCCATCACATCAACACCGGCTGCACATACCCATCACACAACAACCGCCCCTGCTTATTTTTACAACGCCGCATTCGCTGGTAAGTGGAATAAGTACACAGGAAGCGGATCCTGGAGCACTATCGGATAACCGATACAAAGCCCCAGGGCCGCAAATCCTTAACAGGATGAGCGGCCCTTTTGCTTTTCCCGGCAACTAAAAAATGAAAAATATGAAGACCAAGAAACCAACCAACTAACCAACTAATAACCGAGAAAGAACTAGGCAAAGAAAAGGATGGTGAGGACGATGAGCGTTCTCCTAAGCGATCTACTGGTACCAGGCTGGGCAGAAGGCGATAACGCCATGAAAGGAATCAGCGATATCTCCAATGCTGATTACAACTTGCCATGCCACACAGCAGAGCCCGATACCTTCTTTGCCGAGGATGACCTCACTATTGAATATGCAAAGTCATTATGCGGTGGCTGCCCATTGCAAAGCGCATGTCTAGAAGGTGCACTGTCGAGAAGTGAGCCATGTGGTGTCTGGGGNGGAGAATTATTCCAAGATGGACGTCCTATCGCACAGAAGCGACGTGTGGGTCGTCCTCGCCTGCTTCGCGTAGAGCAATCGCAAGCCGCACCTTTACGCACATCCACACTCACTCTCAATCGTCCAGAATCTACTTATGACCTCGCTCGGATTGTGGAGATTGATGGTGATAGTTCGTTCGAGCAAGTTGCTCGCGCCGGTTAGGGCAAAGGTACTGATCTCTAGTGAGAGTAGGCCAGCGATATANGCGATAGCCGAAACTGGAATCTCTGGCGGTTCTATGAAACTCCGCACCATGGCATGCGCGCCAAGGTGCGGATTTTTCTTTGCGCGAGTAATAGATAAACACCGCACACATGGACTCTTCCCGGGAATGACCAATGGTCCAATTGATATGTGAGGACCTTCAATATCGGCGACTTGTAGATAAGGCGTCCCATCATTGGCCCATCGATCCAGCAAATCCCAGGAGACACTTTGCGCTGCAATAATCAAAGCAGGAGTGGATATTTTTGCTTCGGTGGCCATGCCGNCTCCGCTTTCCTGCCCCGCCGCCGAGAGCGCCGAACGTTGGATGATAGTTCTATGAAGTTCGGCAAAGCTTTTTCCTAAATCTGCTTGAGTTACCGAAATTCCACAAAGCTCGCCCAGCCCAACTCCCGCATCCATTTCCGGCGCTGCAGTCGTGTGATTGATAATTTGAGTACGGGTAAATCCCGATGCCTGCAAAAGAAGCAGTAAATTCTTAGATAAGCGATTGCGGCCAAATATCAGAATCGGAAATGAACTTCGCAGAAGAACTTCATTTATTGGATCCACATTTATCCGATCCACATTTATCCGATCCACATTTA
>JGI24890J29729_1000596_pt1 | contig 21383 bp, 27 predicted proteins | sample FreactcultureFD7_FD_29729 | JGI IMG/M metagenome (IMG submission 29729)
AGCGGAGGCAATAGCTGCTGAGGCGCATAAGAAAGTGAAGGATACAGAGCAGCAGGAATATTATCTGGTAAGTGTCGATGGCAAATATCTAAGAAAAGTAAATGATGATACTTATGAAGATGCTGACAATCGGGACCATGCCACATCTTTCGACTGGAAAGAAGCGCATACGCTGAAAAGGATGCTTCCGTCAGCAATAATTGAAAGTGATAAAAAACCTGATATAGGTTTCATGGATTGGCTTAGGGACAATGCACCAGAGATGGTGAGGACCACACAGCGGAGGTCATATCAGGACCGCATGCGTCAGCTGCAGGAATTCAAGAAGGACCTTGACAATAGTGGAATGAACGAATTTGACAAAACCAATGAACTTAGGAAAATTATAGGGATGTCCCCTGTTTCAGAGGAGGAGTTTAACGACCGGAAAAAACAAAAGACAGATCATGGATTCAGGAATAATAATGAAGCGGCTGAATGATGGCAAGCGGGTCCGCATCAGGAAAAAGGACCTCTCCCAGATTTCAAAGCTGGCATCTGATGCCGGCATGGAGCTGCGCATCCACCAAAAACTAGAGAAACACATTTTCATCATAAAACAACAAACAACATGATCACTAATTATCCACTGGACTGGCCATTAGGCTATCCTCGCACAAAAAACAAGAAAAAGGCAAAATTCAAATCCTCCATTGCCAAGGCTAGAGACTTCATTATTGCTGAACTGAAAAGATTCGGCGCAGATCATACGATCGTATCTACGAATATACCGCTGAAGCGTGATGGTATGTTTTACGGATCACTCAAGCCCGATGATGGCGAGGTAGGAGTTGCTGTCTATTTCCATTTGGATGGCAAACCCATTGTGCTATGCTGTGATGCATGGGACAGGATTGAAGACAATCTCCATGCCATCGGTCTGACCATTGAAGCTATGAGAGGTCAGGAGCGCTGGGGAGTATCTGACGTCAGAAATAGACAGTTTTCTGGTTTTGAAGCACTGCCAGAGAAGTCCCTGTTCAATCCTTATGTCGTGTTGGGGATTTCTGAGAGTGCCACACCTGACCAGATAAAAGCGGCTTATCGCTCGCTTGTCATATCGCATCATCCTGACAAGGGAGGTGATCAAGACACCTATGTGCAAATTGTAAAGGCATATCAAAGCTTGACCAATGCCGGCAGCTGAGATATGGACAGCGGAGCAGGCGCGGGCATACTTCGCCAAAGGCAAAAAGCTGGTCAGTGAAAAGAAGAAGCCCACCGGAGCAAAGCAGAAATGGGAAATGCAGATGTGCATCCAGCTGCTCGGCTTCACCCTGACTAATCGAAAGGTGGGGAAAAGGCTCAAGGCACTATCAGAGTATAAGCCTGGGGAGTTTGTCGAGGAGCTGACCTTTAGCAAGTCGGCAGGCTTCCGATTCGATTGGGCGATACCAACATTGAAGATAGCTGTGGAGTATGAAGGAATAGCCAGAGGCGGGAAAAGCAGGCATACAACACTCGTCGGCTACACTAAGGACACTGACAAGTATAACCTCGCCGCGGTAGAGGGATGGATAGTTCTTCGCTTCACCGCCAAGAATTACAAGACCCTGCCTGAGAAACTGAAAAATATTTTAAACCAAAAAACAATATAGGTATGTGTGTAACACAATTCACAGAATATTGCAACGCTAGCAGATTTCAAATAGATGGCGGGGACAGGAATTTTGAGCAAGACTGGGATGACCCCGATATTGAGGTTCGTCCCGGCTCATGGACACCATACAGGAGAGAGGATGGAACAATATATCAGGCAGTTTACTATCGCACTGATTTAAAGGAAATTAAAAGACTGGCAAAACTAGGTAATCCATACGCAATAAGCCATTTATCAAAATTATGAAAGCACTATCACTACTACAGCCATGGGCGGGACTCCTTGTCAGAGGTATCAAGAAGGTAGAGACCAGATCATGGAAAACAAAGCACAAAGGAAGACTCTATATCCATGCCTCAGCTAAATACACGAACGAACAGCAGCAGTGTCTTGATTCTTTTTGGGATCAAGGGCTATGTAGTCTCGATAAAGATAGTTTAGTTACCGGTGCTATCATCGGATATGTCGAACTTATTGGCTGTATGTCCGCTAAAGACTATAAAAGCGTTTGCGATGTAGGTATAGAAGATAGTTGGGGAGATACTTCTGTGTTTGACTGGAATCGCGAGTCCATTCTCGGCAATCTCATGCTCGATGGTACCCGAATAGCTTGGATATGCAAAGACATGGTCTTGTTCAAAGAACCTATCCTCTGCAAAGGTAAACTCTCTGTCTGGGACATTCCCGAAGACATTCAGAAACTCATAAATCAGCAGGTCAATCAAAACTCGGAAGACAGCTAACCATCCAAGAAGTAAGCGGGTGCGAGAGCGAAGGTTGTACAGATTAATAAGTATTCACTATATTTGTAACACTGATCCAGCTTGCCAGCGGCTAAAACAGCCGAATGAATCAGAAAAAACATACACCCTTCTTAGCGCCGATTGAGAAAATAAAACCCAATCCTCGCAATCCCCGTGTCATCACTGATCATAAGTTTGCCCAGCTGGTCCAGTCCATTCAGCAATTTCCCGATATGCTCTGGAAAAGACCCGTTGTCTGCATAACGGACGTTGACGGCTGTTTCATGCCTCTCGGTGGCAACAAGCGATATGAAGCCGCCAAGAAAACAGGACTCAAGGAAATACCCATTGTTTTGGCTGATGAATGGACTGAAGAATACCGGGCACAGTTCATCATAAAGGATAATGTCAGCTTTGGAGAGTGGGACTGGGAAATGCTCAAAAAGGAATGGAACACAGATTTCCTTTCTGAGTGGGGACTCGATGCATTGGAGATTCCCGAAGTAACCGTTCCGATTGATCTGATCGGCGCAGAGAAAAACAAACCACCGGTGATCAAGATCACATTCTCGACCTCGGCACAACTTGAAGCAGCAGCAAAGGAAATAGAAACTCTATTGACTGAGAAATATCCGGGATCATTTCTTTCAGTAAGCGCAGGAGAAATATGAGATTGGAAATAGCATCATCGAAAGCAATAAAACATGCCTGTCTGAATTACCACTATTCCAGATCGGTACCCTTTTGCGCTTTCTCATTATCGGTTTTCAACGACCAAAATGAATGGTGCGGAGTCGTCCTCTATTCCCTCGGAGCAAATCAACATCTTTCCAAAATGTTCGGGTATATGAATGGAGAAGTTGCCGAACTCACAAGAGTGGCTCTCAATGGCAAGATTCAGCCTGTCTCAAAAGTGATTGCCATCAGTCTGAAACTGCTGCAGAAGAAAAACCCGCTGATCAAAGCCGTTATCAGTTACGCAGATATGGATCAGGACCATGTCGGCACTATCTACCAAGCATCAAACTGGACTTATATTGGAGATGTCGAAACATATAAGCCTACGCCCAAATATCTGATTCATGGCGTTGTCAAGCATGGAAGAACTATTTCAGCAAATGGCTGGAAGCAGAACATTGAATGGCTCAGAAAGCATATTGACCCGAAAACGGAGCTGGTATTTACCAAAGGCAAAAGGAAATATGCCATAGGATTCACACCTGAGGCAAAGAAGCTGCTGTCGTCACTATCAAAACCATATCCAAAGAAAACAATACCTGCGATAGAAGCATAACTGGTAATGCGTTGGACTATCCAGTCCAAAGAAGGGGTTCGAGGCCACCCTATCGCTCTAATTTAATTTCAAATGTCTGCAAATGTCTAAAAAAGATGATAGCAAAGAAAAGCCTAATGCAAGGAGAAATGACTATGAGCTTATTGATCAGGCTATATCCAAATCATTTGCCAATCTTTTGGGCAAGAGCGGCAAGATTCCGACCATTGAAAGCATTGCTACAGAGGTCGGAGTTGATAGGAAGACCGTTGAGAGACATTTAAAAGACCGTTCATTCGAGGATAGATTCTCAGTCCTTCGTGCCGGATCTGACAAAGTGCTGATGATCCTATTCCAGCGGGCCATCAAGAGCGAGAATCCCAAGTTCATGGAGATGTGGCTGGAGCTGTTTGAGGGACTGGGAGCAAAAAAGAAGGATGAAGTTCAGAACAATTTCAAATTCGTCATCACCAACAAAAAAGACTAAGATGAAGGTATTCCTTGCGATGACTACAATATCTGCTATAATGGCGTTAAATATTATATGTGTAACATATAACTCAGTTTGGCAATTTAAACCCAGAATAATCCATAGATATAAAATAGTTACCTATTCTAGTAGCTACAGCCCATGTGGAGCATTAGAGTTGGATTCCGAAGTATTCTATATTGACACGACTCATATTCAATAAAAAAGAGGAGTAAACTAATAAAGTGTCCACTTCTTTGAGCAAAAAATAGCATTTTATGACTGTTGAGATAGAGTTTGACTCAGAGCTGACTCTGCCATGCTACCGACATCTACGGAACAGCACAGCAGACACAAACCTATTATGGGGAGGACGAGATGGCGCCAAGACACGCGAAGTTGCTCAGGAGATGATCGTCAAATGCCTCTCATTGGATTACTTTACGTGCCTGCTCGTCAGAAAGACCTTTGCTTCTATCAAAGATAGCCAGTGGGCAGTGATCAAAGAAGTGGTCGAAGAATGGGGATTGAGCCAGTTCTTTATCTTCAAGGTAAGCCCGTTAGAAATACAATGCGTCAACGGCAATAAGTTTATCTGTCGCGGTATGGATGACCCTGCAAAGGTGAAATCAGTCAATAATCCGTCCCATTGCTGGGTGGAGGAAGCAAATCTGCTCACGCAGGAGGACTATGACACGCTATCTACTACACTTCGTACTAACAAAGGACGTGTACAGGAATGGCTATCATTCAATCCTGAAACGGAGGAACACTATGAAGACTTCTGGATGGTGAAAAAGTGGCCGCTGCTCAAAGAGTACCGAACTGATAGCGACATCATCGAGATAAAACTCAAAGATAGCACCATTACACTAAGCTATACCAGCACATGGACTACCTACCATGATAACCCGTACTGCTCATCCGAGCGAAGGGCAAAACTGGAGAATCTCGCAGCGACGAACCCATTTCATTATGATGTGTTCACAATGGGCAAGTGGGGACGCCGCGCGAATGATAGCCCCGCCGCTTTCGCTTTCAACCGAGAAAAACACATTGGACCTACTAAATGGAATCCTCAGGAGGTTACGATAGTCAGTTGTGATTTCAATAGAAACCCTATGACATGGTCAGTGTTTCAGGTCATCAATAACGGCGAGGTAGTAGGCATTGAGACATTCAAGATACCCAACTCAGGTACTCCGGCAATGTGCCAATATCTGAAGTCAAACTATCCCAATGCTCTCTTTATGATCACGGGCGATTCATCAGGCAACAACGGCACAACGCTAACCAATGATCACGTCAGCAACTATACCCTTATGCGGAAACCTGAGCATCTTGGATTAGGAAACGGGCAATTTAGAGTACCAAAGAGCAATCCAAAGGTGAAAGACAATCTCACTTTGATGAATATGGTTCTGAGTCAAGTCAAATGCACATTCGATCCGGTAAGATGCAAGCACCTGATCTATGATTTTGAGAATGTACGAGTGCTGCCGACGGGTGATCTGGATAAATCAGATCGGCAAAACGCAATGAAGCAAGCCGATGCGCTCGATACATGGAGATATTTCTGTAATACTTACTTCCGACATCTGTTGAAATAAAAAGCCGCCAGAAGGGTGTCTGACGGCCTAATGCGGCTATGCATTGACAATAAAAATGAACTACAAAGTTAAATAACGATTTTCATAAATTATGAACTATGTTCGTTTTTCATTTATATTTGTGAATAAATCTAGCATATGTCATCATGTTCCAGCTTTAAGGTTCAGCTTCCTTCAGCTATATCCAACTTCACGGTGATAGGCAATCTGACACCATCACAGAGTTACAAATGGTGCCTGAAAGATAAATTCGGGAACAGACTCTATGGCACAGCCATGACAGATGGTGCAGGGACGATCATCATATCAGACATTTCTCTATCAAATCTACTCAGGTCATTCTCTGGTTCATTCATTCTTACCGTCGCTAAGACAGGCAACGAGGTCAATGATCAGTTTACCATATGCGGAGGCGGCACGTATTCAGAAATCATTATTTCAATGTACGAATGGACAGGAACGCCGCCAGTTGCGGTAATAGGACAATGCACATGACAACACTAGATATCATACTTCAGGGCTTTATGAATGCCCTATGCATCACCGCCTTATTCTTTGCATTGGAGGATGGCATGATCTTCGCGCCGCTCCGCAGAATACTTGATAGAAGGGTGAAGTCACAATTTGTAGCTAAGCCACTATATCAGTGCACTATCTGCATGTCTTCTTTCTGGTCAATAGTTACCTGGATTGTCAAAGGTGTCGAATTCGATATATTCAGTTTAGCATGGGTGATTCTTGTCACTGCCGGATTCAATGTATTGTTCTCATATCCTATCGCACATGTAGTTTTCAAATATCAAATGAGCAGAACAAATGACAACCGTTAAGTTTGCCGAAATATTGAATTCTGCCGGTTGGACGCAAACCGGGTCATGCAACTGCGGAGGCGGGATGTTGGTTTTTTCCAATCCTAGCAAACCATCCTATCAGATCAAAATAAACGTACAGATTGATTTCTTCTATGCCTATTGTGATGCATTCTGCGTCAAGTCTCATTACCTCTCACAGCTCGCAAACTATCTCACCACTATATGAAGAAATTTATCAAACTTCTTTTCACTCGCGCGGGCATGGTCAAGACTAAGCCTTTCCCGGAATCAAAGTACATCATCAAAGAAGCCTTTGAGGTTGATGGCGTGAAATACTATGAGATGGACAGCATCTTCAATATACCTTGCCTCAGAGGTCTCGGAGCACTCAAATTCTATGAGGAAATGAACATGAAATGCTCGGCTGACTTCCTGAAAGCCCATTCAGCGGCAGTCAAAAATGAACTTCGCAGAAACCCGATTGACATATTCAAAATAGATCAGCTCAACAATATGCTTTCAGAGAGGTTGAATTTTGTCGTTGAAACCGATATGGTTTACAAGCTGGCCAGTGTCGTCTATTTCGATGAGAATGAAAACCCTGAGGAATATGAGCCTGAGTACAATCAGCGCAAAATCGAAAAATGGAAGAAAGCTGAAGGCGTGAACGCTTTTTTTTTACGTCAGCCAATACAAAACTTGGTTCCGTTTTTGAATGGGCAAGACATAGATATCCAGAACTATTCGATGGCGGTAAGCGAAATAACAAAGTCACATTTGGAAATTATCTCAGCATCGCTATCGGACGAACAGAGGAAAATCTATATGACAGTCTTACAATAGTCTCTCAATCCGGCTTGGGGCCACAAAAGCCTATCGAGCAATATACACTCCCCGAATACTATCATGCTCTCAACAAGGTAGTATTAAAAGCCAAACAGATAGAATCCCAAAATAGGCGCAATGGATAATGTAATCATCAATGTAGATTTTGCAATGGAAGGCGCTGCCGACCTTATAGCATCACTAGTAGAGGCTGGCAAAATAGATCAGGCCACAGCACAGGCATTTGTCAAATCCCATACTGCCAAAAAGGAAGCGGTCACTCAGACCACAACTGCAGTCAAGAATGAGACAAAAAGTATAGCAGATCTCGCAGCAGCAAATAAAACTCTGACTGCAAGTATACCTGTAGTTGCCACCAAGCAGCACAGCGATGCAATGAAGGAAAATACAGCCCAGCATAAAGCCGCTGCGGGGAGTATTGCTGAAGTTCGTGCTAAATTAGCTGAGGTCAAGGCCCTCTATGAGAACTCAGGCAATAAGAAATACCTCGCTGAGATGATCGCACTGCAAGGGGAGCTGAAAGAATATACCAAGGACATGAAGACTTTGGGATTGGCGGCATCCACCACTGACCGGTCATTGCAATTGCTCACCTCCGCTGGTACAGGTCTATTCGCTGCATATGGTGCCGGCACAGAGGTATTCGCAAAGTTGACAGGCAGTGAAGAAGAGGCGGCAAAGGCAGCAGCTAAGACTCAGCAGTCTATTTTGTTCCTGATGCAGATCACCGAGATAGCGCGTGCCATGCGTGAGGCAGGTGAGATAAAGGCGCTGGTGATGGCAAAATATGTCCAGATACAGGAAAGGCTCGGCATAACCACCAAGCAGAAACTAGCTGCTGCAGAAGTCGAACTCGCCGCGGCTACATCTCTAAATACTGTCGCCAAAGAAGCTGAGGCAGAAGCCACAGTTGAAGCTACAGTGGCAGAAGAAGGCAGAGTCACTACACAGGCAATTGAGAATGGACTGATGTCAGAGAGTGTAGCAGTGAGATGGCTGGCAGTGGCGGCACAGGAAGCCCTCAATATTGCAATGGGGCCGATCGGCTGGGCAGCAATTGCCATCGGAGCACTGGCGGCGGGATATGCCCTGTTCAGCAAATCAATTGCCTCTGCAGAGGAAAGGGAAAAATCGTTGAATGCCCTGATTGATGCGGGCAATAAACTGCGCGAAGAGCGACTGAAACAACTCAATATGGAGCATGATATTCATATTGGCAACATCAGCGCAGAGGAGGAACTGGCAAAAGCCCGTGGAGCAGGTGAGGTTGAAATGTTGCAACTGGCAAAGAAAAGGCTCGATGGTGATAAGGAATATCTTTTGCAGCGTGAGAAGATTAACGAGGTATTCGACTACTTCTATCACAAATTCTCAGATGGTACCAATGGATATGAGAGGCAGAAAGAAAAGGTCGAAGAACTAAGAGAGACCATTGTCAAGCTGAGAAAAGAGCAGGACAATATCAACAATGGCAAAGCGCCTACGCTCGGTATGGACAAAGACAAGCTGGAGAAGAAGATCAAAGAGGAAGAGGAAAAATACACGCGCCTCAGAAAGCCGCTCGATGAGTTTGATGAATATCAAAAGGCTGCCCAGGAGAATAATACTGCCCGTGCTGCAAATCAAACTGAGATAGAGGAAAAAGAACAGGAATTAAGACTCAAGAATGCCCGCGACTATGCTGAGCGCCGTGTCGTCATCGCAAAGAAGTATTCACAGGAGGAGCTTGATTCTAAGATAGCGCTCAACAATCAGGAGTTAGCACTAAAGTTGAATGGGATAGATCCGGAGCATCAGGGAGAAAGGGCACTTGCCATCACTCAGGCTCAAGAAAAGGAAAAAGAGATCAGAGCAGCCTTTGCCACCGACCAATTGAATCGGGACAAAGAGCTGCTCGCCTATCAACTGGCCTATATAAAAGCTGACCTGCCGAAACGACTGGAACTTACCCGCGAAACAATCGAGGATGAGCGCAGGATAAAAGTGTTGGCGGCCAAAGATGATGCCGGAATGATCTTGCAGATAAATAAGGATGCAGCAGAGAAGGATAGGCAGGCTCAAAGGGATTCAGCCTATCAAATCGCATCCGAGAAACTAAAGATTGCTCAGATGGGCATTCAGGGCAAGATCAGTTCTTCTGTTCCCGGTACCAGCGGTCAGCTTGAAGCACAAAAAGAGCTGGTTGAGAATCAGAGGCAGATAGAGATATTGAGTGCAAACTACTCTATCACCAATGAGCAGGAGAAACAAGCCAAGCTGATTGCCATTGATCAGGAGGCAGCGCAGAAGAAAAAGAAGTTGCAAGAGGATGCCGATAAAAGCGAACTGGCAGATCAGATGAAGATGATGGAGCGACTGCAAAAGCAGAATGAACTCGACATCAATAAGGATAATCCTGACCTGACTAAAGGCGGCGCTGAAAAAGCGGCACAAATAGAACTTAAATCACAGATTCAGCTTGATAAGGATAAGCTTGCATTGCTTGAAGCCTATGCGGATGAGAGTATAGCGAAGGAACAGGAGGTAGCTGATACGATATTATCAATAAAAAAAGACCTTCTTGATAAGACCAATGCACTGAAGAAAAAGGAACAGGAGTTTGCCGAGGAGGTCGAAAAGCAAGTGGCCGACTTTATGCTGAATACTGCAAAGGATATAACCAGCGCAGTATTCGAAAATCAGAAGACTGCCCGTGAGAACTCTTTGCAGGGTACAATGGATCATCTCAATGCAGATAAGCAAGCGGAACTGTCAAATAAAGCACTGACCGAAGAGCAGAAAATGGCAATCGACCGAAAGTATAAAGCTGAGGAATCTGCCGCCAAGCTGGCTGCATGGAAAGCAGATCAGAAAGCCAAAGAGGAGCAGGCGCTAATCAATGGCGCCCTGGCATTTACTATGTCACTGGCTCAGCAGGGCTATCCTGCCGGACTCGTCACGGGTGCTTTAGCAATGCTATCAGCGGGAGTTCAGGCGGGCATCATCGCCTCTCAGTCCCCTCCGAAGTTTGCAAAGGGTGTAATAGGACTGCAAGGGCCGGGTACAGCAACATCCGATTCAATACACGCCATGCTCTCCGCTGGGGAGAGTGTGATGACAGCAGAAGAGACCAAGAACTATAGACCGGCACTGGAAGCAATGAGACAAGGCAGTTTCATGGATAGCTATATCCCGATGTCAGATATAAACGCAATGCTCAATGGTGTGGGTGTACACGTACAGGGCACAGATACTGGGGAACTGGTGAGCGAGATACGAGGGCTCAGATCGGATATAAAAAGTAAAAAAGAGGTCAACATCAGCATGGATGAGCACGGTTTTACCAAGCATATCACTCACGGCAGCACACGCACACAATATTACAATAGCAGATATAAATTCTAATACTGATGCTCAGATACACGATAATAGATAAAACCTCCGGCACAGATGTCACAACTGTAATAGACGAACCTGTATCGTTTGATGCCATAGAACTGCATTTGGGTAGGGATAAGAACTATCATGGGTTCTTTGATCAAGTCAATGATACCGTCAACGGACTGAAGTATTACAAGGCAGGATATGCCATTTTAAAGGCAGCCTATCAGAACTTTGGCATTGATGCAGATGTGAAACTGATGATAGAGTTTTCATGCGATGATACCAGCAGCTTTCTTCCTCTCTACACAGGTAGATTCAATTTCTCAAAGTATAAGGAGACAACAGGTGTGAACGGCTGCTATGTCGAGGTGGGGCTGGAAAACGGAAATTGGCTGATGTGGTTCAAGAACAGAATGGATCATGAAGTGCCACTGGACAGCCGAGAATGTTTCGATGAAGGATATGCGCAGCTGCCAAACTATGCAGGATTGGGAATGAGTATTGTCTTGCCTCCGAAGAGCATCAAGCAGCTTGACTATGCAGTCTATAATTACGTACCTCAATACTATGCACAGCCATGATACTAATGACAAACCCAATATCCACCATTATTATTAAGAGGAGGATTGCTAACCGTTACAACGCCTTGACCATTGGTGTACAATTCTGTTGCGCAAATAGAGTTGTAGGTAGCATTGCTACTTGTATCCAAGCGATTTCCATTTATATCGGAAGGGTAACATTTATAATTAGTACAAAGCGTTTGCTTTTTACACGCTTGGCTTGATACAAGAGTAATTGCGCAGATGAAAATGAAAAATATCTTCATGATGATAGTATTTATAATTTAAAAATAGATAAAAACAATCAAATATGTCTGTCCAAATACAAAAAACCTTTCAGGACAATTGTAAGACGCCACTAAATAGGCAAGGTAGCTCTAATGAATTTGCTAATTCAAAATTATCTGACATAGGCGGGGTAGAAAGCACCATATTTACGCCATACGCTTTCATTGTCAATCAGGAATTGCCCAATTTCCCGGGCGGCGTTGGTGAGGCGCAAGATGGAACCAGAGATACAATAACGGATGTAGATTATATATTTCAGTATGAGCCAGACCTAGATTACATATCATCTGTATGTAAAGTAGACTTCAAATTTAATGTTTGTTTAACTCTATTGGATGAGTCTGACGATGCATTTAGCAATTCTCCATATGGGCATGTATACTGCTATGTCTATAAAGGAGTGGACTGGGCAGAGGCATATTCAAAAGGACCGATCAATACATCTACATCAAGTATTCCATTTACTGGAAATGATTGCAATGTTCCATTCATAACTAAAGTATTTACTGCTACTCATTACTATAATGGAGGGGTGAAAGACCACCAATCTGAAAGCGTTGAATACCATGCAGAAGTTCCATTCAACAGAGGGGATAAGTTATTTGTATTTGTATATCTTGATGCACAATATGGGATGCAATTTGGATTAAATATTTACAGTGGAGAATATAACACAAGATTTTCTCCCTTTGCAATAGATGGCTTTTTAGCATTCCCATTGACTGGATTTATGGGATCATCTCAAGTAGATGCACCATATGCACCAGCTGCACCCTATACAGCATATACAGATAATACTTGGATATCAAACGGAATTTGCTTGAGTGTAAGAAATTCAATAGGATCTACAACTCCATTTGTTGTTACTGTAAATACTTTCCCAGGTATTACAGCGGGAGTTTTTTATTTAAAACAAAGTGGATATAGCCCTATTAAAATAGTAGCCGCATCAGGTGTTACATTGACATTTACAGGAAGTGATACTACTACAAATGTTGGTGCTTTAGTTGAGGTGCATATGTCATCCGCAACTGCAGGAGTAGTCACAATATATCCGTTAGGGTATAAGCCAAGCGCAAATTTCACCGTGACAGCTGATCAATCCTATTGCCGAATCGAGATACTGTCTCAGGTAGCGCCTGCCGACCCTTCGAATGTATATATGGTAAATGAAGCACTGAGCCGCGCCGCCGAGATAATCACTAACGGTCAGATGCGGGTGAAAAGCGACTATCTAGGCAGGACAGACTCTCAGCCATATACTAGCAGCACCGACGGTGCCGGTTCTCTCGAATGTCTTACCAATGGTTTATTGATCAGAAACTATTCCCCTGTCAAAGCCTTATATTGGGGCAACTTTTCCACGCCTACAACAGTCATTCCCGGTACTAGCCACACACCGGCACTCAGCGAACTCACCTCCGGCAGTCCGGCAAGCGCCTTTTATCAGTTTACCAATAGTGCCGCCATCACATTCACCATCCCGACCAATGGTACAGCTGCTCTACCGATAGGAACTCAGATACTCATTCAGCAGTCAGGAACGGGATTGATCACCATCGACCCGCAGGATACAGGCGGCGAAGTGGTCATAATTGATTGCCCGGATAACAATTTGGTAAGTGCCGGAGTGAATACCTACATGATGATAACTAAGGTAGCTGACAATGAATGGCTGCTCGCATCACATGCGCCAATGTTCGCATCATTCAGACAGATGTTTGCCGACCTCCATGCTATTCATGCACTGGGCATGGCAATTGAGCCCGATGCTGACCGCTCAGGCTATGATAGACTCAGGGTAGAACCTATTGAATACTTCTATAACAATACCGTGCTGATGACATGCGAAAACGTAGATATGGTTGAGCGTGATGCAGAGGATGGAAATATGATCGCATACCTCAATATTGGCTATCAGAAATGGGAAGCAGAAGGCACCAACGGACTTGATGAATTTGCCACCAAACGTCAATATAGAACAGGCATAAAAGCTATAGACACTGCTATGGATAAGATCAGTAGAATGGTAGCGTCAGGATATGCCATAGAGACCACCCGCCGTAAATTCTTCATGGCAAATACCACCGACTGGAGGTTTGATAAAGATATGTTCATCATTTGCCTGAAGCGGAATGGTGATGGTTCACTGGCGGTAGAACAGGGGGATATCACCGACCCCTATAACATCATCGATCCTGCTACAACATACAACTGGAGGATATCGCCCGTCAGAAATGCGCTGCGCTGGGCATGGTTTATATTGCAGACATTAATCAATCCATCGACAGCAAAGCTGATATTCAACTCAGGTGACGGAAACTTCTATGCTCGTGGTGAGCAAACCACTGATCCGCTGGAGTCGGGACCGCTATCTGAATCAGGCAATATCGATCTTGCCGACTACGCATCAGCCAAGGCACCGCTATTCAAGCCCGAGCTTGTCAAGTTCAAATATCCTTTAGGATATACGCAATGGACATCGATCTATGCAAATCCATATGGCCTGATAGGGTATTCAGTCAATGGCAGTGCTGTTCAGTACGGATGGATACAAGACCTCAAGTACAGCGTATTCAAAGGTACGGCAGAGTTTACTTTAAAACCAAAAATTTAATATAAAGCAAACATAGTTCATAGTTTATTTACTTTTGTAACAAAATCTTCCATATGACCACAGACGCATTAGCATTAGGGATTTCTTTACATCGGCAGATAGCCGACGCTTCCGTCTTGAAATCTACACAGATAAATAGCTTGAAAGCTGCCGTACCTGGTGTGGATGATGGCACACTCAGCGAACTCATTAAGATTCTTTCTGAGTATCATGATAAGGTGATCTCTGACCTGCAGGAGAAAATTGATAGTCTCTCAGGCGATTATACCACTCCAAAAGCTTAATTATGGCACTAATATTCCCAAAATATTCCTTTGTCCAGAACGGCGCTGAGACGTATGATAGTTGTTATGCAGATGCAAGTTTTTGCCTACCTACTTCTTCCATAGGAAATCTGAAGTTTCAGGTCACCATCAACATTGCCGTATCCGACATCGCGCGTTTTTTTTCAAACATCAATTATTTTGCCATTGTTCCGGCAGATTTTGACTGTAGTGCTCGTCAATATGATTGGGTAGACGGCGGCTTAGCACCTGCGCATCCTCTTCACCACTTACCGATAATGACCGACCTGAATGCGCAAGCTGTATTCAACGGCACTAGCTATGATGTCACAATGTGGGCATCAGGTACGCCATCATCGGTAGACTACAACTCCCTCACAACAGCGAATAATGTCATGGCATGTCCTATAGGCACATGTTTCAAATTGGTACTGGTGAGCGATTACTATAGCGGTGATCTCTGGCCAACAGACCCATATGTTGAGGGCTTGGCAAAACGCTGGTATTATGGTTGCACAACATGTTTCACACGGATTGCCCTACAGGAGTGCTTTACATCTGTACTGAGTTATTCCAACAACTCTGACGCTTTTGATTTTAATTATAGTGCCGCACCAGCTGGGTACAAGAATAGAGTCGAGTTGCCAATATATCTGAGCAATCCAATGCTGGAGACTGACGAAAAGATATATACCAAGTCTGATGGCTCAATTATGAAGCTATATGAGCGTCAGGATGAAGTGTACAACCTCACTACTGACTACATGCCTTATATATGGCTCAAGAACCTGCAAATTGCCCTCTCGCACGATACGATCAATATCACGAATCCGAATGCATCCAGCTTTGACCCGCTCAACACGGCGATCAACTTTGTAAAAAAGGACAATTTGGAATTCAAATATCCGGGAGCAAATCAATCTGCTCTTGGGAAGGCTTCAGGCAAGCTTTTGAACTCTACTCCTATTCATCTCATAAATAATAACTGCAACTGATATGTATTCAATAATACCGATACCGACACCAGAAAAGAGCAACCTTTATGAAAAAAAACAGCGTGGTATAATCATCTGCGCTACCGGACATAGCTATTACGGCATGATGGCAGTACGGCTTGCTATTTCTATTCATGTATCAGACCCAAAGATGCCTATTGCGCTGATCACCGAAGGCGCGGCTTATAACTGGGCAGTGAAAAAGTATAGCTGGCTTTTTGACAAAATCGTGATGTGCCCAAATGAGTACCTTTATGTGGGAGATGTCCGCACTGATATAAAGGTCAAAACATATGCCGACATCCTTTCGCCATACAATGAAACCATCCTCATAGATGCTGATACGATATGGCTAGGCAAGAAAAAGCCAGCCGAACTGTTCGATAAGATGGCTGATACCAATCTTTTCTTTCCATGCGCAGCTGCAGTTGATATCAACGATCCGGATATCGACAAAAAATGTTTTGCTTATTTCGCCGTTCCCTCCGATACCAAAAAGGCTTATAAGTTTAGTTCTGGAATATACTATGATCTCACGTCTGAATTTATCTATTTCAAAAAAAAGAAGGTCAAACAGTTCTTTAGCACGGCTCGCAACGTATTCAATAAACCAAAGAATGCGATTAAAGAGTTTGCCGGTGCCAGTTACAATGAGCAGATTGCCTTTACTGTCTCGTTGCTGATAAATAAGATCAACATAGATGATCCTCTTTTCAAACCTACCTATTGGTCAGGATGGAAGGAGACAAATAAAATTTATAACTTTGTAGAGCTATCCAACTCACACTACATACTCTCGGTGGGCGGAAATAAGACTCCACCACACATCAGGCGGGAATACGAGAACCTCGCAAAAGCTTACATCGGCAGAATCAAGGCATTTGATATCCCTGCAATATTAGAAAACAAGATCACTCACCTGCCATCCCGCAGAAACGATTAAGCACATGGAGATTACTACCGACTTTTTGCAACCCTACCTTCAGGGCCTCAAAAAGCATAAGAATTATGATAGCACTACAAAGCTATACAAGGAACTGAAAGTACATGCTGATGGGGAGACTCCAGATGATCTGCTGATGGCGCGACGCCCGGGCGAAAGTCAGACTATTTTTAAGTATCGTAAGGATATATACCAGCCTAAAACGAAGATGGTATTTAATAAAATACTGAATTCACTGGCTAAGATCAGCCGATCTGTAGACTGGAATATTGACTACTCCAAAAATGTCACTACCGGTGTTGGCAGTTCTTCGCTACAGGAATACTGCGACGTGGACTATCCCAAATTTGGAAATCTCACAAACTGGATGTTTGCGATCGGGCTAAAGCAATACCTGATTGACCCTAATGCTGTGGTGTTGGTGAGGATGAATGATATCCCTCAGCCCAATGAACTGCCTGGTCCTGTGATGGAGATATTTAACTCCGATCAAGTATATGACTTTGTAGAGCGTAAGTATGCAGTATTGTTGAGTACAGAGACTGCAACATATACAGTCGATAATATTACCCATACAGATGGAAAGATATTTTACGTAGTCACTCCTGAAGAGATCGTGAAATTTTCTCAAAATAATTTGGGCGCCACATCATGGATACAGGAGTCTACTATCCATAATATGGGCGTTCTCTCTTGTTTTAAACTTGGCGGTCTCGTCAAAGAGAGCGGTCAGGAATTCCTATATGAGAGTAGAATAAATGGATGTGTGCCGAGTCTTAACTCTGCCATCATGATATACTCTGACAAGCAGGCTGAAATGGTGCAGCATGTGCATAGTTTGATGTGGCAGTATCAGACACAGAAGTGCAAAAAATGTAGTGGTTCTGGATTTTTTAAACCCAATATGGATGCAGCACCTCTGGAAGTGTGTACAGAGTGCAATGGAAATGGTACGGTACCAACCAGCCCATATGAGAGCATGGTGATCAATGCAAATACAACTGCACCGGGCGACAATCCCGTTCCGATCCCGTTAGCGGGCTATATCCAAAAGAATGATGTAGCGACCATGCTGAAGGCAATAGATGAGTCTTATGATGGAGAAATATATGATGCCTATGCTGCTGTGAGTATGGAGTTTCTCGCAGATAGCCCATTCGCTCAATCTGGTATTGCCAAAGCTGTAGATAGGGATGAGCTTAACAACTTCGTACATTCGGTGGCCACCGATTTAGTACATATCCTGCGTAAGTGCTATTGGCATATAGCGATGATGCGCTATAGCTACACAGTCAAGGATGCTGCAAAAATAAAGGCTATGTGCCCGAATATTGCAGTACCGCAGAAATTTGATCTACTGAGTGATACCTTCATAATTGACGAGATTGCCAAACTGCGTAATGCGCAGGTAGACCCAGTGATTGTAGCGGCGTTAGAAGCAGAATATAATAGCAAGAAATTTAAAGATAATGACGAGCTGGTTGATCTTCTCAATGCTGTATATAGCCTAAATCCATTCCCTGGTGTCAATACTGCTGACCTCATGACACGCCTTACAAATGGCGGTATTGAGATATTGGACTATATCATCAGCTGCTACATCTTTGAATTTGTAAAGACGGCTGTGGATCAGAACAAAGGGTTCTATACCATGCCTCGTGAAAAACAAAAGGACATTCTAAAAACATTGGCACAGGAAAAGCAGGACGAAATCACCGGTGAGGCAAAGTTAAAAGCGGAGCTCATGAAAGCTGCTGCCCAAGAACCAAATCCGGGCAATGCTGGAGGCGGAACTCCTGACCCTTCAACTGCAAAATAATGCCTGCACATCCAACCATACAAAAGCTGCTCAATAGTATTGATGCCGGAATCATTGAATTCAGTGGCTCAATGGGTTCTTTTGATCTGGAGCTATATCACCAGATAGAGACCATGGTCAAAGATATGGATGTAAAGGATGGTGCGATAGTCAATAATGCTAAGAATCTATCAATGATAGGTAAGGCAAAATCTAAAATAGAGCAGATTGTCAGGAGTGATAAATTCAATAAAAAAATATCAGGTTTATTCTCTTCCCTGAATATTATCACTGATATTCAACATGATTATTTTGCGGAAATGTTCGAAGACTTTGAACCGCATGATAAATTGAAAGAACTGCAGCATCAGACCATCAGTGACACCATAGACTCTCTGAAAGGTGCCGACATGAAAGGTCCCGTTATTGACAAGGCTCAGGAGATCCTCCGCACGAATATTACGAAGGGGAAATCATATTCAGGCATGATGAATGAGGTTCGGGACTACCTTATTGTAAACGACGGTCCAATGGTCAGCCATGCCAAGCAAATCACCACCGATACACTCAATACCTATGCCGGCACATACAACAAAATGATTGCGGCAGATCTCGGCTTAGTATGGTATATGTACGTCGGTGCGATCATAGAAACCTCACGGGCATTCTGTAAGGCCTGTATAGCAAAGGAGTTCATTCATGAAAGTGAATTTTCACAAGTCATACAGGGTAAATTCCCGGAGTTCAAAGAAATGAATGGAGAGATCAATAAAAAGACTGGCCTGCCGGAAGGATTAAAGCCGGGTACCAATAAATATAACTTTGAAGAACTGCGCGGAGGCTGGGAGTGTAGCCATCTTGTAGTACCTGTGAGCGCTGCTATAGTGCCGAAATTCCTTCGGGCAAAGTTTCCTGATTAAATATTTTCTAAGACAACATGATTCTTAGCCAGTAATCTAAGGTGTTAAAATTATCTATACGTCTATATCGTGTCGCATATCCTTGTTTATGAAAATCTTCCCCACAGTCCGTTACTTTTTCGGGCTTTATAAATTCATTAAAAGATACTGGATCTAAGTGTTTCCACAAATACCTGAAATGCACTGTTCCATCAATTTTATCAGGTTTATTCCAGCCATTCCCATCATATGGCTTACCATATTCTGACCCATCATTTATTCCAATGACAGAGGCGTTAAAACTATGCTTTTGCAAAAAAACATATCCAACATACCTAAAATATATGCTATACTTTTCAAGCTCGCTAAGCATACCTGCTACTTTTCTAAGCCTGTGATTTTGCGACATCGTTATTTTTTTAGTGGGTATGCATTAATCATTTTCAATATTGCTTCTTTATCGCTGACTTTTCCGCGATATGGATTGTTGGATAAAATCTCAGCTTTTACCATGTCAATTTTCATTTGAATATCACATGGGATTTCTCGAATAAGCTTGTCTTTAGCGGTGCAATCCTTTTCTGCCATATATCAATTTTATAGCACAAAGATATACCTTTCTTTCAGAATTTCATATTCTATGAACATTGTTCATAATCCATTTATATTTTTGTGGTACAAACAATTCTCCAGATGAAAAAACTTCTCAAAGTTACTAAGCCCGATGGCACAATCCATTATGTTGCGTTAGCCCTTAAATCTCACTTTCTGGCACATAACAATCTCGTCAAACCGGCTGATCAATATCTGCTGGAGGAAGTAGACGAGAGTACTATAGATCGCACCAAATGGAAGGATGAGAATTTCGCATCTGTATCAGTCCAAAATACCAAAGAACTTACTGACAAGATCAGTGAGCGTGATGCAGAGATCGAGAAGCACAAACTCGAAAAAGAGGAGTTGCAAAAGAAACTGGATGCAATACTTGCTAATGCTCTTCCGGCTAATGATGTGATAGCTAAAATCAAATCAGCTACTACAGTAGATGAGGTAAATGAGATAGTAGGCAATGATATCCGCGTCAGCGTGGTCAAGGCTTCTAATGCCAAGATCGCAGAACTCGAAGCTAAATAAGAGCAAGAACCTAAATAATTCAAATCACTAAAATAGGCTTAACAGCAACAGTATGAAAGTATCTCAGTATCTCATCAATCAGGCAAAAAAAGCAGGCGTAACCATTACACCTGAAGACCTTGTAATTATTGAAGCATTAGAAGGCGATGTGCCACCTACTGCGGTCAACCTGATCGATGCCAAGCTTATGACCATCGATGCCGCTGAGGCTAATCCGACACTTAAAAATAAGCTGAAGGCGGAGGCATTGAATGCTGTAGATGTGAAGCTAGAAGCACTTCTTGATACTGTAGGTGCTACTGAAGACCAGAAAACAGCTATAAAAGCAATCACCGGATCGTACAATAAGATCGATGAAGCAAGAAAGCTGATCAAGACAATACTGGATGAAAAAGGAGCTGGCACTGCAAAAGGAAAAGAAGCCGATTTGATAGCAAAATTGGATAAGGCTAATGGTGATCTCGCGAAGATGGCAACTGATCATGCTGCAGCATTAGCAGCTAAAGATGCAGAAGTCGAAAACAAGATCAATGCCATAGAGCTTGGCTCTTTGTTCGTAGCTGATGATTTCGGCGCGCTTCCGGCAGAGACACCGGAAGCGGTCAAAAAGGCTTTTGCACAAAGCATATTTGACAAAGAATTAGCAAACAGCGGCTATATTCTCAAACGAGTAGACGGTAAATTGGAGCTGCGCGAAGCCGATGGCTCTAAAGTATATAGTAAAGAGAATAACCTTGAGGTTAATCTAACAGATTTCAAAACACGGGTCTTAGACCAAAATAAAGTTCGCAAGGTGTCGGATATCAAAACCGAGACAACAGAAGTAAAGCTTCCTGAAGGTCAAAAAGGGTTATCAAAGCACATAAGCGGTTCTGTCAATCAGATGGAAGCCGAAGCTATGGCAGAGCTCAACCTTAAGCCCTGATAGAGCAATTCACCACAATCAAATTTTTTCCAAATGGCAATATCTGCTGCCGGTATTGCGCCCTTTATAAAACTGCAATCTGCAAAAGTTTTCAAAGGAGCGTATCCCGCAAAAAAACTTACTCCCGCTGGATATCTATCCATGCTTCTCAAGGCACCACGCCCGAATATCATATCGGCTGG
>JGI24890J29729_1000597_pt1 | contig 21333 bp, 19 predicted proteins | sample FreactcultureFD7_FD_29729 | JGI IMG/M metagenome (IMG submission 29729)
TCGAAAAGCTCCTCAGGAGTGCCGCTTTCACCAAAATGATCATTCATACCCATACGAAAAACATGTGTTGGTTTGTGCTCTGCAAGTAGCTCACTTACTGCACCACCCAGGCCACCATTTATTTGAGCCTCTTCAATGGTTATAACAACTCCCGTTTTGCTAGCTGATTTAATAATAGCGACTGCATCAAGAGGTTTGATGGTTGGTACATGCAAGACATCTACTTCAATCCCATCATTTGCAAGTTGTCGCGCTGCCATAAGTGCTTTATATGTCATGGTGCCGGTTGAAATAATAGATAAAGCACCACCTTCCCGCATTAGATATGCTTTTCCTATTTCAAAGGGTGTTATTTCGGTTGTTACAACTGGCGTTGCCTCTCTTGCTAGTCTTAAGTAAGCTGGGCGACTATCTTTTGCTAAAGCGAGAGTTGCTTTTTGAGCTTCAATTGAATCACCGGGTATAACCACAACCATGTTTGGCATAACCCGCATCAAAGCAATATCTTCAAGCATTTGATGAGTGGCGCCATCAGCTCCCGTGTATAAACCAGCGTGTGAGCCAACAATTTTTACTGGCCGATCATTAAGCGCAATAGTTGTGCGTATTTGTTCCCAGTTCCTGCCTGGCGAGAAAGCAGCATAGCTAGAAACGAAAGGTATTTTACCCATAGCTGCCAATCCTGACCCTACAGTTACTAAATTTTGTTCCGCAACTCCTACTTCAAAAAATCTATCGGGAAAGGCTTCTTTAAAAAGATGCATCTGCGTGCTCTCGGTGAGATCAGCGCAGAGCGCTACTACTTCCTCACTGATTTCGCCTGCTTTTCTTAAGCCCTCACCGAATCCCTTGCGAGTGGGTACTTTTTCGACATCTTCTTTTGCATAATCATTAAGGAATAGATCACTCATGCTCACTCCTAATCTTTCCACCTAATGTGCGGAGCTCATTTAATGCTTTCACTTCTTCATCGTGATTGGGCGCTTTGCCATGCCAGTGAAAGTCATATTCCATGAAATCCACACCTTTTCCAGGAATGGTATGGGCGATAATCATTACCGGTTTTTCGACAATTGCCTTTGCCATAGCAGCAGCATCTATAAACGCTTCGATATTATTGCCGTCTATTTCAATAACATGCCACCCGAAGGCTTCCCATTTATCTTTTAGATTCTCAAGCGGAAGAACTGATTCTGTAGGTCCATCAATCTGAATGTTGTTTCTATCTATAATGGCAATCAGATTATTTAATTTGTACTTTGGGGCGAGCATGGCAGCCTCCCAGACATTCCCTTCATCAAGTTCTCCATCACCAAGCACTACATACACATAGCGATGCGGCATTTTACTAAGCCTAAGTCCAAGAGCCATGCCAATACCTTGACTAAGACCACTACCCAGCGGACCACTAGTATTCTCAAGTCCGGGCAAACGAAGCCGTTCAGGATGGCCCTGCAATCTTGACCCAAATTTACGAAGAGTTAATAGCTCTTTTTTGTCAAAAAAACCTGCTTCTGCCATGGTTGCATACTGTACTGGAATACAGTGTCCGTTACTGAGTAATATAATATCCCGCTCATTCCAATTTGGTTTCTTAGGATCATAACGAAGAATATCAAAATATAGTGCCGTAAAAATATCGGCAAGACCGAGTGGACCTGCCGAATGTCCACTCCCCGCATGTTCAAGCATAGTAATTATGTCTTTTCGAATAGAATTAGCAAGTTGTTCTAGTTCAATAAGTGAATATTTTTTAGGCATTGTTCATAGAAGTTATTAATACTTCCATTGTAGCATAAGCGTCTTGAGGTTTTTCGCTGTTTTGAATAGCCCCTCCGACATTTACTACTTGCACGCCCGCTTCCGCAATTTTCTGACAATTTTCATTATTTGCGCCGCCATCCCAGCCAATTTCAATTCTTTTATCTATTTTTCGAATTTGCTCAACTTTATCGAGTACTTCGAGTCTTGCGCTTCCCCCGAATGAACCAAGATTGCCTGCAAAAAGCAGGATATGTTGAACGTGGGGGAAAAGGTAGGCTACTTCATCGATGGTTGTTTCTGGCAGGATAGCTACACCAGTTTTAATTCCATGTATCCTTAATTTTGATGCAAGATATGGGATATCTGCCCCACTTTCAGCGTGAACAATCACCATTGATGGGTGTAAATCAACAAGTAGTGGTAGGACAAGCTCGGGTTCTTGGTACATAAGATGGATATCTATTTCAATTCCTTCTGGAATCCAAACATGCTTTAATTCGACTGTTTTATTCTTGGTAAAAATACCGTCAGTTAGATCTATTTGAATTCGTTTTGCGAAACCCGCTACGCGCTCAATTTGATCTCTCAGGTCATGGCTGTTATCTGCAAGGACGGTGGGGCATATGATACTCATAGCTAAAAGTATAACGCATTAAGACTCAGGAAAGGTCATCAAGTTCCTGCAGGCGCCTTCTATAGCGAGGCGCATTAGCGAAAGGAGTATTTAACCAAGTATCTATTATCAAATGAAGCCTATCTTTATCTTTAGCAAAAACATCCGCAGGAATAACAAGAAGATTACTGTCTTCGTCATTACGAATCCCTTTGGCCGCTTCAATGCTCCAACCAAGGCCGGCGCGGATACCCTTAAAACGATTAGCAGCCATGACCATTCCTTGACCACTACCGCAAAATAAAATACCCCGCGCATCTTTGTTATTTGAAAAAAGTATTTTTCGTACTGCTTTAGTAGCAAACAATGGGTAGTCGTCATTGGGGTTCAATTTCTTATCACCAACATCAATAACTTGATATCCTTTTGAATCTAGATATGTTTTTACATAGTTCTTAAGATCAAAACCTCGGTGATCAGATGCAATAAAAAGCTGCATTATCTTGGCTATATTAAGTGGGCCTCTTCGGGACCGGGAAAGTTTTGCTGTAGTTTTGTATCGCCGCCTTGAAGTATCTTTCCAGCATCTGCTACCAGCTCAATAAGTCTATTACTATAGCCCCATTCGTTGTCATACCAAGCGACAACCTTAAGCATATTATCTCCAACAACTGCAGTAAGGGGCAAGTCAACAATTGCACTATGGCTATTACCGATAAAATCACTACTTACAAGTTCCTCGTCAGTAACTGCTAAAATACCCTGATAATATGGTTCAGCTGCGGCCTTCCTAAAAGCGTCCTTCACTTCATCAACTGTTACGTTTTTCTTGGTAATGATTACGAAATCACTAAGTGAAACAACTGGGGTTGGGACGCGCACACTTAGTCCTCCGAAAACGCCTGCGATTGCTGGTAGCGCAATTCCTGCAGCAATTGATGCGCCAGTAGTAGTTGGCACAATATTTTCAGCTGCAGCGCGAGCTTCCCGTAAATCTTTCGCTGGCGCATCTTGTAATTTCTGGCTGGCTGTATAACTATGCACAGTAGTCATCATCGCTTTTTCAATACCAAAATTTTGATGAATAACATCCATTACAGGAGTAATACAATTAGTGGTACAACTTGCGTTACTTATGATTGGTTCAGCATTAGCTAGTGTGTCTTCGTTTACTCCAATAACTATCGTAGAAGCACCTTCGCCCTTAGCGGGTGCGCTAATAACGACACGCTTGGCTCCGGCTTGGTCAATATGAGCTCTGGCTTTAGCAGGGTCAACAAAAAAACCAGTTGATTCAATTACGACATCAACACCAATATCCCCCCAAGGAAGTAAGGCTGGGTCAGTTTGCTTATATACCTTTATTGATTTACCGTTAATGATAAGATTATCTTCATCAAAACCAACTTCATGGTGATAGGCACCATACGTAGTGTCATGCTTTAAGAGGTGGGCAAGCGTCTTGGTGTCCGTTAAATCGTTAAGGGCAACTATCTCAAGATCGTCTCTTTCAAAAGCAACCTTAAAAGCGTTTCGGCCTATTCTACCGAATCCGTTGATAGCTACTTTTGTTTTCAAATACATCCCCCCAAGAAATTAACAAATATAGACATATTGTATATGCTTATCCTAATTTGCTCAATACTTAATTATTATATTATTTTGTGGCTATAAAAATCGCCAACACGAGCATCGGCAAACCACTGACAAGGCCAACTCTTCGCATTACATTCATATATTTTCCTTTAGATCTTTTTGTTTTTATCGAACTTATTACACTTAACCATAAGCAAACATGGCCAGTCAAGCACAATTAGAAGATGTTATGAACACTTTTATTCTGGTAGTGGGTATAACTGCGTATAGACAGTTGCATAGGGCGCGTGCTTCATATAATCTAGAAATTCTTTATGGGTGACCCATATATATGTATCATGCTCATAACTCAATTTTACTACTGACCCTACTATCGATGCTTTTGCGTAGAATCGATGAAGAATTTCATTTTCTCGATTTTCGATAACCTCTTCAACTATTTTAATGGCTTTAGGTGTTATGCCGGCCTCTTCGAGTAACTCTCTCTTACATGCTTCAAGCGGGGTTTCATCGTCTTCAACCCATCCTCCTGGAAGATCCCACTTGAGGGCTCGATGTGGAGCGGTCTTGCTTCTTCTGAGTAAAAGTATTTCATGGTTTTCATTTTCTAAGAATACCTTACCTACTCTGTAATGCTTTAGCGTAGTCTCTGCTGCTTCTGTGTTGGTGATATTATTTTCCAAAACGTTCAATACATTCTGCGATTATTTTCTTCGCATCGTTAATGTCACCCCATCCGAGCACCTTAGTGCTGCCTGGCTTTTTTAAATCCTTGTAGTGCGTAAAATGATGAGCAATCTGCTGCTTCCATCTCTCGCCTAAATCGTCAAGACTCTTGACGCTATCACCTGTCTGTCGATCATCAGCTGGCACACAAACAACTTTATAGTCCATCTCTCCATCATCTTCAAAATTTAGTATGCCAACAACTCGTGCTTTAAGCCATACCCCAGTTTGTATCGGCTCATCCGTCACGACAAGCGTGTCGAGTTCGTCGCCATCCTCGTCTATTGTGCCAGGAATGAATCCATAGTTGACTGGCTTTGCAAATATGGCAGGCTCAACCCTATCAAGCATGAAAGCAGCATGCTTTCTGTCCCATTCAACTTTTAAAGTAGATCCCTTTGGAATCTCTATTACTGTGTTAACTTCACCTTTTAAATAATCACCCGGTTCAAGTACTTTATTAAAATCTGCCATCGATGCTCCTTTTATCCTTTATATCTAGTATACAATAGATAGTATGAAACCATGGCTAGTTGCCCATAGAGGTGCATCTCATTTTGAAAAAGAGAACACGTTGGCAGCGATAAAAAAATCTTCTAAATTTAAGGCTGGATACATAGAGATTGATATTCGCGTAACTCAAGATAATGTGGCGGTACTCTTTCATGATGCATCTGTTAAAGACCGTAAAATATCGATGACAAACTATAGCGATTTAAAGAAATTGGATAAAGACCTATTAACACTCGAGGAGCTAGACAAAGCTATTACGAATGAGATATTTTTTGTTGAATTAAAATCAAAAAAAAGTGCTGATTTCGTAGCGCCCTTCTTAATTAAACACGCCGAAAGTTTTGCCTGCAGCTTTCTTCCTAGCGCTCTTCTGGCACTTTCAAAAAATGGAGTTGATAAATCCAGGATGTACCTAGCTCAGCATGGCTATCCTATAAAAATAATTGAAAATACTCAAAAACATGGCTTTGGAGGTATATCAATGAGCAAATGGTTCCTTGCGCCATGGAGCTATTACCGAATTAAAAAAAGGGGCCTTAATCTTTTTGTGTATACTGTAAATAATAAGACTTGGGCGCGTCTTCTTCATAGTTTATCTGATGATATTAAAATCTGTAGCGATAGAATCGATATCTTAAAGGAGTTAAAATAATGAGAAAGAAAATTATTTTCACAGTAAGCCTCATAGTGCTGATCGGGGTATTTTTTGGGTTATATCAAATTTTTAAAGGATCAGGGGACTCCACTGCTCAGAATAATGGAACGGTGCAGGAAATTACTTTTTCAGAATTAACTCGTCATAATTCTGTAAATGATTGCTGGATTCTAGTTGCGTCATCTGTTTACGACATAACTCCAATTCTTCAAAACAAATCCAAACCCGATTATTCAACATATTGCGGAACAGATGCAACAAAAAAAATAATTCCTTCAGCACCAAGTGCTGAGTCGCAAAAAACGCTCAAAGCAATTAGTCAATACAACATTGGTGTTATCACCCCAGGCAGATAGCTTGTTACTGCGGCAATAAAACATTACTAATTATATGTACCACTCCATTTTTAGCCCTTATATTAGATTTTAAAATAAGGACTCTATTTCCTTTAGCATCCAAAACCGAAAATTTACTACCTTCAACAATCTCTACCGCCTCTTGTCCATTTAAACTTATTAAATGAGCATTATTTAACATAAGCTTTGTCGTAATATTTCCTTGCGCTATCTGATACTCTAAAAATTGTTTAAATATAAGGACATTCTGGGGTTGTTGCAAATAGGAAAAAGAACCCGCCGGTAATAAACTAAAAGCATCGTTAGTTGGAGCGAAAACCGTATAAGGGCCAGCTCCTGATAGTGTCTTGTCAAGATTAGTTTGCCTCAGCGAGTTTGTGAAAATAGATAAATCACTATAGCTTGAGAGAAGATCTCCTACTGTTTGGTCGCTAACGGGATTTTGAGCAGCATTTTGTGTTGTTGTTACTTTATTAAGATTAAGAGACTTATGTTTACTGAAATAATTAAAAGCGAGGAAACTACCGCCCACTATCATGCACATAAGGAAGAATAGAAAAAAATTCTTCTTCATCACTACTATACTTTCTGGGAATGACCTTCCAGATATTCTCGTATTCGTAGGGCTGCAGTAGCACCTTCGCCGCAAGCACTTGCAACCTGCATTGTAGCACCACTCCTAACGTCACCTGCAGCAAAAACTCCTTTTATTGCGGTGCGTAAGTTTTCATCAGTCTTTATGAACCCAATTGAATCAAATTCAATTGCAGTAGATCTCAAAAATTCAGCCGTTGGTTTAAGCCCAATGAAAATAAAGACTCCGTCAGTAACAAATTCAATTTTCTTATTAGTTCTTATGTCAGTTCCAATAACTTCAGTAACCCTTGATCCATCACCAATAATTTCATCGGTTGTTACGCCAAGATGAACCGTAATCTTTTCATTTTTTTCAAGATCATGTAGTAACACGTCACTCGCCTTGAGCGTGCTTCGTACCAAAAGATCGATATGCGTTGCAAATTTAGTGAGAAATAAGGCCTCCTGCACGGCAGAATTACCACCGCCAGTAACGACAAGTCTTTTTCCCCTATAAAAAGCACCATCACAAGTTGCGCAGTAATGCACACCACGAGCGTAATAGGTGTCTTCACCTGGAATACCTAGTTTTTTGTAATCACTACCAGTAGCAATCAGTACAGCTTTAGCAAGTCGTTCTCCGGTAGTTGTAGACACAGCAATAAGCTTATCAATCGGCTTAATACTAAGTACTTCATCTAGCTCAATCACAGCCCCAAAACGTTCTGCTTGCTTTTGAAATCGATCAGCCATATCGAGGCCTGAAATACCCTCAGCAAATCCCGGATAATTATCAACCCAGTCAGTGGTTGCGATTAAACCACCGATCGCTCCTTTTTCGATAAGTACTGTATCAATATCTTCGCGGGTAGTATAAATTGCTGCCGTAAGCGCAGTAGGACCAGCACCGACAATAATTAAATCATTTTGTTTCACTGACTCTGTCTCGGTTCTTTCTTTATGCTACTGCTGGCGCAAGCTTAGCAAGGTTATAGCCAACAATTACTTCTTTTGAATCATCATCCTTAGTAACTACTGTGACTGGTACGGCCAACTGTCCAGTGAGGTCAACAGGTTCTTGCGCTCGCTCAGGATTAACATCAAGATTCACCTCGTTATAAGAAATATTTTTAGATCCAAGCCACTTTTTTACCATAACGCAGTATACGCAGGTATTAGTTGTATAAATTGTGATGTCTTTTACCATGGTATTTTTTCCTTTTAATAACTTTACTTTGTATAGTCTTATAGTACCATTAGCGAATTGATAACGCTATATGTGGTTATTTTCCAACCTTAAGAAGCACAACATCGAAGATTAGTGATGCATTAGCGGGAATATCTGGGCTTGGACTATTCGCACCATATGCCTCAGCTGCAGGAATAGATAAACGTCTTGTTCCACCAACTTTCATACCTGGAATTCCGTCAGCCCAACCCTTAATAACATTATCAAGACTTAACTGCGCTGGTGCGCCACTATCATACGAACTTTGAAATATCTTTCCGGTTGCTGCTACTGCTCCGGTATATTGGACTGTAACGGTATCACCTTTTCGAGCAGTTGCTCCTGTGCCTACAACGGTATCTTCAGTTTTAAGACTAGTGATGTTTCCGTCCGGCGTATAGTTTTGTAATTGTGTTCCTTGCAATTTAGGCCCCTTTGCTTGATTAGTTTGCTTATTTATAGCTTCGTTAATTGCTGCTTGCTGTGAATTTGTACTACTGTTGGACATTATGTAATATGCCGCTATGCCGAAAGATGATGCCAAGAAACCGATCGCTAATATAAATGTAATTACCCTCTGGTATCGAGGCGTTGTTGATGCCATATTTTCTCCCTTTATACCACCTAATTATAGCAGTGATTAGAAAAGTTATACTTAATAATATGTCGCATTATCAACTACAACTTTTTAGAAAATTTCTTTTTTAGATATCTGGACGTACGAATTCTTAAGAATTCTACTCCAAGGTAATAATAAGGGAAAGCGACAAGTACCAAGATAGTACTCGAAATTAGTCCTCCCATAAGTGTAACGGCGAGACTTTGCCAAAATGGATTAGTAAGCGCTAGGGGAGTTAATGAAATAATTGCGATTATACTTGTTGCAACGAGTGGTCTAAAACGCTGCTCAAGTGCGAGTGCCATTGATTCGACTGGCTGGAATCCTTGTCTCCGAGCTTGGTTGGCATAATCTGTGAGTAAAATAGTATTCTTAATACTCAATCCCAATAGCGCAAAGAAACCAAGAAGACCGAAGAAACTAAAGGCATTATTTGAAAGGTATAAACCGAGTGATATTCCAAAAAGACTAAATGGAATCGCTATGAAGATCAATAACGGCTGAACCAATGACCTGAACTGTAGGATCAAGAGTAAATAAATAACTAGGAGAACTACCGGGAAAGCATAAAGTAGCACTTTGAATGAGTTTTGATTCTGCCCTTCGAAGCCAAGATAATAATTTATCTGGGAACGCTTTAGCCCATATTTAGCCAAATCCGCATTGGAATAATGTGCAGTTACCGCTGCTTGAGCCAAATTATCCAGGGTCGTGGTATCTGAATCCTTAAATAACCCAGTTACCGCTATATATCCTTTACCATCTGCCCGATAATAAATACTAGGGTCACTAATCGTTACCGATTTAAAGCGAGAGCTGACTCCACTCGGACGCTTCAAGTTAACTGTTGAAAGATAGCTCTTCAAATTATTTGCAAACGCAAACCCTTGAACTCTATCGTCCGTTAGAATCCGAACCGAGAAGTTGCCAGCTGGGCCCGCTACGTCTTCAAGCTCAACGTCGGCTGCAACCTCCCTTAATTTTCTATCAAATTGCTGTTGAAGCTGCGCCTTTAGGACAGGCGCCGTTATAGAGCGTTTATTGTATGGAATAAGATTAATGCGGAGGGTTGCACCCGTCGCTGACCCTGTATTGAAATAGGCAGAATCAAGAAAATTTTTACCCAAAGTTGACTCAGTTATAACATCTGCTTTTTCAGCTAATTGTTGCGCTCGCTGAATGGTTGTTCCGGGAGGGTAAACGAATGCAACTGTTAATCCATTCGTATCTTTGCTCGGGGGAAATATATTAAAGGTGACTTTTTGGAAAATAAATCCTGCGGCAACAATAAATCCTATTCCTACGAATAGTGCCGCTAGCCCAAGGGTTACTAATCGTTTCCTATTGTGGTTGGCCCACCTTAGAGGTTGCGCGAGGGCTCGAGCTGCAAAAGCTTCCATAAGATGAGCTTTTGATTCATTCTTTTTATTTTTTTGTAATTGCTTCTTACTGAGCAGCAAGCCTCTTGCCATAAAAGGAATAAGAGTTAGAGCAATAAGCAAACTTACAACCAAGCTGGTAATTATAGTAATAGGGATTGCTCGTATAAATTGTCCAAGGATACCATTTACAAATATAAGAGGAGAGAATGCAAATACTGCTACGGATGTAGCCGCAAGCATAGCTCGACTAATCTTTTTTGTTGCAATAATAACTGTTTCTCGAGAATCTGAACTTTGTCGACGTTGCGCATCTATTGCTTCAACCATAATTACAGTGTCATCAACAATTAATGTAAGTGCGAGTATAAGAGAAAATAGCGTGATCGTATTTAATGAATATCCCCAGGTGTAGAGCACTCCGAGGGTTGTTAAAATGACAAAGGCCATTGCGCCGACGGTAATAAAGGAAGCCCTGAATGCTATGAGCAAAGCACTCAGCACAAACACAGCAGCTAAGCCTTCAAGCAGCGATTGCTGTAGTTGAGAAATTTGTGTTTTTATTCCAGGCGCGGGAGAAAAACTAACCGTAGCTCCGTAGCCCTTAAAGGCGGGTTGGATGAGAAGATATTGAATAGAAGTCTTGAGCTGTGTATCCAATTTTAATGCATCGAAGTTATTTACTCCCTTAACTCCAATGATTGCAGCATTGTATGAATTCATCTTACCATTAGAGGACGCGACATATCGATCAAAGTTTTTTTGCGCACCGAGTGTGCTTCCTGGCGCATAAACGAAAACGTCATCTGCAGTAAAACTTTGAGCAAATGGAGCATGCCCTGCTTTTTGCATATATTTTGCAGCATCTTGTGCCACTTTTGTTAGTTTTACCGTTGAATCAGTGTTATCTAATTTATAAAACGAGATTAGTATATCTTCAGTTTTACCATTAGGACTCCCTATACCGAGTGGCTGATAAGCTGCAGAGGCGCTAGAGGGCAGTATATGCGCGGCTGTAACTGCATCCTTAACCTCTTGATTTCCTTTTGTTGAGTCATAGCCTTCTTTATATTGAATAACGATTGTATAGAAATTTGGGTTAGCGGTCGCCGACACATTACTAACACCTGGCATCTTACTAATAATTTGACTAACCGGGCCAGTGATGTCGTGATCTACTTTTGCAGAATTATTAACAAGATAGGCACCCGCAACAGTGCTGTAAGGAGTGCTAATTTGCGGAAACCCTTCACGTCTCAAAAGTATGGTATAGCTTAAAACACCGAAGATACCAATCAGAAACCAAAGGGTAACTGAAAATATTGGTCGATCGAAAAAGAAGAGACTGAGCTTACTTAACCAGTTGGCTTTATCTTTTTTATTTATTGGTTTCTTCTTAAATAATGCCATACTTACAATTCTATCAATTAAGATGATATCTCGTAAGCTTTTAATTTGTTTTTGGCTATTTCGCCCTGCTTATTACTGATGGCAAGTAGCTGTGAATAGATACCGCTTGTTTTAGCTAGATCTGCCGGTGTTCCTATTTCATCAACCTTTCCATTTCTAAGAGTTATGATTTTATCTACATGTGCGATTGTGGTTAACCTGTGGGCGATAATCATGGTTGTCCTGCCCTGCATCAATCGATCAAGCGCCTCCTGCACTAACCCTTCACTGCGGCTATCGAGGCTCGAAGTCGCTTCATCTAAAATTAGTATTGGGGCATTTTTAAGAAGTGCTCTAGCTATTGCAATTCGCTGTTTTTGGCCGCCACTTAATTTCAAACCCTTTTCACCGATTTGTGTCTGATATTGTTTTTCAAATTTCTCGATAAATTCATGAGCATTGGCCGCTTTTGCAGCTGCAATTACTTCTTCTTCAGTTGCCTTATCGTTCGCATATGAAATGTTTTCATATATTGTGCCGCTAAAAAGTGCAGGATCCTGAAATACAACACCAATGTTTTCGCGTAAACTTTTTTGAGTAACATTAAGGATATTTTGACCGTCAATAGTAATCGAACCTGATTGCGGTTCATACAATCGAATAAGCAAATTTGTAAGGGTGGTCTTTCCTTCCCCACTTTCGCCTACTAACGCTATTTTGGTGTCAGATGTTATTTCGAAGGAAATGTTTTTAAGTACATCCTTTTTATCATATGCAAAGGAAACGTTATTAAATAGAATTTGACCTTTATCGACTTTAAGAGTTGTTGCATTTTCTTTATCTGTGATACGAGGTTCAAGAGACATGATTTCAAAATAATCTTTCGAATCAGCAATGGCGCGTTGTGTGTTATCAACTAGAAAACTAATCGTAAAAATAGGAATCCTGATCTGCATAGCATACAGAATAAGCGCTACCGCTTCTCCTGGACTAAATTTACCTTTCACTGCTTGCGTAAATATATAAGAGTATACAGCGAAGAAGATAACGTTTAGGATGATTCGGCGTTGCGTGTCTCGCTTGTGCCAATATTTAGACTGTGGCTTATTGATTGAAACAATTTCATTCATTTGCTTCTTGTAAAAAACAATCTCCCTTGCTTCTTGTATAAAGCTCTTCACGACTTTCACTTGTGAAATCGATTCTCCAAATCTCCCCGTTGCAATATCTGATCGGTGATTTTTTTTATGCTGGTATCCTTGCCAAATATTGCTGGTCTTAAACGTTAAAAAGAGGTAAATTGGGTACAGCGAAAAAAGCATCAATGCTACTGGCCAGCTATAATAAGCTACTATTACAAGTGCAAAAACGGTGCTAAAAATAAATTGCAAGAAATTGTTACTAAGCATATTCATAAAATTAGTAATCTGTACAATTGACCTGTTTTGAACGTTAATAATCTTACCCGAAAGCTCAGTATCGAAATATTCTTGAGGAAGTGTCAAAAGATGCTCATAGTACCTAACTCCAAGCAAACGATAGAGTTTAGTGCTCATTTGATCACCAAAATATCCGCTGACGTTGCTAAATACAGTACTCAATAAATCAAGCACAAATATACCAAGTGCAACCCAAAGAACGTATGAAAGATGTGCTTTTGTTCCTTTTGCTATTTCATCGATTGCCCAACCCGAGAGCAATGGCTGCGACAAATTGACCAAACTTAAGAAAATAGTTAGAATACTTATCCCGGTGTAGTACCGCCATAATGACTTACTGAATATGATTATTTTCCAAATTGCGCTCATGCTCGATATTAAGCATACGCAAGGTTGGAGATTTAAGCAAAAAAACTGTTCTCACAAATCACAATTTTCATTATGAACTCTGAGAACAGACAGGTGATGTAACCTGATTGAGCAGTATTTCCGCCCTAATCAATCCAAAAAGATTATCCATTCATACCCCCGCTAACGGAGGTCTCGAAGCTGCTTGGGCGTTTGACCCGCCTTTCGCATCGAAAGGCAGTAAGCGTCGTACGCCGCTGCCTCCTCTTTCGAGTTTTTGCCAGCATCTCTCGACGCTCGCTTCACTGCCTCTTCCTGGTTGGAAGCCACTATAATCACCTCCTTCAAGGTTCGATTAATAGAAAACTGCGAATGGGCGGGATAGAGAAACTTTGCAAATTAAGTTGGCGGAACCTTATAAGCCAAAGCTTCTCTATCCCTGGTGCACCAAAGCTTAGACTGTCGGAATCTAATTTTGGGCACGTCCTGGGGCGCACTTACAATCGTAAGAATACTTTCGTAAGCACGCCTCGTGCACCGCATGGGATTCGAACCCATACCTCTAGAAACACATTCACGTTTCTAGCGCTCTTCCTTTGAGCTAACGGCGCTTGGTTTACATCACCTGTTAAAGAACCAATATTTCAGTAAACTGAAAAACTAGCTAGGGTAATATAACATTTATTCCATTTTTTAGCAAGGGTAAATATTAGATTCTTATTGCTTTTACCTTGAATTTCAATTGTGCTTCTAATTGATGCAAATATTCAGATACTTCATCTGTCGTAAGTGTTCGCTGCAGACTATTAAAAATTAGCCTGAATGCAATATGCGTATCGCCGGTATCATTTTTGAAAATATCCAGCGGTAGAACGGTAGTCTGTGTTTGTGATTGCTGATTAATGGATTTAACCTCTTCGTCAATAACCGCTGCAATCATTTGATAGGTTGTTTCACTTGTTACTTTTAGTGAAATATCTTGGGATATTTTTGGGTACTTAGATAGTACTTCATAATTTGAGTTCTTTTGCGCATGCTTTAAGAGCATTTCAAGATCAAGCTCAAACCCCGCAGTTAATTTAGATAGTTTCAGGCCTTTGATTGTTTTAAGAGTGTATTCGCCGATTATGCCGATATGTTGCCCTGTTGTCTTTTCAAGTATCGCTGCGCTTCTTTTTGAATCAAACGGAGCGTCGGCATTCTTGATAACTTCAATTGAATAGTCTATATGTAAATCATCAAGTAATGCTTTGAGAAAATAACTAGCCTTGAAGTACGCTTCACCGCTTTTCTTTGGCACTGCTTTTAATTGTGCGCTATAAACAAAAGCTAATTTTTCAAATTCAATTGGGACTCCAGTCCCGTCGTCGCTATTGTCCAGATCATGTCCTTTTCCGATTTCAAAGATAGCAAATTCATCATAGCCTGCTTTTGCATTGGGGTGGATTTTTTCAAGCAAACTTGGTGTCAAATTTAATCGATAATACTGCAGTTGTGGACTTAGGGCGTTAGAAAGGCTGAAAGCTTTTTCGGGTTTCTGGCCTACTTGTTCCATTAGCCCACCATGTATAAAGCTATAACTTAGGATTTCATTTGCGCCAAAACGGCTCAAGCTACCCCTAATTGAAGCCTTAAGGTCAAGCATGGTGTTTGATATGGTTGGAAGAATCGATTTAGTCGGCAAGGTCAATGGCAGCTTATCAAATCCGTGTAATCTTCCTATTTCTTCTACGACATCTTCACGAATCTCTATATCAGTTCGCCAAAATGGTGCTGTTACGTGTAGTTGGCCTTTATCTTTCATAACAATAAACTCTACATTGCTCAGTAGTTTATCCATTACATCAATTGATAGAGATAAACCCAACCTTTCATTTACGAATTCTGGTGTAATACTAATTTTTACATTGGGCTTCAGTTCATTCTTTACATCAACCACGGAACTAGCTTGTGTTGCGTTGGCAAATTGCATCATCTGGGAGATTGCGAACTTAAGCACGCGATCGTTTTGATGCACAGACTGACCTTTGCTAAATCGAGTGACAGCATCAGTAAAAAGTCCATGGTTCATTGAAGTCTTTCGAATGTTATACATATCAAAACTTGCGACTTCAATAATAATGCGCGTCGTGTGAGCGTCAACTTCAGTTGTCGCCCCACCCATAACTCCACCAAGACCAATACTTTCTTTAGAGCTAGCAATTACTACTGCATCTGTACGCGGCACGATGGTTTTTCCATTAAGCAAACTGAGATGTTCATCTGCATGTGGATGGCGGACTATAATTTCTGCACCCTTTGAAGAAAGCTTTGCAACTTTATCATAATCATAGGCATGGAGAGGTTGGCCCGTAATATACATAACGTAGTTCGTTACATCGACAACATTATTTATTGATCGAATCCCGATTCGTCGCAATTGAGCCTGCAACCAGAGGGGGCTGTCAGCTATTTGGACATTATCCATGACAACAGCCATGAATCGAGGCACTAGATTGGGGACCGTAACACTAATACTGAGAGGATACTTTTCTATTTTTTCAAATTTAGGAGTCTCAAGATACCAGGCAGGGCTTTCAAATGATTTGCCCGTAATGCCACTGATTTCTCTAGCTACACCAAGAATTCCAAAACAATCTGGGCGATGAGTAAACATCTTGTTTTCGATATCAATAATGATTTCATCCATACCGACAGCTTTAGCAAAATAATCACCTGGCTTAGGAAGATTTCCATTTACATCTTCACCAAATTCTAATAACCCACCATGATCATCACTTAAAAAAAGCTCCGATGGGCTTGCAAGCATTCCGTTGCTCATAACTCCGCGTAGTTCTTTTGCTCCAATAACAAAAACGTCGTCAGTGTTAAAAGTGTTCGGGACAGAAATTCCAGGTGGAATCCAAGCAGCTAGCATATCTGCGCGCACGTTGGGCGCGCCACAAACTACTTGAACAAAACCATCGCTGTTTCGAGCAACTTCTTTTGCAATTCCACCATCATCAACAAGACAAACATTAAGACTATCTGCATTTTCGTGTTTAACACAAGAAACAACGCGAACAATAATCACTCCTTCATAGCGCTTGCCCCAATCAATAACTTCATCCACAGCTCCGAGTTGTGCGCCAATTTTTTCAACCAAATGATCAATGTCCGTCTGTTTAAAGCGGAGCTTACTACTACCCTCGACTGCGTCAACACCTACTTTCATGAAAATTGCCTCAAAAACTCTAATTTACCCGATTCAAAATGACGAATATCCTCAATATCATATTTCATCATAACCAAACGATCTATCCCGCCACCCCATGCGAAACCAGTGTAAATTGTTGGATCTATGCCAGCTTCCTTCAGAACGTTTGGATGGATCATACCGCAACCGAGTAGCTCAATCCAGCCTGTCTGGCTACAGACATTGCAACCTTGTTTCTTGCAAAATGGACAGCTTAAGGCAAACTCAAAACTTGGCTCAGTGAAAGGAAAATAGAAAGGCTGCGTCTTAACTTCAAGTTCTTGCTGATAGTACTCTTGTAAAAATACTTTTAGCGTAGCGATAAGATTACCGGCCGTGACATTCTTTCCAACATAAACACCTTCTAGCTGGTAAAAGGTGTGCTCATGACGAGCGTCAAGATCCTCGTTGCGAAAAACTCTTCCCGGAATAACAACTGCAATCGGTTCATCATTATCAAGGTTTGATGCGAATTGCCTGAGAACTCTGTTTTGCATCGTTGAAGTATGTGCAGGCGCAATAAACTGCTTGCCTTTTTTATCCTTTTGCGTGGTCATGAAAGTATCATAGTCGTCACGCGCAGGATGTCCTTCGGGAAAATTAAGGGCACCAAACATATGATAATCATCGTCAATTTCTCTTGATTCAATCGCTGCAAATCCCATGCGTCCAAAAATCCTTATTACCGCCTCAAGTTCCTTCATGAGTGGATGGATACTTCCCTTTTGTGGCTGCAGGACGCTGAATCGGGTTGAAGGATCACTGTTAGTAGGAAAAGGAGCCGTAACATCAATAGGAGCTCGTTCATCCATGTTGGATTCAAGCGCACTCAACCAAGACTCTATTTCATTTTTAAGTTTATTAACTTCAGCCCCAAATCGCGCCCTATTAGCAGGCTCAGCAGTTTTAATTTTAGAAAATAGCTCCCTAAAAACCGGTGAGCGCAATATGGTCTTTTTATCCTCAAGTTCCTGAAACTGTTTTTCTAGCTTTTCGGCTGCATCGGCAATGTCTTTAATGGTATAACTCATGTTGTTAAATAGTATACTTGTTTCAAAACGTTTGTTCCACACTTTAATCTGTTATTTTGAATCAAGATTCGTTCCTCGTGATAATATATAGGTATGGCAGCTTTTTCTTTCGATGTAGTCTCAGAGTACGACAAAAGTGAACTTAATAACGTTCTTGATCAATCCCAGCGTGAAATCGCGAATCGCTATGACTTCAAGGGAACAAACGCTCATGTTGATTGGCAGGATGGTGAGAAAAAATCTATCAAAATAACAGCAGATAGCGAGTTCCATGTTGACGCCATCATAGATATTCTTCGAAAAAAGCTTGCAACCAGAAACCAAAGCCAGAAGATATTAGATGTCTCCCAGGATCCAACAACCACAAATCTAAAAGTAACTAAAATTATCCCCCTAAAAAAAGGACTTGATCAGGAAAAGGCTAAAAAAATTACTTCTTTGATTAGACAAGAACTCCCAAAAGTTAAAACTCAAATTCAAGGCGAAGAAGTTAGAGTCATGAGTCCCAAGAAAGACGAATTACAACAAGCGATGCAGCTGTTGAATTCTCAAGATTTTGACTTTGCCTTACAATACAATAATTTCAGATAAACACATCCATTTCTAGACGAAAAAAGTATACTATATAGGTATATGCAAATACTCTCAGACCAATGTAAGGATGTGCTCAAAAAAAATGATCAAGGCGCCTACACAATTCCTTCCTCGCTCGGTCTGTATCCACATCAATGGCTTTGGGATAGTTGTTTTGCCGCGATCGGGTGGTCGCATATCGATTCGCTTAGAGCTCAATCTGAAATCGATCATCTCTTAATTAACGGCCAATGGGAAAATGGTATGGTGCCACACATGGTGTTTAACATGAGCCCCGAATATGCTCGTGATCGCGACGCTTGGGCTAGTAAATTATCCCCTTTATCTCCCAAATCAACTGCTACCAGCGGAATTACACAACCCCCGCTACTTGCTGAAGCTATTCAGCGCATAGGAAAACAATTACATATCGATAATAGAAAAACCTATTTTAAATCTGTGCTGCCGCGGCTCATTAAATACCATGAATGGTTCTATGCCGAACGTGACCCGAGGGAATCGGGCCTTGTAGTACAAGTTCACCCTTATGAAACTGGTTTAGATAATACCCCTCCTTGGATGAACAAAATTCGCAACTATCGCCATCCACTCTGGATTAGTATTATCGAAAAATTACATATGGAGAAAATTGTAAATTTTGCTCGTCGTGATACCCGTGAACTACCCCCGGAACAACGAATGAATAATATAGATGCACTACTCATTTGGGACAACGTACGGTTACTCAAAAAAGTTCACTATGATGTAGACAGAATATTGCACCTTCCCCTCTTCTTCATTAATGACATATCTTTTAACAGTATTCTTGTGAGAAATAATACGATACTTCGGGAGATCGCTCGCGAAGCTCGTGTTCGCCTTCCTGAAAAATTACTAGAAAATATGAAACGGAGCGAAATAGCACTTGAAACTATGTGGAGCGAAAGCTTTGATGTCTACTTAAGCCAAGATTTTATGACCGAAATGCCCCTTCAGGAACCCACAATTGCGTCACTTATGCCTCTTTATGCGGGAACTATAAAAAAAGAGCGGGCAGATAAAGTCGTCGCAATCATGATGAATTCTAAAACTTTTTGGCTTCAACACCCCCTGCCATCTTTACCAAAAAATCTTCGTGATTTTGACGCAGACAGATACTGGCAAGGCCCCACCTGGATTAACATGAATTGGATGATTATAGATGGGCTAAAGAGAATGGGCTATGAAAAAGAAGCTGATGCGCTTAGAAGCCATACTCTTGAACTTGTTGAGGACAATGGTATTTGGGAATACTACAATCCAAATACTGGTAAGGGTCTCGGAAGCCCAGATTTTTCTTGGACTGCGGCGCTCACACTCGATCTTCTAAATAATTAATCTTCTATCTGCGGACGATCGAGTAGAACTGGTACAACGCTTTCGTCACCACCAGCAATCTTAACGACATCTTTATCTACTTTTTTAAATTCTTTATGTGCGTTATTGAAATGATTGACAGTTGTCCCGAGACTTCCACCAAGTTTTTGCATAAAACCGTCATAGGCAGCAATGTGTTTTCCGAGATCACCAACCCGCTTTTGAATATCTTTCGCCTGTTGCTCGATTTGAAGACTCCTAAGACCCTGTAATACTGTTTGCAGGTATGCAAGCAGTGTCGTGGGGCTCACTATAATCACCTTCTTGTCTATAAATGCGTATTCTATAAGATCGCGTGATGAAGTACTGGTTGAACCCACCTTATTAACAAGTAGATCATAATAGATTGCCTCACTTGGTATGAACATAAATGCATAATCGAGCGTATTCTCATTTGGTCGAATATATTTAGCTGTCTCATCAATTCTGTTTTTTAAATCATTCTTGAAAAGCTTCACATATTTCTCTCTCTGGGTTGCATCTTTTTCTTCAATAAGGCGGTTATAGTTCTCGAGTGTAAACTTACTGTCTATCGGTAAGATTCTATCTTTATCTAGATGAATAATTGCATCGACAATTTCTCCGTCCTTAAATTTATACTGAGTTTCATACCCACTCGGAGACAAAACATTAGCCAGCACATTTTCAAGATAGTATTCACCAAGGCCACCTCTTTGTTTTGGGTTTTGTAGGATATTTTGAAGCATTTTGAGCTCATCAGCTACATCGACTACCCGTTTATTTGTCTCATCAAGCTTTGTTAAGCGCTGGTTAACTTCTGCAATAATTTTTGAGCTCTGTGAAAACTGTTTTTGAATGCTATCGCGCATCATCTCATTATTTTTATCTAAGCGATCATTTACAGTGAGATTGAGACTGTCTTTTAATTTTTCCAAATTGTCCGATAGAGACAACAGATCTTTTTTTAAATATTCAGAGGTTGCATCTCCATTCAAACTATTAAATTTCTGATTTAAAAAATATACAAGAAAACCAATCCCAAAAACTAAGAACACCACCAACAAGATCACACTATTCATGCATATTAGTATAAAGCATCTTTAGCGTAAGCAATAATTTAAGCAAACATAAAACCGGGATGTTTCACCCGGTTTAATTGGATGCATATAGCTTCCATTACTATTTTATGCCTGTTAGTAATTAATTACAATCTACGGGCATACAGGTCTGTATCCTTTTAATTTACCTAAGAGAGTATTTTAGTAACTAGTAGATTCAAATATGAGCTTCGCTGTGGCAAAATCTACGGAGGCTTTAATGGATTCTGAAGTGTTGGGGCTCAAAGGGGAGAAGCAGAAAATTATTCGAGCAGGATCACCAATTCCAGTTCCACCGGCAGCAACACTAGCGGTGATATTTTTAGTTTTAATATCAGGAAGTGCAGTTGTAGGAGTCGTTCCAATGCACTCATTGGAAACTAATGCGTTTGGGCCGTCAGCATTCGCTCTATCCCCGAGCGCATTTAGATAGTCCCTGCCACCCAGAAACGTTATGGGTGTGCTGTCTACTACTACAGCTGTGGTGCCGCTTTTGCCACCGGCAGCATCCAAATAAATTTGTGATCCGGTTGGACTTATAAGTTTCAAACTATCTATTCCGGGTTGAAATTGATATTGCGAGCCCGTCACAGAGCTGTCTACTAAATTCCAGTTTGAAGGATATTTGAAAGATAACTTTTCGTACTTTAGTGTACCAGTTTTCCATCCAGCATATGGATCAACTGCTGCAGTTTTAGCAGTTGTTGCAGTCGTAGATGAACTACTAGTCGTAGACTTCTTGTTTACTTGTTTAAAGCCTAGGTAGCCTAGTCCTCCTACGAGAATGAGTACTACTATTAGTAATAGGACTTCAACGAG
>JGI24890J29729_1000598_pt1 | contig 21324 bp, 32 predicted proteins | sample FreactcultureFD7_FD_29729 | JGI IMG/M metagenome (IMG submission 29729)
ATACCAGGGTCTTTAGCGCCAGGCACTGCTGTCATCATTGATTGCATTGCAGGTGCTTTACCTCTGCCTCCGCCATCATTGGAAACATTTTTTGCTTCTTTNCAGAAATCACAATTAGCATGGCGNATTGACCATTCGTCATAGATAGCACGTACGAGTTTAGCCTTGGAGTCACTGACATTNGCAAGTTTGCGATAAGCTACCTTCTCGATGTCTTCTTCAACCATTTGCATGCGTTGAGCTAGTTCTTTGTCGCTGTGAGCGAGAAATAAGAAATCACCAGTTTTTGTAAGCAATTCGTGCTTAGCAGTTACTAGTTTCTTACCGGCAATCTTTGCGTCAAAAGCAAGATTTACTGTGTCATCGTAATCGAACATCGAGGTCATCGTGTTACTCCTTATATTGTTCCCGTAGGAACGCTGGACAATAAGCGTTATTCGCTTACTACCTACGACAGATTCCGTATACTTTTAAATGGTAGGAATGGTAGGAATTGAACCCACGACCGAAGGATTATGAGTCCTCTGCTCTTACCACTGAGCTACATTCCCTTGGCTGAGGGACTAGGACTCGAACCTAGAATAAGGGCTTCAAAGGCCCCTGTGTTGCCATTACACCATCCCTCATTGGCTCCCCAGATAGGATTCGAACCTATAACCTAGCGATTTTGCTCCGCCCCTTGGATTCGAACCAAGATTGAACAAATTAACAGTTTGTGGCATTGCCATTATGCTAGAGCGGATCATTTCAATGAATTTATTCTACCATTACACGACTTACATCGCAATGCTCTAATGGATATTTCTTTATTACAATCTAAACAATTAGGAAATTCTTGCGTTGCTTTTTTTTCTATTAATTCTTTATATACCGGTATATTAGTTTCATCAAAATAGTATTTTTCTTTTGTAGCATGGATAACATGATGGCAATTAACACATAACAAAATGCATTTTTTGCATTCTTCTTTGGTTGCTTGCCAACTACGAGTTTGACCACCCGTTCCTATACCAAAAGATTTTTTACTTTCATTAACATGATGAGGAACTAAGCCAGCCTGATGTTCATTCCAACCACATCGGTGGCAAGATCCACCCATATATTCAACGACCAAAGACTTTAACTTACGTCTTCTTTTAGCAACTGCAATAACATTTTTATTAACCATATTAGCTAATGCAATTACTTTGCTTAATTACATTATTTTATTAACAGCTTGCTCTGCCGTTGAGCTACCAGGGAATGTTTGGCTAATCGCCCTTTATTACTCTGATGCTATCATCATCAAAGTGTTGTGTAGAAAATTCAAATACACGAGCATTTTCTAATCCTATCAATTGGTGACGTAGACCAGTGCGTATGTGAAAAGAATCACCAGGTTGTAGAACAATTTGCTCTGCCTGATTAATATCGTCGGTTTCACCGTATACAAGAACAACAGAACCATTCTCTACGTAGAATGTTTCATCTTTAATATTGTGNTAGTGCCAAGAAAGCCTTTTACCTTTGTTAAAATGAAGAATCTTTGAACAATACTTTTCTGTATTGCAAATGATCTCCTCGTAACCCCAACCTTTTGCTACGCATTCTCTAGCTGAAGAAGTGTTCACTATTTATTCCTTTATCATCAACATAGAAGTCACCAGATGGTTTCCCCATGATTAATTGGTGGTATTGACAACCCCAATCTTGTAATTGTTGTTCTGTTAATTCTCGGAAAAGCTCGCTAGCCTTTACTGGGTCATTATNAGTTCTACCCATACCTCTAGCTGTAAAGTAAACAACCTTNTGACCTTGGTCATATAAACTATTTACTTGAACTATAGCATCGTGATATGGTTGTGCTTTTGCGTAATCACCATCGACAGTATTGCATATGGTGCCATCAATGTCAACTACAAACTTCATCTTTCTAGAATCCTTGTTGTTGAGTATGGCTCTATTCTTTCAAAATATTTTACAGTCTTGGCATATTCTTTACCAGGGAATTCTTTGCCCCACCAATCACTACCAGCAAACCAAATATCTGGGTTAAGGTTTTTTACAATATTAATAAGTTGTTCGTCTGAGTTAAAAAGTACAACATTATCAACATGTTTTATGGAACTGATAACATATTTTCTATCGTTTTCATTATGAAAAGGACGATCAGGACCTTTTTTTTCTGCTACGCGTCTATCAGTATCGATGGCAACTGTGAGGGTTCCACCATAGCTTTTAGCGTGTTCTAGTAGTGCAATATGTCCTTTATGGATAACATCAAATGTACCAGTTAGGAATAGTTGTTTATTTTCCATTTAAATATTCTTCTATCGTTCTAAATTTGTGGTCACCCCACTCCTTCTTAGCACATGTGTAGGACTGATATTTACCAACCAAGTGTTCGGGAAATGGAATGATATTTACTTCACCATTATACTGCTTTGCAACGGCATTTGCAACTTCTTCAAAACTTCTTGGATTGCTTGTACCAAGATCGTAGATGCCAGATCGTTTGTCGTTGTTTAATACTATATCTACGACATCATCTACACAAATAAAGTCTCTTTTAAAATTTTCTGATCCTTCAAATAGATTAAGTTTACCGGATTCTTTAATTTGCCACGTAAATTTGCTAACTGGGCTTGCCTGGTCACCTTTATGTTCTTCNCCGTCACCATAGACGTTGAAATAGCGAAATCCTTGTATAAACTTAAAATCATCGATATTGTCTTGTACCCAGTAATCAATCTGCAATTTAGACATGGCATAATGATTAATGGGGTTAGGTATACCGTCCAAATTGCCATAAACTGAAGCTGATGATGCATACTTGATTGGAATACCGTGATCTCTAGCTTTTTCCAACAATGCCAGAGTGAACTCTATGTTGTAATTATACAATAGTCTAACGTTTTTTTCTGTGGTGCTTGATATAGCACCCTGGTGAAGAATAAGTTTAACTTGATCCCATGCATTGAAATTGGAAAGGAAATAATGACAATCTTGTTGATTAACTATCAATATACGTTGTCCATCAAGAGCTTTTAAAAAGTTCTTGCCAATGAACCCTTCGGATCCAGTCAGGATAATCAAACCGATTCCCATTCTTCATGGTTGTATTCACCATTGTGGTCCCAATACAGTTCAGATCGTGAAGCAGGATAAACAATATCCCAATCAGTGAATTCGTAACCATTGTCAACCAATACATCATTTCTGATAGCAATCATATCGTCAGAATGAATCCAGACAGGGGTATATCCGTGTGAATTAAACATTTTCTTAAATGCATACGGAGAAGCACCGTACCATCCGTTGTTTGACCATAACCAATTAATATCATATTTGCGTGTTTGGCTTTCATAAGGTTCAAAACGAACATTGTTTTCAACCATTATCACTCTAGGAGAATACTTGTTAAGCATTGCATCAGTAATCCAGTAATCCATACCATCAAGATCAATTGATACAAAATCTGGCGACTTTGGAACACTATGTTTATCAAATAGATCACAAATGTTATCTTTAGAAATCCATTCCATGTGATAGTTGATCGTGGTATTATTTACATGTCTACTGTATTGTTCATCACCTTCCATAAGAAGGCCATTCCAACCATTCATGTGCAAGTATGCCGTATTAGACAATTCTGGCCAATCAGTGGCACCAAACTCAACATAGTACTTGTTGGTGGTACCTATCTTGTCAAATGTGTATTCAATAAATGAGTCTTGACCCTTTTGAGAAAACCCTTTACTTATTGCTGGAACCTGATCGTATCTTAGAATTGTCATATAGTAGTCACTCCTCGGTGTTTTACAACTTCTGATGCACACTCATTTGCATACACAATACTTTGTTCAAGATCTTGACTGTCGACGTATTTAACAACCAAAGCTGCCATGAAAGCATCGCCAGCACCTGAAGAATCTTTAACTTCCATTCTTTTAACAGAATACCGTTTACCATTGTATTCACATCCATGACCACCCATTGTGTGGATAATTTTGTCTTTATAATCATTTGTTATATCAGGATCAGAATTATTGTATTCGTAATCATTGATTTTGATTATGAAAGCTTTCTTTGCCCATTTTCCTAGTTTTTTCTTTGTATCAAGGAATACACGTGGATGTGACTTACAAATTGTTTCAATGTCATCTTCTGTCAAAAATCCTTTATTGTAGTCAGAAATAACAATGACTTCATATTGACTATAATCAATTGGTGTATCAAATATACCGTAGTTAGGTTCTGTATCTACTCTAAAGAACGTATGGTTAGTAGCTTCATGCACATATCTTGTCTTAGTAATAGATTCCCAATTGTCATTGGTAATAATACTGCAATCTTCAACAATTGTGATATTTCGCAGTACGTTCATTGCCATACCTTCGTTCTCTTCTTGATGTAGAACATTTAATACTGGTACTGGCACGTCAGGAGCAAGACGTACTGCGTCACAATAGACGAATACGTCTTTACAACTTTCACCTATCACTAGGATACGTTTCATTTTAGTATCTAGACTTCTTTTCAATAATGATAGCTGGACGATTACTCATAGCAGCATTCATAAACGCAAGAACTACTTCCCTAGCATCTGTAGGTTCAATTACTGGAATGGTTACTGCAGTTTTGAGAACATCAGTAAAGTCTTGTGAGTGTGTAATACCAGAATAGAATGGACCAGAGTCGGCAGACACTGCACGCACAATAACAGGTACTTTGAACTCACCATGCGAGATTCTTTCAATCTTGTCTAGGTGGTTTACAATAGCATCCATAGCAACCATCATAAAATCATGACGCTCAAAGTAAACAACTGGCTTAAAACCTTCGAATGACATACCAATAGCTAGACCCATCATCAAGTTTTCAGCAACAGGTGTTTCAATCTTTTGTTCTGCTGGTACACCTTTCAATGTACCCATAGCATCACCTCTTGCTACGTTATAACCAATAAAAACAGCGCCTTCGCTACCTAATTTTGTCATAACTTGTTCCATAGTATCCTTATACGAAGCACCTTCAGTATCTACAGGAGGATTCAAATATTCATATGGTTCAAGAGGTGGAAAGTACTCATCGTCAGTCTTTTTTACAGCTTGCGACAAGTCAATCATACCGGGTTTACGTGCATGTGGGTAAGTAATGTCATATTGATATTTCTTTACACACTTAAAAGGCCATTCAAAATGAGCAGTGCTACCCCAACGTTCTTCATTGGTTGCTTCTACTGAACGGTTGTTGGCTTCAATCACAAAAGTACATGGTAGATCCATGCCTTCTACATAGCGAGCAGCTTCGAACAAGTGACCATTGTCTTCTGTGCCATCTCCAACAAAACACCAAACCTTTTGGTCAGATCCCTTTTTCTTGAGAGCAAGAGCGATACCAGCTGCGATAGCAGGTGTACCACCAATGATTGCAGAACAGAAAAAATTTCGTTCTCTGTCATAAACAAACATACTTCGTCCATTAAGAATACGATCTTCCAATACATCCTCAGGGATACCGTGCAAGAGAGCGTGATAGTGGCTACGGTGATTACTAATAACGTAATCACCTTCCTTAATATCCTTGAATATATCAATTAGCTGTTCTTCGTTGCCACCTGATAGGTGAAACAAGAATGGCAACTTATTATCTAAGTAAAGATCACCAATTCTATTCTCAAAAGCAATTAGCTCTTCAGGTGTCCAATTACGTTTATCCATTTTATTTATCTTCCATTTCAATCATGATTCTACCAGCACTACCGTGCTTAAGTGTATCAAATGCTTTGTTAACATCATACAATTTATATTGATGAGTTACAATTTTATCAATATTAAGTTTACCATCTTTGTTTAGGTTGACGTATCGTGGAATATCTTTAGAGGGATCTGTCTTACCACCTTGTGTAGCTTTGATGCTAAGCCCATTGCCATTAAAGAAAGAAAGAGCGTTAGCAATTTCTAAAGATTCACCTGGTTTAGGTTGACCCACTAGGATCATTCTACCATTATTGGATAGATAACCAAAACTCTTTTTGATTGCATCAATATTGCCCGTAGTATCAATTACTACGTCTACTTTTCCATCAAATTCGTATTTGCTACTAAAGAATTTGTCAGCACCAGCATCAAATGATAACCATGATTTATCTTCTTTATTATCGATAGCAACAATTGGATTTACACCACGTAAAACTGCACCTTGGATTAGGTTTAGACCAACTCCACCAGTACCTATGATAGCAACGCTTTCACCAATTTTAAAATCACACTCATTGTCAATAATACCAAGTGCAGTAGTCAAACTGCATCCAAGAAGGGCAGCAAAATGATTAGGAGTATCAATAGGAACTGCAGTAAGTCTGTTTTCTGAAACGATAGAGTATTCACTTAGTGTGGTGACCTTACCACTACTGATAGTCTTACCATCAAGTACATATTCTGGGAACGGGGCTTCAATTCCAGTTCCTACACGCCAATGCATGACTACTTTGTCACCAGGCTTAACAGTAGTAACGCCATCACCAATTTCTTGCACAATGCCACAGCCTTCGTGACCCATAAGGTGAGGTAAAAACTTACCATTACCTTTATTGCCATTAATTTCATGCAACTGAGAGCCACAAATACCGCTAACAAGTACCTTTACAAGCACTTGGCCAACTTTCAATGGTGTAAGCTCTATGTCTTCTACTGATAGTGGAGCGTTTAACTCTCTTAGAATAGCGGCCTTCATTAGATCAACTCGTAAAGTGACTTGACAGTACGAAATTTGTTATTAAGGTCAAATGTTCTAGCCATATCACGGTAAGGAACATTAGTATTAACACGATCAAGCAAAGATATAAAACTCTCAACTGTTTTCATGCTTTCATCGTTTACAGAAGCGATAAATGGTGCATTTGGTACACCAACGATGTTTTTGCAACGTTTAGCAAGTTTACCAATATCAATTAAATTTAGATTGTAATCTTGCGTGCTACGATATCCATCAACTTTGACAGTTGTGATGACGTTGTTACCTTCATTGGTCAATTTTTTTAATAATGCAGCAAAACTCTTGTCTTGCTCTTCTCTAGACATCCGAAGGATAGGGCTAACAGGGTAACCATTAATAATCAAATAGTCAAAATTTTCATCCAATACATCTTTTGCAAAACATGGTTCATTGAGAATAGTTTCTTCGATAGAATCAAATGGTTGTTTCAGATGTGGCAATTGTTTAGCTAGGTAGTTACCAATTTCGTATGACCACATGAAATAACTGCTCAATGTGCTATCTTGCTTTGATACGTGGTGTGATTCATAAAGACTATCACCAAGTATGGCATGACACCATAAGTCAATAGAGTAACGTGGGTGTGGCATATCAACGAATTTAATATTTTTATCAAGTATTAGTTCTGCTAGCTGTTCACGGTAATTAGCAGGAATGAAAACTTTAGCATTAATCTGTGGATTCTTTTCGCATAGCTTATTTACCACGTGCAATGCTACAATACAATCACCGTAGCCTTTGTCACAATGGAAATACAGATCGTTAGTCAACAAAAGATCTAGATTTGGCATTTATATAACTCTATCGCAAACCAGAGATGATTGTGGTGATTTGAGCAACAATAGGGTTAGGAATACCTGCTGGAGCTTCAGTCCATACATGTGAACCATACTTGATAGGATCATTGTTAATATTTTCCATCATAGGACCCTTACAAAGTGCAATTCTAAATGTTTGACCATTGGTTGCAGTCACAAGTCTAGGTTGAACTACACATGGGAATGACCATTGGTTGCTGCTTCCACCACCACGAGTTGGCATAGTTTTGAAATTACGATGAACTGCTGGACCAAACACCCAAGTACCATTTACTTGCTTTTGTGGGAATGAGTCAGGCAATCCAAACAGTGACCATACTGTTGCAAGCGTGTTATCTGGAGTTAGCTTGCCCTTAGTAAGGTCTAAATTGGCAAATAAAGCACCTGTAGTAATAATTGGACATTCTGATAGCCCCAAACGGAATTTAACACCATTAATCCAAATATGATCGTTGGTAGGTTTGGTGCCACTAGCTGCACAAAGTGCATAAGGCAAATCATTGTATTGGTGCAGACTAATACCTACATGTTCAGATTTTTTCTGAAACATTGTAAAAATTCCTACAATGGCAAGAGTAACTGCAATTATTGTTAACGTTTTCTTTAACATTATTATTCTTTCTAATAGAGTGGCGATCTCGATGGGACTTGAACCCACGACCCCTTCCGTGACAGGGAAGTGCTCTAACCAAACTGAGCTACGAGACCAGAAGAATTACTTCTTCTTTGGTGTAGCTTTCTTAGCAGCTTGTACTTTCTTAGCAGTAGCCTTTTTAACTGGCATTGGCTCTGATGAAGGCAATACTTGTGGTGCCTTAGGCTGCGGTAGTGTTCCAAGAAGCCAACCAAACTTAGGGTATTTCTTTTCTAGTGTACTGATTACTGTGTAATACAAACCAGAAACAACAGGTGTCAATACAGCAAATGTACCGGTGTTTAACTTACCCCACTTGGATGCACCCCAAGCAACGATAGCACCAACAATGGCTGCAACAAATGCACGACCTGTTGCTCTTGTTGTAGTTGTATTAAGTGGACTTGACATTATTCTTTCTCCTTATTATTGGTGAATTTGACGGATACCTGAACACCATTAACTTGAGTACGTAGGCTATTGAGAAGTCCAGCGATAGTTTCACTGATCTCTTGGCTTGCGAGCTCGTCGCTTTGGGCATTACGGGCATCATAACTTATGGATATGACAGCTTTTTTCATAAAAATGAATATAATGCATATTTTTGTAAAAGTCAAGCTTTTTACAAAAAATTATTATTATGCAATAATATTGAAAGAAGCAGCTAAATCAGCTGGCATCATTTGATATGGGTTTCTGTCAAATATAACACCACCCGCCCACAATGATTGAGCTACTACTGCACTGCAAATCATTGTGTTGCTATTTGTCAATTGCATCTTAATACCTGTAATTAAATCCAGGGTAATACTGACTATGGTTAAGAAACCATACTTATCCTTAATAAAACTTTTGCAAGCAGACACCGTTTGATCACGGCTTTGTTTGTTAAGCTTTGTTGTGACGTAGTAATATTCTACATCAAAATACTCACTAATATTACTAGTTATTACTCCACGTCCTACTGCTTCAACAATGGTTCCATCTTCGTCAATAATCATTGCAGCATGATTCCATCGAGAAAATGGCTTCATTTTGCCGTGATATCTAATAAATTGACCAAATCGGATTAACTTGGCTAGGATACCTTGAGTTGATACCAGAATAAAGTCTCCTGGGACATAATATCTTGGATCTTCACCTGCGGCATATATCTTATATGTCGAAGCCATCTATATCGCCTTCATAATCGTATGTTTCATTAATTCCAAAGAAGGATCCATAAGCTGCACCACCTAGTGGATGCTCACCGACACCTAACATATCTAATGTTGATCCGTACTCTCTTTTAATGCCTTGTTCATCATCTTCTTCTTGATTATCTACTACAGATGCTGTGATGCCAGCAAGTGGGGCTGATGAAGATGACAAATCATAATCTTTGTTGCGTTCTGCACCTAGTTGTGTACCTTGTTCATTACCAGGTTGAGTTACAAACCAGCTAGCACCGCTTATAGGGGCCCCTCCACCAATTCCAGTGCCTGGGTTAGCCTTTTCATGCAATCCACCGTCTCTAGGTGGGTCTCCAACGCTCTGGAAACCATTTGGTTTATTGAGAGTAAAAGCACTACCTGCATCAGTATCAATAGCTATACGTTTAAAACCACCAAGAACGGCAGGAAGTGGACGATGTTGCTTTGCACCAGTTTCTAATTGGTCTTGTGGACCAGTTTCTAATCTGTTAGCATCACTAGTAAGATCAGCAGGTGTTAAACCATGTACAAAGGATTGGTCTTCCGAAATAAGGTCAGTAGGGTCTGCGTATTTAACGCTAGCGTGGTGTCCAAGAGTATCGTTTGGATCAGCATCAATTTGGTATTTTGGTTTGTAGTTCAATTGAGTGTTTAGCTTTTCATTAACTCCAGTGTCACCAGTAAAAGGATCGACTTCTGGACCAAAACCACCTACACTACCTTCAGCAGTAGCACGTTCACCGAAATCCATGATTCCTGCTTGTGGCAGTCGTAGGATTTGGATTTTACGAATAGCATCTTGAGCAGTCACGCTTTCAACAAATTGATTCCAAAGAATTTTATCTCTAGCAAGCGTTGATGTTAGCTCTGAGCCAAGTGATAGAGTAAGTATAAAACCCTCATCATGGACAGTTACTTCTGGATCTGCTTCGTAACCCTCAAATTGTGACATTATAGAACGAATGATGCCTTCACGGTTGTCTTTAGTCACATAAGGATTAAAAACACAGCGAAAATTCTTCCTCTGTAGTCCAAGAGAATTGCTCATATACTACATACGCGGATACTTGAGCTTTTTAAACCGTTCTAGGCTAGTGCCTTCATATCTACGACATAAGTAATCAAGGGAAACAAACATTGGGTCATAGCTTCCGCCATTAACTTGATGCTTAACGACAATACCACGCCAGTGAGCATTACCCTGAGGTCCTTTGTAATTTTCATCATGCAAATAGCAAGCACCTGCTACGAGGCCATGCTGGGATCGTGCTCCACCATCTCTATCATCACCATTTACATATCTCAGACCATAGAGAAGAGTCTGCTGGTGTCCCATAGTAAAAGAATGACCGATGCTCTTAAGACGACCATCAATTGTTCCACCATAAGGGTTACCCGTCATTGTGTTATAAAAGAAGTGACTGTAAGCTATGCCATCAAGCCATAGAATTTCTTTGAATGGTTTTACTTGCCATCCAGTACGAGCGTAATCAAGGTCGTCTGTGCTAAACAATCCATCAATTTGAGCATCATTTTCAGTTGCACGATTAATACGGTCTTCGTGATTACCTAAAAGAATATGACGCTCTGGATTCCACTTAGCGTGTTTGGTCTTACGTTGTTGATCATTGTAATCGTAAATAGGTTGATTAAGAATACGCCATGCTTCGTTAGCAGATTCAATATCTTGAACCACTCTACGACCTTCCATACTTTTCTTGCCCTTATCATACATTGAAAGAGCTGGCATATCTGCATGGTCACCTAGGTGAATAATCTTAATATTCTTGTTGCGATATTCCTCAACGATAAACATTCCAATCCAATTCAGGTGATCTGTAGGAACACCGTCCTTGGCTTGAGTATCTGGAATTACAATGTGTACAACTGGTTCGGTTTCCGTTTGTAATTCTTTTTTCTTAAGGGTCACGTTATTCCTTAACTATTCGTTAACATCATTCGCGTCGAGGTCTAACAAGTCCTGAGTTTGCTCACTGTCTTTAACGTTCAACAAATTACGTTTATCTTTTGTTGAAATAATTGGTGAAGTTGGGCTGTCAGTCAAAGCGTTAGAACCTTTATCGGGTTGTGTACTGTACCTAATCATTATTACACCTTTCTTTGTGTCTGTCAATTCTTAACTGCAAATTTTCTAGAAGATTTTTTATTGCTTTGTTTTTATCTTTAGATAGCGTATTTTTCCAAGTTATTGAATTGGATGGGTTAACAACTATCTTGCCTTCATGACGATTGCCATTGGTTAAAAGGAATGCATCGTATGATATATCACATTTATCGCATTTAATAGTCTTAATTATTTCATATTCTACTTCATATGAAAAATCAACATTACCTTTGTTAATGGTAATGCCTTCTGGCAAACCTTCAATTTCATTCATGTGTTTTAAAGGCCAGAATTCCAAGATCTTTTAGATACTCTTCAGGAGTAATATTGGTAACTTGTGCTAGAAGGTTCAATAGACCCAAAGTTATGCCAGTTAAACAACTGAATAGTTCTAGCGGGTCACTTTCTAAGACCATTTCATAGGCCATATCTTCTTGCTCACTAGTAATTGCTGTAAGTAGAGCTACTACTAATCCAACGTTTTCAGCAACATTATCCATATTATTTACCGGATGCTTTAAGAAACCAATTCCATTTCTGGTGCATATCGATGCGCTCAGCTATAAAATTGGCAATGCCTTGCTGGTTAGACTTGTTTGCTAAGTCGAATGTTTTCATTAAAGTATTAATGAGATTAGAGTTTAGCGCAATCAAGTAATTTGTCAAGGCTTTAGCATCACTGGTTTGTTCATCAACTTCATTAAGATTTGCTATTTTAACAAGATCGCTCATGTTATATTTTACATATCCACCAAGTTTACGGATATTTTCAGCAATAGGATCAATGCTATCGTAAACGTCACTTACTATTTCATCAAATAATTTGTGGTATTCATAGAAATCAAGTCCTGTAACATTCCAATGGAATTCATGTACAGTGTGATAGAATAAAGCAACATCAGCAAGCAATTGTTGCAATTCTTTAACTAGTGGTGGTTGGTTGGACTTTGATGCAGTGTCATCTTCTACGGCACTAACAACTCTAAATCCATTCCAGGAATCAGTCATGTTACAACCAGTTAAGGTTATCCCCAAATGATTCGTTTAGGCTTTCTTCAACCAACTTAGCTGATAGCTTATTTGCACTAGCTGACTTGATGCCACGGAAAGTGCTTCCTTCTTTACGAGCTCTACGGCAGATTTCTACATTGTCAACAAAATTGTCAATAATAGCTGCACGCTTTTCTACATCAAGAATTGGAAGAGTTTTTTGCTCTACATAGTATACAGCAGCTTCACGAGTGTTAAGTTGACTGTCGAGAAGACGGTGACCCTGATCTTCAATCCATACTTCAGCACCAGCAGTTACAAAGTTAATCCAATCGGCATCTTCGTATTCACGATTGATTGAAGCAGCAGTTCTGTAAAGCAAGCTACCATCATCTTCACCAAGGTCAGTGGTGCCTGCACTACTAACACGGTATTCCTTGGCAACGGTGCCACCTGGAAGGCTGTTAAGGTAGTCTTCAGTGTCAAAATCAACATATTCAGAAGCAATCTTTTCAAGAGATTCTTTCTCTGCACCAAGTTCGGTGATAATGTTAGCGTAACGCTCTAGCTCAATAGTAGATGTGTTAGGGTTGCTAGCAGCAGTCCTTGTAGTGTCAAGGATGTCTTGTAGTCTGTCTAGTCTAGCGAAGATACTCTCTGAAGAGCCGTTGAACCAGCCATTGTCTGCGGCGGCAGTCTTAGCTTGTCTTTCAATGTCATCGTAGTTCATAATGGAATCTTTCTGTTTTCCTGTTTACTAGTGCAACTCGTGCAATGGTTTACATTCGTCTTCGGAGCAATTGTGCGCAGTGCAGTGACCCACCCCAAAAATTTCTTTTGAAATTAAATCTGCAAGTTTTGGTGTAATTTTGCTAGCAGTTGTACCACTATTTGCAGGATTAGCACCATTAAGTTCACCTGGTTGAATGCCACCTGGAGCAGCAGGTACTTCACCATTGGCACCACTTCCACCAGATCTTAGAGCACCAGTTTGCATTGGACTCTTGCCTGGGTGGCTTGTTGGTGGCATAGGATTTGATTGAGCACCAAACCCAAGAGGGTTGGAAGGATTATCACCAGGTTGCATTGGACCATCTGTAACACTTGATGGTCCACCAGTAAAATAAGCCAAAGCATTAACAATTTTTGAAGCACCCCTGGCGTGTTGAAAGGCATATGCAGAATCTTTAGCCTTTTGCTTAGCTTTAGTTTCAGAATCTTTGTTACCTTCTACATAAGGCCAGCACTTAGCTTTCTTGCCAGGACCTTTAAATCCTGGTTGGTTATCAGCAGTTTGGCATGCAGTAACTTGTTCTTCTGCAGCAGAAAATTTAAAATCAAATGTAGCACTTGCAACAATACGACGACAATCTACACAATAAGTTTCATCTCCAGCTGAGCTGACCTTAGTAATTGTACGACCTGTATCGCAAATAGGGCAATTATCCATTATTATACCTTAAAAAATTTCTCAATTACATCATTTGGGTAAATAGAAGCAATTTTAGCAGCAGTAACAGTATTGGTACCATCAGTTAATTCAAGCGGACCACGATCGTAGTCTTCTGGATGCATTTTTTCATTATCACGTGGGATTTCATTACTGTTAGGCTTAACATCGTACAAAGTTTGACCAACGCTTTGTTGTGGAGTTTTGTTGTAAAATTTAAATTGATCATAACCGTGATAATAGTCATCTGAAAGAAGAGCGAGATCTTCGTCAAGTGGTTTACCAGCTTGAGCATCATTATATCCACGGTAGTAAAGTTCACTGTCATTAGACTTCTTTTGGAAAGTATCAAGAGTGGTTTCTACAAAACTCATTTTTGATTCTTGCTTAATAATTTCTTTGTTACCAACTTCATCTTTAACAGTAGAACCTTCTACATGCGCAAGAAAATTATTTTCTCCAAGATTATGATCGTCATTTGGTTGTCCGCATCCGCAGTTTGTGCATGCAATGCGAGTTAGGTTATTTGGTACAAAGTTCTTCTCGCAGTGATTGCAGAAGGGTTCTCCGTTTTCCATAATGTATGCGATTCGTGAGTTCATGTTACTTCCTAGTGCTCCGTTAATGAGTGGTGATAAAGAACCTGGGCTAACACTGCTCAGTCCTTCATTTGATACAATTCCTGGTTCTTTTTCTAAATCTGTATGAAAATGACCTGTTGGTGCAGTTAAACCAGTTGAGTTCTCATCCTGGTTACCAATGTCTGCTCTTCTAACAAAACCAACGTGGCCGACAGCAGACTGTCCAGGTAATCCAAAACCTTCTTCATGATTTTCAATGGCTTCCAAAGAATCATCATTTTCATAAGTTCCGGCGCTGGTATCTGCATATTTCATTATTAACTAGTACGTTTCGGGATCTATTTTAATTATTCCCACGTAGTGCCAGAGTGTTCCTCTTCTTCTGGCATTTCGGTGTCACCGTGATTGGTCTTTGCAGCCCAATTGTCATGATCAGCAATTTTTTCTTCAGGAGATTCCATCAATGGATTCCATTTACGAGTTCCATTTTCAGAATCCCAGTGGTCATTACATCCTTGTCCAGGTGCACAAATAGGCTGTCCGTGGAATGAACCTGAACAATTAGGATTACCACAACTTACGCAATTATCACCATCTAGATTGCTTTCTGAACGAGCAATATTGTCTGCACAACCGCTTCCAGGAATACAGTGTGGCATACCATTAAACTTGCCAGCGGTTGGTTGACCACAACGACAAATTGTTTCAAGAATCATTTCCAAAAGACGTGGTATATCCTTAACTTGTTCAAGAATTTCCATTTCCATATCTGAACCAGCTTGTTTAGAACTAAACATGGGCCTTACTTGCACTGCACCACCACCACCTTGACCACCACCATATGCTCCGATTGATTTGACCAAATGTATTGGACCAACTTGAGAAGTATTTCCAGTTGTACAAGGTGCGTTAGGATCATGTTGTTTTTTGCACTTTGGACATACAGCAGCACTAGCACCAGGAATAATTAATCCTGATTGTGTTGCTGTCTCATTGGGCAAAGCAACAGTTGTAGAAACATGCTTAGAACTAGTAAACATTGGTCGGATCGCAATTGGTGCATCTGATCCACCACCACCATAAGCTCCAGCAGAACCAGTGCCACCTGTGCTAGATCCACCATCACCACCGCCACCAAGTGCTTGTGCAACATTATTAACATTGTGCCAAAAGAACAATTTTTTACCCAGTCCTTTTAGAGCACCCCATGCTTTAGGTGCAAATTTAACAGCATTTGCTCCAACTGCAGCAGCATCGGTTCCAACTGCAGCAACGTCAACAACTGGGTTTAAACCACCTTCAGCAGCGGCTGCAGCATCAAGTCCAAGTGCAGCTCCACCGAGAGCGCCGGCAACATCGGCAGTGTGCAACATCTGTTGTTCTTCTAGCAATTCTTCTAATCTTTTAGGAATAGTCATTATAATTTCTCCAAGTCCGAAACCAACTCTTCTAGGCGCATATTTCCATATAAACCTTTTTCAACGATTTCTGGGGTAATTATGGCCCAAGATTCTTGCATATAAGAACTAAGCCATTCCCACGTTACTTGTTGCACTTTGCCCCATGTTATACATTGAGCGTAGTCTTTGTCATATCCAACAATCACTACACAGTGACCACCTTCAATCTGATTATCAGCAGGAGTATGAGTTAAAGCCCATGGTTGATTGTTAATAAATTGTTGTTGAGCAACGCCAGGCATTTGAACACCAACATATACTAAACCATAACTGGCAATAACACTACGGAGTTCATCTTGATCAGCATGGTCAGTTGGAGCAAATGCTGATAGTTTTTTACCAAAAATATCGTTGTTTTTCCAATAATTTAAAAGATCCGCTTCGACCGCTCCAACATCTTTTCCGTTAGTATAATTGAGGTAAGCCTGCTCGACTTCGGTATCATCAGGGAATTGTTCAGAGATTTCCAAAACATTAGCGTTAGCCATTCTGGCGTGAACAATACCAGCAAAAGTGCAATCCCCATATTTATCGTTTCCTAACATTCCCCAATTTGGTACGCTAGGAACAACCACACTCTCCGGGGCAGGTGGAAGTGGGTTGCTTTGATAAAAAGCCAACATATGTAGCCCAGAAGGGCGTTTAGGATCTAGCTTACCTAATTTACCAACAATACGATCTGTCATGATTTTTCCTTATGGGGTCCAGCTTGGACCAAGATAATGTGGTTGCAACATAGCCTTTGCAGGATCCATACCTGTAAAGTCAGTTGATGGCATTCCTTCAAAACTTAGTTGTTGTTCTTGTTCTTGTTGTGGAGGTGCAGGTGTAGGTGTTGGCTCTAGAGGTTTTGGTTTTCTAGGTGCTACTTGTTCCCTATAAAATTGTTTAGCTTCTGGTGTATCTTTTTTGCCAGGTAGAACGTAACGATGTATATATTCTTGCCTATGTGCTTTGTAATCATCGCTAGCATATCTTAAATTCCAATTAGTCACAGCAGGAATCCCTCCATCCACAAGTTTTGCACTTGAAATGTGCATGTTCTGGGTCAAGATTGTTGCCACATAGTGGGCATGCATCAAAAATGGCCAATGGACAAGCTTCACTCATTGATAGCCTCTTGTTTTTTGGGATTATCGAGTGAAATATCGGCATGTTCGTTCAATTCACCAATAATATCTTCTGGTTTATACCCTTTAAGCATATATCTCTTAAAAGTGTGTGAAGGTATGTGTTTTAAACTAGAAAGCAATGATATTGCTTGATTATGGTCAATACCCATGTTACGAGCAGCAAGATATTTTGTAATTGGGTGAGTAAATTCTTCACCAAACTGGGCCAATGGGTGAAAACCATTTCCATGCCATGCTTCAAGCAACTCTTTTGAATCAATTCCATTTTGATAAGCCATTGCAATATGAGCTGGTTTCATTACACTAAAACGCAATGGAGTAAAACCAGAAGATGATTCTAATTCTGTTGCATTGCTTTCTGGTAATGAATTTTCTTCTCTAAATTGCTTAGCTGCTGCACCTGCTGGGGTTTCACTAAAATTAATTCCAGCAGCACTACCGAGTTCAGTGGCATATGGATCTTGAATAGTGTGTGGCCTAGCACTGCGATAAAAATTTTCAACCAAATAATCGTGAGGCACACCGATGCTAATTGCTCTCTTGTAATCTGCTGGTTCCATACCAAATGCGTACGCTTCACGTAGGTCATCCATTTTATTAGGATCCCAATCAGTGTGTTCATGTGCAGGAAACTCTGCTGTTCTTTGATCAAGAATTTTTCCAAGACTTTCTTGATCAAAATCACCAGTGTTAGCGTTGTAACCTATCTTAAATGGCAAAGCAATGTCGTGATTTCTGTCCCAACCGTTAGCTTGATTGATTTCTCTCTCTTCTAACACTTCAGGTTGTGAATTGTAAATGCTAACTGGGTCTTTACGTCCTTCACCAATGTAAGTTTTAAGTTCAGTGGTTGAAGCAGGTTTGCCTTCTAACTCATTTTCAGTAATTTGGTGGTCTTGTGTTAGTTGATTAAACGCATTTAGTATATCTTCGTGTTTACCATCGTCAAATGATGGATTGCGTTCGTAAAATTTCAATTTATCGTGGAGAATCTGCACCCTATCGAGTGCTTCTTCCCTAGATATTGATCCTGAATTAAATTTAAGCATTGTTTTCAAACCTATAACGACTAGCCCACTTCATTCCAATTACTTTTCTTGTAAAAATTTCAATTATAGGGGCTTTTTCAGTATATTCTTCAGATTTTGCGGGGAATTCTTCTCCCAAAGCTTTAATATTTTGCAATAAACAAGTGTGACATAGCCTAAGAGGGCTTTTCATGCGAACATCATTAATTAAATGTTTGGCATCTCTCTCACAATTGGGTACTGAGCACTTCATTGGATAGAACCTCTGACATTTTCTCTACTATTCACTATCTACAGCAGAAAATCCATCCTGATACGTGCTATTTGTACCAATTTCTTCACTAAAATGCTTATTTACCTTAACTGAGGACATTTGTGTACGTACTTTGTTGTAATATTCTTGTGTAGTACAACCTATACATTTGCAATTTTTTAACATAAATTATCCTTTTTAAATATATATAAGAGCGCGGGGGTCTGTCAAGTCTATTCGGTGAAAATTTTAAATTATTTTTCAGTTTTGAACACTTCTGGATTGTCTTGGATCATTTCCATAAAGTTTTCATCAGTCTGTGGGTTGTAATCAGCTTGCCAAGCTGGTGCAGAATCCACTCTAAATCGATTATTTCGTTCTGAGTGATCACGAACTAGTCGGTGAATTAAGCTATGCACTCTGTTGGAACGCCAGTGAGATGAGAAAGGATCTTTTTTAGCAACGTTTCCCATCTCAGCCATGTTTCCTACATCTGGAATGTCTTGTGGATAGCCTACGAACATTGATTCACGAACACCTGGATGCTTGCTAGTAGCAAGTTTTGATAGATTTTGTGCATCAATAACGTGACTCATAGGGTTTAACTGATTATTGATGATGTGGTGAACGTTAAATGTCTGAGTAAAATCAGGAGTTCTTGCCATTTCCCATAATCTTGCATGCATTGGATCGTCACCAACCAGTGCATCATCACCCAAAGTTGCTCGAATGTTCTTCAATGTACCATTCATGACAACGTGGAATGGATCTTCTTGAGGAGCTCCTGGCATAATACCAACGTATTCTTCACCGTGAGAATCTTTTGGATCAATTTCTTTTCTCTTTGTACCAAAGTGTTCATGAGCGGCATCTTTAGCTATTTGAAAATATTTGCGAAGATCAGTTTCTCCAGCTTCAACAAGTCTTCTCATTCCAGTTGCAGCACCATGAGCAGCAGCTCCGGCTCTCAAATAAGCAGAATCATGTTTGTGTTGACCAGTTCTTCTGTCAGTCATGTAACGACTAGGATAAATTGCTTCTCCATTTGTATCAGTACCAATACGGATAGAATCAGAATTGACTAAAAGTTCATTTAATGAAATAGGTTGGTTGCGTCCCGGTACGTTGAGCATCAACATTCCGTAATCTGCTGCACTTGGAGTGTGAGTAGCGGTTCCTTGACCATAATGTGGTGTTTCGCAACCATCACCCAAGTAGTGTGTGCGACCATTCTTGTCACCAGTAATACCCATTGTTTCAGAAACTTCGCGAGGAATAAATTCGTCAGCTATACCTTGCCATCTACCACCACATTGAGGGTTAAGACATCTTCTAGCCTGTGTACCATCTTCATTCTTTTGACCTGCAATAGGTGCACCTTGGCATCCTTCACGATAATGTTCAACCATTCTTTGGTGAGCTCGATCTATTAGTTCACCATGTGGAGTCGATGAAAGTTCCGACCAACCATCTAATCCACTACCTTGCGGTGGGTAGACTTGTGCAATTTCTTTTACCTTACGTATTTTTATAGCAAGACGTTGTGAATTAAATTTTTTAACTGGTTGTTTTTTGCTATTAAATGTTGGCATGTTATTCCTTGTTTCGTTGTAGCTTATCAAGCAACTTCAACGCTTTCATTTGTATAAAATCTTTTTTTGACAAAACTTCTGGAAGTACACCATCAGTGTTTGCAAAGCAGTCTCTACAAATATTATCACCATTGAATGACTTATTAGTAAGAGGAACATTCTGACGACAACTTGGGCAAACAGTATGACCTGGCATACCAGCATAGGGTGTAAATTCTGAAGTTATCATTTCTTTATTTGTTTCTGGGTTAACTCCACGTAGTGCTGTATAACATTCTCTACAGATAGGTTGGTTGTCATCATCTTTGAATTCCAAGTATCGAAGAAATGGTTCTGTCATTGTTGAGTCAATGGTTGTTCGGTTCAAAGCTTTGCAACTTGGGCATTCACCCAATAGCTTAGTATCTTGGTTGATGCGTGATAGACCTTCTGGCTCTACCTTACGACGAACATCTTGTTTTTTCTCACTACCCAAAGATTGACGGTATGCGTCCCATAGATCACCCATTATAGATCGTACCTTTGTTGTTGATAGATTTTAATACGAACATCGTCGGTCAATTCATCCATTGGAATATAATCACCACGTTCATCTTTTGGACGCGCACTCATATCCTTTGGTTCTACGGGTGCACCCTTTTCTTCATTGAATACTTTGCGTATATCCTCAATGATATCAGAAGTCTCTGCAGGTTTAAAAGCTGTCTCTTTTAATTTACCACAATGTTGGCAATCGGGAAATTGTTTTTCGTGATCAGCGGCAATCAGATTCATAACTTCTTGAATTGTAGCAGCAGTGGCAACTCCATGTAGAGTTGGAACGATTTTTGTATTAATTAGATTAGATGCTAATTCGTGGTGCTGTTGCGCGATTTCATCGCTTGTAGCATATTTAGAACCTTTGTAGTGAGCAGGTAGATCGCTCTCTTTGGCAACAGGGTGCTTTTCCCACATATTGTTAAAACGTTGTACCATTTTGTCGGCAGCAACATTTTCTTCCTCAATAGGTTGCATTTGGAAAATACCTGTTCCATAGCAGTAAGGACAATCAGGGTTATTGTTGTGACAAGGACATGGGACCATATCATTTTCATAACCCATAGCACTATTAAACTCGTGCCTGTTCATAGCATGCTTAGAATTAAACATTATTGAATTCTTGCGTTGTATCTCTGGCTAGTTTGAGCGCCGTGCCAAGTACGTTGATCGCCTACAAAAGGAATTTTTTCGGTTGGCACTTCTTGAACCACAGATTCCTCTGTAACGGCTTCTACAGGGGCTACAGGGACCTCTACAGGCTCTTCTACA
>JGI24890J29729_1000599_pt1 | contig 21317 bp, 26 predicted proteins | sample FreactcultureFD7_FD_29729 | JGI IMG/M metagenome (IMG submission 29729)
TATAGGAACCTGAAATAGTATATGTCCCTGACTGGATATAAATCGTCAGGGGATTTGATGCAGAGGCACCCGCCGTCACCGCTGCGTTGATAGCACTCTGGATGTCTGTGTAGTCGGAATTCGTTGGGCCGACAATATATGGCCCGATTGTTGTACCGCTTCCTGAAGGAGCTACCTGAAATGAAGGCGCTACACCTGTTCCATTACTGGTTAAGACATATGTTGCATCGCTTGCGTCTATGCCTGTCCAGACTCCGGTAGTAGATTGATACTGAACACCTTGTTCATTGGCATTGAGTGCGTTATTAAATGTAGTCGTCATACGTAATTTATCACTCCTTCGGGTGCAGACTCGGCCATCCAGATAGATGGTGAAGTGGCAACGCATCTTAGACGGATAGACGTCCCAACAGCGTTAGATTCTATATAGTGGCTCGGGCCAGCTATGGTTGAGATCGCACCTATGAAGATTGTGTCGCCTGAATTCTGTAGGATCTGCCATCCACCAGCATTTATTCCCATAACGATAACTAAATCTCCGAAAGCTGGGTTGGCAGGAAGAGTCATTCCTGTTGTAGACGCATTATTGGTTACATATCCAGTATTCGATGCCATCTGATAGGTATCTGTGGCAACAGCTACAAATGGAATGTCCGAACTAGTTCCATATCCTAGCTGTCCTGTGCTGGTATCGATATGCACAGGTAATGGAGAGCTAAAGCCAGAAGAATTATTGTTATAAATCCCTTGGATGAAACATTGGTTTATATCGCCAGCAGAGCTATCACCTGTAGTATTTCCAATACGTATAACATACGATTCTCCTTGGGTTCCTACGACGTTGTTTCCAATGCAAATATTGTTGCTTTCCGAGGAATTATAATTCTGTCCAGATATAGATCCTATTAGGGTATTTTCCCCTCCCGAAGTAAGATAAATACCAGACGCGTATCCCATGCAGGTATTCGCACTTCCGCCATTCAATGCTTGTAGAGCAGAATAGCCGATGGCCACGTTAGCACTATCTGAAGAGGAGTTCTCTAATGTAGAAAATCCTAGCGCGACATTTCCTGTTCCGCCATTTAATGAATAAAGAGATTCAAAACCTATAGCTGTATTTCCATTATCTGATGCAGAACTATAAAGAGAATTAATACCTACTGCTGTGTTGTTGCTGCCCCCATTCATGGTAAGAAGAGCTTGAGCTCCTATAGCAACATTGTTTTCGTCACTGATGCTGCTTAAAAGAGCCCATTGACCTACGGCAGTGTTATAGCTGCCAGATGTCATGGCAGTTAAAGCTTGCCAACCGATACCAGTGTTATAAGAACCTCCTGTCAGCCCAGTAAGAGCATTGAGTCCAAGTCCTGTATTATCGGCGCCTGTAATGGAGGTATTGCCTGCAGATTGACCTATGATTGTATTTCCATTGGCATCTGTAGTCTGCAGATCAATCTCTGAGCTGCTAGCCGCTATGAAGGCAACTGAGGAGCCTGCATTCGCAGAGCCATCCCCAGGAGTAGCGAATAGAGAGATGACACTTCCAGTTACTGATCCATTCGCATCTACGTTGATCGTCTGGATACCGCCACCACCACCACCCGACCCTACGAAGTCGAAGTTCTGGGTGAAGGGGTTAAAGACTACAGTGCTCATTCAAGCCTCAGCTATATGTGTAACTTGCATAGTCGCTAAACACGAATATGTAGTCGTTAGACGCAGCACCATTAGTGTCTTGCGGCCAAGTTATGGAAGTTGGAAGACCAGAACTGTATTGGATATAGAAGATTTGCCATACAGGGTCGTCTACATCGGAACCTGGTCTAGCGAACCCTATGTACGCAAGCTGACTAGATCCGTTCAATACCGCTTGGTAGGCCATATTCCCAAACGAAGAAGGAATGACCCTATCGAGAGAGTCTAACCTTCCGTATGGTCTATTTGCTACAGGAGCACTCATGCAACCCTCTTAAGTTTAAGGACTATTTGTTGTCCATGCAGGGATATAATGTGCTACGGTTCCTACGTAAACCTTAATCCATGCAGTATTGGTTCCCGCATTCGCACTAGACATTTTCACTGAACCAACACCGGTACTGATAGTAGTAGAACTTGCGTTAGATAGGGAGTTGGTAGAGGAAGCCCCTCCCGCATCACCTGAAGCGTACAGGGTAGTTCCTGATACAGTGGTGGTAGCGGTAATCGATCCAGGAGCCACGAAAGCGCTCGGAATCGAGAACACAATCGCTGAGCCCGAAGCTGTGGTAGTGATTTCATCGGTAGTGCCGTTAAGTGCGATGCTATTCGATGTTGGCGTTGCTGTACCGGAATCTCCAGTCAACTGAGCCAGACTGCCTACAGCGGATTGTTCGATCCAATTCGCTACATTCTGCGGCTTACCTACCAGTTGCCAGATTGAGTTATTCAGATAAACCCAAAAATCTCCTACGTTTGCTGCATAATCCGAAGTAGTAGGCGCGCGATTGGTAATGGCATAGATGTTAGGTGGGAATCTAGCCACTACACCGCTCTGCTGAGTAGGACTGTATGGACTGACAAATACAGACATGGATAACTCGGGGTTAAATTTTTTTCTTAACTGTAGGAAGTTACGGTATTAAAAAAAAGATATGGAATGGATTTTGTTTGCACTAGTGTGCTATTTCACAGAGAAATGCAGTGTAAGGTCTATTCTTCTAAAATAAAATCGGGATAGTCAAATTGATCAAGTTGTTCTTTAAGCAAATATTCACGAAGGTAAGGCTCCAGTTTTAGAAACGAGCTACGAATCACAGTAGGATCTCCAGTATTTAAAGCTCTCATCATATTTCTATGAATACCTTGCAGATTAGGATTGGTAATCATTTGCGTAGCTAAACGTCTTGCTGCTTCCACACCCATAATTGCACCAGCTTCCGTAAGGTCGCCATCAATCATGCCATACGCCACGCTACGCATAAACTCTGCTATCTCAGCTCCTGTTGCCCATTGTTCTATATTTCTGCCTAATCCTGTTCTGGCTCTTATTTGCATGTTTCTTTGATAAAGTTGATTTGTAAGACGAAATTCTCTACCAATTCTAGGATCTTGCCTTTCTATAGCGCGTTGGAATATTTCATTGAGTGCCCTAAGTCTACGCCTTCCATCATGGGCAGCATTCCAGTTAGGAATTGCATTTAAATTTTGATAAGTATTTATCAATTGCTCAATCGTTTGAGGACGATTTGCTACGTTATTTAATGCCTGTTCAGTTGCTGCAATAACCGCATTCGTATCATTACTTGTGACATTTGTAGAATTTAGATCTGCCCATTCTCTCCAAATATCATCAAATAAATCTCCTTGATCTGCAGGCGATAAAACACCTGGCCTTCGACGTAGGCGCTCATAATTTTCTCCAATACGTTCACGACCTTGATTAAGCTGTTCACGCATAGCTGCCGTTTTACGAGCAGGCCTTCCTAAAAGAGCTATTTTCCAGTCCGGTTGAAGAAGAGGCGTTAACTGATCTTCAGTTAACCCAGTTTGTGTACCATATCGATACAAGGCTAAACGTTCAGGATCATTTTCTAGAGCTACTCTAAGCGTAGTTCGGCCATTATTCGGTTGTCTACCAGTTGCTAGAGGTTCGCCACCTTTAACAGCTAGAGGCGCTATGAATTTATAAGCATCTCTCGCGTCTTCTCCTAAAACATAAGCTGTTAGTTTTTCCCCTAAAGTAAGACCAGCCGCTTTGCTTAATGTTTGCCCAAGAGTGCCACCCCTCATAAGAGATAAATATTCACCTAGGCTTTTGATATCCTTAGCTGCTCCTGTTGGTTTTTCTTCTAATCCAGATACATAGGCCAATGGATCTAATAATGTTTTAGATGTGGGATGATATTTTTCCGCCTTAGCAGCTCCTTTATAAAATTCCCCTTCTTCAGGAATAGGCTCCCCATGCTCTATTGCATATTCCTTTTCTTGGGCATAGAATTCAGGCAGGATCGCTTTGGCACCGTAACGAGTAGCCAGGCTAACTAGATCTGTCAATAACGCAGTGGGGGATAACTCTAGGGCTCCCCGCACAAGTTGTCCACCCGCTTGACCTACTGAATCTTGTTTTAAACGAGGAAGATTTTTATACCACTGATTGTTTTCTTGCTGTGATTGGGAACGCCCTAAAACTTCTGGTGTAGGCTCATCTGCTAGAGTGAAGTCGGGATAATCAAATTCTGGCTCCTCTACTATCCGATTTCTTGGTGCCATTATCTTCCAATTGGGTTGCGAACAGTTTTCTTTCGTTTACCTGTTTTCTTTTTTGCCATCTTTTACCTCTTTCCATCCTTGTTGGATTCTTTTTTGTAATTTAGATTTATGAACTGCAACTTTTTGCCCTTCAGGACTTTGTAAAGTTACATATTCATTCCAGTCTATTGATGAAGGGGGCACCGCTNTTTTCTCAATGTCCTTAAATAAAGGATCGTTTGGATTTTNTTTAATATACTCATCCCAAATCTTTGGATCTTCTGCATATCGACGTGCATAGAGCTTCTTCCACTCCTGATTCATTCGATCATTCACGATATCGATTAGGTTGAGAGGAGTTTCATAATTGGGACTTTTATTAATGACATCTAACGCTATCTCTTCTTCCTTTTTCTTCATAATTGAAGAATCTAGAAGTGCTTTAAGAGTAAGCTCCTGAGATTTTTTTCTATCCCCTAATTTAGGAAGCACTTGAGTAAGCACAAAAAACTCCCCTTGAGAACGAAAACCTGGCGTTGAAGCAAATTCATCAAGAGCTATGTTTTTCATATTCGTCTCCAAATTTCTTTCGTCTACAGTTAATGCAGAGGGGAAAATCTGTCCTAATTTAGATCGTATCGTTGATGCGGCTCCACTTACATTCCCGCTAGCGACATTATTCAAAGCCTGACGAATTGAGTCTTGAATAAATGGTTGTTTATATGCCTGCTCTTGTAAAGTCGTTAAATATTTCTCGTGATGCTTATATCCCTTCTCCGATTCTGCCAACCTAGTGGCCTCGAATTTAGATAAATCTTTAGAGAAAAATCTAGGGTCTACCTGATCCGATGCATATCTAGGTTTAATTGTTCCTTCATTAGGAGGCTCATTAGATACTTTCGGTCCTTGTGGTGTTTCACTGACGGAAGAAGGCTCTTCAGGATATGCATTATTCTGAGGTATATTTCCGCCAGGAGAAATTCCTCCACCACGTCCCTGATTAATCTCTTCCCATAAAGCTGCAGAGCGTTGTGATTCATCCGCTTTGGCGTTATAGGCTCTGGATTTAGATAGATCCACTTGATTCTTTGCATATGCTTGAGCATGGGCACTTGCTTTGCTTGCTGGAAGACCTGCTTTAAGCAATAGACTCATTACGTCAGCTATTCCTGCATTAGGATTTTTAGCTATTTCTTGCATAGCATTCCCAACTATTGTGCCTTCCTCTATATCAATTTTTCTACGTTGCTGATTACCTAGAATCCCACCAATGCCCCCAGATAATCCAGATAGGCTCTCGATAAGTTGTGAGTTGTTTGGTGCGTTAAAGACAATTGGTGAACTTGGCATATTACCTCTGTGCTAATCCTTCGCCATAACCTTGAGCGCCTTTACCTGCGATTCCTAAAATTGCTTCTAATAAATCCTTGAGCCAACCGTTAGATGGTCCCTGCACAAGGGGCGTCTGCGGAGAAGCATTGAAGAAGTTCTGCATCCCTTGCTGATGTTGTCCTGTGAGTCCTAAAAGAGTTGCTAGGCTGTTCTGCGAGTTGGTCATGTTAAAGTTTGCTCGGCGCTCTCCTAGTCCGAGTGCTAAATCTTCAGCGGAACGATTTAACGCTCTGTTTAGGGCAGACCCATAGACTCCGTTTCCCGTATAATAGCTGTTTTTAAGTTGCGGAAGTATGTCTCTCTGATAAGTCTGAAGAGCTGGTTTCTCGACAGCATTCGTGAAATATTCGTTCTGCGCTTGAGGATTGGATAGTTGTTGTAGAAGTTGTTGGAGCTGTCCATAGATGGGGCTCTGAGTCAGATCGAATGCTGGCGGAACCCCTCCTGGATTCTTATCCCATTCAGCTTGCTGTCGCTTATCCCAATTTGATACAGATCCAGTTTGCTGAGCAGGATTCTGCCAAATATTATTTGTTGGCTTTGGCGATCCTCCGATATTTGCCTTGCGATTAGACGATCCTGAAGGAGCCATCAAATAAGGTCTAGGGACTGAATCTGTTCCTGCCATGCCACCCGTATTTGGGTTGGCTGCCCCCATAAAATTGTTGTAGTTAGAATTGTAAGGCTGATTGCCTGAAAATCCATTTCCTCCAAACCCAAAACTCATACATCCTCGTAAATCATTATCGCATCCTTGGATCTTTTAAACCCTCTCATCTCTGCGAAGTGCGGTGTTTTCGTTATCCACAATATGCGTTTTAAATTTAAATCTTTCATCACTTTTTTCGCTTTGCCTTCCAGAAGGTTCAGGGCATCTCCTTTTTTCCAATACTCTTTGTCTATGGAAAACTGGTTCACGAAGAGCGAATCTGACATATAGTCTACGGTCATCCAAAGGAATCCCTTCATCTGCTTCAGTTTGTCATTGATTACCGTGTAGAGCAGATTGGATGGATTTAGCTCTAGACCTCCGATCTGTGACTGGATTAGGCAGTAAGTCTTCTGCCAGTGGTAGAATTGTTCAGAGGTGAATAGTTTCCCCTTGATTTGTTCCACGAGGTACGTCGGGATATGTATTGGATCAAAAATCCTAACGAAAGATAAATCATCCAATGAGGTGATCTTTTTTTCTGGGATGGCTTGCGCCATTTCTTCAGATAAACTGCTGTCCTGCATAAGTGATACTTCCTCTGAGAGTGCCAGACGAGGGTATTGCAAGAGGCTGAGAAGCCACTCCGCTCCCACATTCGCGTATCTCAATAGTTGTTGTGTTAGGGATGAGATTGCCAACCAGATAGGTGTAACCGGAATCGAATGTGAGTCCATCAGACTCTATCACGCCTACGAATGGATTCTGATTCACAAACTGGGAAGTGTACGGAACGTTTACCAGAAGATTTCCTGTTCCTGTATGACCGGACCAAGTGATATCAAACCAGACCTGTGTTAACAGAAGCACACGCTGAGTGAAAAGCTGTGTGTTAGAATAAGTCGCTGTTCCAGCTGATGAAGACCCCGAGATAAAGGCATATGCTGGAAGTGTGGTATCTGTATAGGAGAGATACGTTCCATTGGCTTCTACGTTAGTCTGTTGAAAGTAGACTTTTATTGCATATTGCAGGGCTGTAAGATATGCAAAATCAGGAGAATCTTTCGGTATCGTAGGGAAATTGATATTGGTAGGAAGGGTCATCTGTAGATGCGCCCTGTCTGTTTAAACCACAAAAGTGTGGCGTGTAGCTCGAAATTCTCATCAACTCCATCAGCTTCGATGGTCATTTGATGGAATACACCTGTTTGTCCAGCAAATATTCTTGTCCAGAATTCTGATTCGTTAAATGGCTGACTGTAAACCCATCCTCCAGCCACATATGAGCTGAAAGAAGTAGTGTCTACACCTATAGTGAATTGATTCTCGTTAATCACTGTCACTGTGTATGGCAAATTGTTAATCTGTGTCATACCCTGTACACCAAAGATATAGACAACTTGGCCTGTCACGAGTCCGTGATCCTCTGCCAGCACAGATCCTGGATTTGCTTGGGAGATCTCGATAATCTCCGCTAGTAAGACGTTCTGGAATGGGATGCAGTCAATTTGTGTGGTCACATAAGCTTCGGGTTCGTTATCGACTGTGAAGGTAATAGTCGCTACGGTTGTAGGATCTCCCGTAATGAGAAGATCTGCGAACCCAAACTGCGCTCCTAATCCCTGCTGAGCGAAAGGAAACCATTGTTTAGAAGTAAGGGTCATATCGATGGAGTTTCCGTGATTAGGTCCTTGCAGATATACCAACTGATCTGCGGCATCACCTCCGCCTTTGTCCAGATACCATATGTTCCCGCTGTAATCTCCCCCGATAAGTACAGGAGCCGCTTTCTGGAAAACTGAAGCCCATGTCTGGTCTCCGAAATCCTGCCATGACCATAGAGGATTAGTGAACCCATTATAGGATGCCCAAGTGGGGTCATCAGCGGAATTATCGATTAATCCCATCACGGCCATTATCATTGTGTAGAATGACCAGGAATTATCCATGTAGTTAAAGATGAGTACGCTATCATTGACCGTATCGGCTTCAACAGTAGATCCTACAGGACCGGCGCTGTTACCAGCTGAGGGGAAGAGAGTCCATGCCTGCCAGAGGGTATCATATCGTTGAGCATAGCATAGATTGATACTTGTCTGGTCTATCCCCTGCAGGATGAAATCTGGGATCTTATCATCGTAACGAGACATGGAGTTTCCATCAGTCACGATAAGACCAAGATTACCTACCATCGACACCCGATCATCCATGAGCAAAGATGAAAAAGTAGAGTTGACAGATCTGGAGGTTGCAACGTTTACGAATACGAATGCGCCTCTAGGATCGGATACAGTTCGCATCTCATAAATTGTAGTATATGGTTGACCCTGGCTCATTAGGAATACGTTAGACTGCGTCTTAACAAGAGAGATAAGATAATTGCTATCTAGAAGATCATAAGAATCTCCACCCTGAGGGGTCGTATCGTTCCACGAATCATTATCTAACGGATCTCCATTGACTGCACACCATCTAACACGAACAGCATGCCTAGTGCCAGCCTCCAACGTATTAAATAGGGCAAACCTAGATCCTAAAACCTTCATCATCAGACACGCATCTACTGTGTTAGAGCCATCATATTCAGGCTGGAAAACCGAAAGACCGTCATAGAAGTTTAGACCTGAATTCCAGTAGAACATGGTATCTACGTTATTGGTGAGAAAGACATTGTTTTGATAATTCTCCCACCAAAATTGGTTTTCGTAACCACCACTAAACTGATCCGCTACCCCTAACGGAATGAGACACGCGTTATCTATATTGTAGATCGCAGCACGACGGGTGTCACAGGCCAGTACAGTCGTTACACTTAGACCACTGCTTGTATCTACATAATTAATTCCTACAGCCGTGCATGGCAATCCAGGGAAATAGCTGGCAGTTCCTGTATCCGATGTATAGGAACCTACAAAAACAAAATCATTATTTATCGTGAATTCTGTGGTCGTGGTTACAGTAGCTTCATAGATGACTCCATTGATATTTGGATAACCCGTAGGGCTAGTGAGTCCTTCCACATCAGTCAGTCGTACCTGAAATGTTCCTGTCTGACCATGAGCGACTGCCATTGTCACAGTGGCATTGATGGCCGTAGTGATATTGGAGACATTCTGATATGCAGCCGCATTCCCCATCATAGTGATTCCAGGAAGGGTGTGAGGAATGCTATCGAGCCAAGAATAACCATTCCGTTTATAGACAACTCCTCGATACTGGTAGCAGTTCTGCATGGAATAGAAAGCGTCAGCAGGAGTTTTCCATGAATCCATAGAAAGGTCGAGTCCTGTACGGTTATCTGCTATAAGGAATGGTACGTATCCGCCGCTCATGTTTTCTCAGGATATTTTGGCCTGAAATCTTCGGTACCTTTCATTTCAGAAAGATGCTTTAGAAGCTTGGATTTCTGCATTTCCACAGCCTTTGCTTCCTCGATGTAATGGATCGCATGGATCATGTTAGTGAATCCCGTTCTCATTTTTTCGATTTGTCCTTCGGCTTGAGATACTTGCTTATGCAGACAGAAGATGCGGTTGTAAAGCTCTTGAGTAAGAAGAAGATTTCTTCTAGGAGCGCAATCCCTGACGATACGAGGCTGCTGATTTCCTTCTTCATGCCAGATGGTCTCTATGTAGTTTGGACATTCTTCTCCTTTGGCTTTGTAAGGGCATTTTTCACACGCTGTATCTTTAATCATTCTTTGTAGCCAGGATTCCTACTGCTGCAGTTGGTCGGGTGTCTACCCAATCATGTTCGTGTGCAGACCCCAAACTTCCCCCTCCAACTAATCCATAAACTGGGCCAGGACCACCACCAGTAACTACCTGTTGTTGTTGAGGTAATTCAGTCAAAGTGATTTGCTCTCCAGGGCCGTTCCAGGTTCCGGCCACTGTTGCTACGTTAGCAGTCTTATAATCACTTGCACCTCCTACAAGAGCTAATAAACAATCTGTGGGAGTGGAATAGACTAACCATCCTGTTGGAGCGACTCCGTTGTAAAAATACATTGGGAAGCCTGTAGCGATATACGGATTTCCTCCAGTCAAGTTATCTGTTGTCAAAACATTCTGAACTGCGCCTTCGTTAGCTCTGATGAGACCAGCAGAGATTCGGATTAGAGAATCATCGGCTGGTAAATTTGCTGACCATGACATATATCACCAATTTGGTTTAGACCGTTGAGCCATGTCCTGATTATCTGTGTCAGACATGAGCTTGGTCCATTCTTTTCTGTAGTAAATTTCTACCTCTCGGTACTTATCTATCTGTCCAAAATCTCTCAGGATCTTTAGAGCTGCACCGCAACAGATAATATCTCCCCACTCTTGCTTGAGAGGCGTGTCGGTTGGCTCTACAAGCGCTAGGGGTTGCTGGAAGGCATCTATTCGCGCTTGATAGGCAGTTCCTGGGCTTGGGAAGAATATAAACTGACGATTGTAGAACAGCACAATGTAGGGAACACCTAGCTGCTGATAGTGATAAGTTATCGAGATCGCTGCACCATCCACCGGAGGCGTGTTGAATGAAATAGACACGGCACCTGTTAGATAGTTAATGGAGCCAGTTCCTCCCAGATCGCTTGTGAGAGTTCCTGCGGTAGAGCTGGTTGGAGTATCAGAAAATGTCTCGTACTGACTGACCGTACTGGTTTCTGTGGTGACTGCTGCTGTGATGACCACGTTGCTACCAGCTCCGTAGGAATTTGTGAATGACTGAATACTGCTGTAGATAGGGCTAAATTGCGTTGTGTACGCAAATGTAGTCGTAGACCCATCTCCATATCCATAGGTCTCGTTAGAGAAGCTGAAGGGCTGTAATGAGTAGAAATAATTGGTGTCCTGTGTATAAATCAACGCTCTGCCATCCAGGAAGAGTTTTGGCTCTACGTGAGTGAAAGCCAGATTATCTGTAAAAGCCCCTGGTAACGTATAGACAGGCTGATTAGGAAACAGCGTAAATTGGTACTGGACATAGAACTCTTCAATCTTCAACTCACGTGGCAAATCGAATTGGTAGTAGTTGTTGATGTACGTGTTGAGGATGTCATTGGTCAGAGATATGTTAGAAATCTGGCCAGAGATCTGCCGAGTTGTTGATTGAATGAGTTCGAAGTCCCAGCCCATTAAACTGCTTTCCTTTTCGGAGCTCGGATTTCCCTACACTGAAATCTAGACTTCCAGCCCACGACTATAGCTTTTCTCTTTTTTTTTGGACCCCTTGCATCACCAGCATCCCTCTCATATTCCTTAATTGGGGTCTGACGACTCTCAATGTAACGGATTTCTCCTCTCGTAAGCTCTCTCTGCTCACCATGATCTATGTCTATCCTAGTGGGAGCGTTTGCAGGCCCATAAACAAAGTGTGCTGAGTTGCCAGGCTGCTCAAGATTGTAGAATTGGATCATCACCTTCTCGGAAAGAAAGTCGAATTCGTCTGTGTTTTGTGAAACCAGGACGTCAATACTACGAGCTGCTGCTAGCGGGTCCATCGAGATCAGGCTAGATGGTTCTTCTGCGGTCAGAATCGGTTTTTTTGCCATTTTTTCCTCTTTTATGCCTAAAAAGGCGATTTAAATACGTGTATTCTCATATTTGACTCGCTTGGTTGTACCAATCCGGAGAGCTGCTGAAGATATCGTTTGGAGGATTGGGAACACTTGGCGTGTCAGTTACCAAAACGGTGACAAAGCCACCGGAAATATAGATAGCTTGTGAGGTAGTGTCCTCATTTAGGGTGATAGANTTATTGGTGATCGAAGCGACGGTGTAAGTACCGTTGAGAGTAAGTGCTGATTGGTCATCGGCGACAGCGGCAACTCGGATTGTCTCACCACCAGATACCATATAAGAATTGTCAACAGTAAGAACACCAGGATTTGTATTAGAGAAGCCAGTAATGATTGGCCCATATCGGCCTATTCCTGTCGGCATACTTTGTCCTACAACCAAAAGGGGGGCATTTTTACCCCCCTAAAACACCATCTTTTACAGACCGCCGCTATTGACATCCCAAGCCGCAATCAAGAGCGTATCGCTCTCGCTTGCGTCTGTGAGACATGCTGTACCAATCTGAATCCCTTGGATTGCTTGGTTGTACCATGTCGCCACATTGCTATAGATGTTATAGGGTGGGTTTGGAGATGTTGGATTTGCATTGCTTACCAAGGTAACAAATCCACCGGAGATGTATTCCCCGTATGAAGTTGTGTCTGTGGTAGTTGTGATCGAAGTAGGTGTCACGGAGAGAACAGTGTAGACACCGTTCAGCGTGGTACCACTTTGATCATCTGCAAGTCCTTCAACTTGGATGACACAACCAGCAGTAATTGCTGCAGCAGTTGTGCTATCCACGGTAAGTACGCCTGTGTTGGCATTGGTAAAGCCCGATACAATCGCGCCGTACTGACCAGAGCCCTGGCCACCAACGTTTAGGAGTGTGATACCGTTACTTGATGCATAGATAGTCTCATCGGCTGGCGTTGCGGCATATTTGGTCAGAATAGCAGTTCCGCTAGTCATTCCATATTGCCAGAGCGCCTTAAACACGTGAGCAGATGTGGGCGATGCAGTCGCGCTGAGATTAATAACCTCTACACGGCCTGGATTAAACCCAATCTTCACTTGAATAGGATCGGATGCGCTAACTACGCTTGCGGTAGTGAAAAAGTTTTGTGCCATAAATCCTCCTTAAGACCCAGCTGTGCAAAGAATTGTGCAGCCGAATTGGTCGTTCAGTAGGCGTGCTGCATAAGGATGGTCCCAACCAGCTGAACCAAATTGGTTCAAGGGGTCAGCAGATCCTGCAGAGCCTAGAGGTTTAATATAGAAGTTTCCACTATCAGAGCCTAAGTGCACTGTACCATAGTACTGGTAGCCTACAACTGGGTTTCCAAAGATCGGAATTTCTGCCGATGACATGTAAACGGTTGAGCTATACAGCCATCGAACGTTCCCTGTTTGGCCCCATTCGGATGGAAGTGCTTTAGTATACTGAGAGTAGGAAGACTTATAGGTAAAGGACTGTACTTTCTTCAGGTCGGACAGCTGTTTAGTGCTGATAAATCCGAAGAAAGCATCTGGGATTGGCGTGGTGTTGATTTTCAGAGCGCCATCTACGATCTCGGAGATCATATCTGTATTCTGATCCAACAAGAGCTCTACGACTGCATCGATTGTAGTCTGAGAGATCTCTGTAGGAGTATTACCATTGATCCCACCCGTAGCAAGCACTGATACCCCTGCAGAGATCAGAACATCTCTGGTTAACTCATCTAGGGTTTGACCCATGTTCTGAGCTAGGAGACGTGTCGCTTGATTGAGGGTTTGGTCCTCTACTGTGTATTCCACTTGGTTAGTGATGCGGACATAGTTTCCGTACCACTGGATTTGGGCTTTGATGATACTGGATTCCAGCTCAGCACCTGGAGGCACTACGCCGTCGGTGATTGGAACCGGAACAGTATCTAGCCTATCGTAACTTGACATGACGACGGTATCGCCCGATTTCTCAGGAAGAACATAACGTTCTGCGAAAGAATTGTGAACGAGCATTGGATACGCCGTAATGAGCAAGTCTGTGATGTAATATTCCCGCACTTTTGGTGGGAGTACATCGACGGTTGTGGTTGTAGACATCTAGTTTCTCATTAGGTTGTCCTAGCAGGTCGGAGACTCCTAGAATTCTTGAAGGCTATAAACTCCTCGTCACTCATATTCTTGAACGTTGGAAATTGACCTGTTGAGGTCGATGTTCCTACAGCAGCAAGATTTCCAGATTGTTTCAGGTTGTTAACAACCCTCTCTGCATTTGGATGCGCCTGGGGTGCTGCTGCTTGGCGTTTAGAGTAGCCATCTTCCCGATAGGCCGATGAGGCCTTTGCGGCTTGATAGGCTGCTTTATATGGGTTCGGAGAACGTCTAATATCCTCTAAGAGCTCGGGATCTTCCTGGGCTGCCAAGGGTAAATATTTCTTAATCACCACATCATAATCGGAATCCTTAGCCGCGAGCTTCACCTCAGCGAGTTTGCTCTCGAACCTGTTTGACAGGTCAGAGAACATTCTCATCGCATCCTTAGTTTTCATCTCTTCCTCGGGATCTAGCCCTTGGAAAGGATCAACTGGAGGAGGCGCCGGCTGATTAACACGGCTATTCCATTCCATCATGTTGAGATGGTTTTTAAAAGTTTCGTTCTGTTCCTTCACGGCCTTTAGCTCCTCGCGCATCGCCTGGAGTACATGAATAGGGACACCGTCCCCTTGTACTGGTTGAGCGCCTTGATTCACTAAAGACTCGGAGAGAGCGGCGGCCTCTCTTTGTGTATCACCCGAAGACATCGTCATATCTGTAGCCCCTTAGGCTTCAACTTTGTTGTAGATATACGCCTGTGGAATCTTGCACTTATAGATTTCTGGTTTTGCCATATCCGACAATTTACTCCACGTGAACGGTATATCTTTGGGATAAATCTCCCAGGTCAATTCCCCTGTTCGGTTATCTACTTCCCCTATCATGCAGCCAACCAAGGGTGGTGGTTTGATTGCATACGCCTTTAAACAGCGCCCGATGGGCTTAGCTCCGTGAAAGTGTAGCTTCTTATGCGGGGTGGTCTGTTGGAAAAGGATGATCCAATACTTACCTTCATGTTTTGAATTCAGGTTCAGTATCTTCTCTAGATCCCTTCTGTCTTGATCCATCCAGGAGTCAACAATCTCACCTACTTCTGCTTGCATCTACCGATTTCCTACCAATTGCTATTGAATTAGTATTTCCAAGCCATTTCGTCGTAGCCTTTATAGCCTTGACCAAACACTGGCTCTTTGCGTACTGGACCAAACTCTTTGCGGTCGGGACCTTCCTCAACACCGTGAGAAGGATCACCTTTGTTTACAAATGGCATGTTAGGAGCCTTAGCTTCCATAACCCGACGTTTGTAACCGACTATCATAGCCGCTTGGTTCTCGTTCTGTCCTTTCATCGAATCCTCCACGCATACGCGCTAATGGCCCCCATTGTTCCGAAGGAAGCCTCATCGGGTATCCAAATTCCCTAATACCTGCACGATATCTACCCTGAAACCAGAANTTNCCCAGACGAGCTACGTTTTCATAGGCCGGATGGGTCATCAGGATTTCTTCAGGCTTCTCGTACTTCATACTAGATAATCCTCTACAGGCTCAGGTTAATCACAAAGACTCAATATTTTAAAGCTTAGATGGTTGGAATAAATCTAGATTTTTTTACACTTGNGTGCTATNTTAACTGTAAGGATGTGTGTAAGAGTATGGNTAGAGAATATGATGCAGATGAGCCTATCACTATAATGAATGTCCTTAGGCTTAAAAAAGATCTTTTGGATTTGATCCTTCAATTTGAGGGTGATTGTGAATCCAGAAAAATACAAGAGGTAATGTGATGCATGAAGGAACTGAAACACTTGTAGGCATTTTGTCTTTTCTATGTACAGGTGGGTTTATTGGTACTTATATAGTCATTTGTAGTGAATATCTCAACCCATTTAATTCAGTGGGACTTATTATTGCTGAAATTTGGATAGGTATAGCTCTTACTGTTATTTCTTTCATCTTTTTTGCAATGTTTTGGAATTGGACAGAGATATTCATATGAGCCTATCACTATTTTAAAGCTTAGATGGTTGGATGAAATTTGACTTTTTTGACACTTGCGTGCTATTTTAACTGTAAGGATGTGTGTAAGAGTTGGATGGATATACCGGGGAATCCTAATGATTGAACGCGTACCGGAGAATCCTAATGATTGAACGCGTTTGGATCTCAAAAGAAGTAGAGAATATGATATGGAACCAAGATTGCCGCCTATATGGCTTATCATAATCGTGGGCTCGTTCATAGCAATGGGACTGCCAGACCTTCTTTTAAGGGGAGATCCGCATACAGGCGTGTTGTATTGCTTTTGGGCGAGTCTTTTGATTGGGCTTTATCATGAGAGAAAGTAAATTAATCGTAGACGCAAGCATGCTTGAAGAAGGATCGGAAAATCATGGATAAGGTTATGGGAATCATTAGACTAAAGAAAGACTTGTTAGACTTAATCCTGCAATACGAAGACGAATGCAATTTGCTGGATATAATGCATGCGTTTGACTGGGCAACTAGTCAAGTGATTGATTTAGCGAACAAAAATGCTAAGAAAAAGACAAAGATGGCTCTATCCAGAGAACGCGACGCTCGATCAATGGCCGATCTTGGTCTAGAAGAAGAGAAAAACAATTTTAAAAAATCTCCCTCCTAGGTTCGGGAGCGTTATTGATGGTGAGCACGAAATATGCGAATAGCATTAATACCATTACAGTTTGTGAATGGCGTCTGTAAATATGCCTTCAGGTCTCCATACACCTACAAGGCCGGTGAAGTATGGAGTTTTTATATAAGGAGTTTAGACAGCTCCAAGAGCAAAAATTAAAACACAACATGGCGGTGATTGAATGAAGGAGATCAAAAGATTCTCTAATCTGAATTTAGCGACCTGTCCTCTAGGCATAGGTGGTGAAGTACCCCCTAATCTTCCATTACCAACTTTCAAAGATCATTCCGATCTTCCACCTAGGTTCTGTACTAAATGTGGGAATCGTACAGGAATGATTACTGAGGAAACTTCAACTGGCAAAGTCTTAAAAGAGATAGATTTATGTTACGACTGTCTCTTCAAATCAAGATAGGTAGTGAAGTACCCCATACTTAACGAATAAAAACCAAAGGAAAAAACCATGGCATTCAAAATTCAAGATATTCTGAAACTTGCATTCTCGTGCAAGCCAGTAGACCTAGTGAACGATACACAGTACAGTCAGTGGCTCAAGGCCGCTAAGGCTGTTGTACTACATATTCAAGAATGTGAGGAAGGAACAGTTGTCCTAGCTCACATTCTGGTAGATGAGGTTAAGAAAGCGTTTGCTGGACATGATGAGGTTAAGAAAGGGATGGCTGCTGTTGCGCCTGCTGAGGTCCAGAATTCTGAACCTGATCCCGCTGCTCCTGCGTCTTCAAATCCTGCTGCATCTTAAGGTGCGCTTCATACACCTGGAAGAATTCGAACATCTTATGTGTTCGTTCGTCCTTGGCGGCTCTGTGCTCCGTCTCTAGCTTCTCCATCTCTTGGATAGCCTTGACGTGGTCTAGGGCCGCCTTCTCACGATTCTGTAGAGCTTCTGCGTTTCTCTCTTCTTGTAGACCAAGGTCGGCCATTGATCGAGCTTCGCGTTCTCGTGATAGAGCAATGTCGGATACTGCGCGAGATTGAAGCGCTTGAGCTGCAGCCTCTTGTTGCTGCTGCTGTATCTGCATTTGGGCTTGTTGAGCTTGCTCTTGCTGCTGCTGGAACTGCTTGACGTCTTGCATGAACTCCGCCTTGCCTTGGAGAGGAGCAAGTTTCGTGAGTTCGCCAGGAGGAATAGGCTCTCCAAGTTCTTTGAGCTCCATAACCTGACGGAAGAACATGTAACGTTGAGTATTTGTATTGATGCCCTCTTGTACCTGACAGTCGTATTTCAGGAAACTCTTGTCGTAGAACTCTTGTGTAGGGCGCTCACCTATGATACGAGCCACTTTCTCTGGCGACCAATTCTGATAGATCTTCATTTGCTTACGGCCTAGAGAGCGTTGAGCCTCGCGCATGCGCTCAAACACCTCTTGCAGCCCTACCAGGGCACTTGCTTGACGCTGTAGCTCTAATGCTGTGGATGTCTGCTTCGTCTCAACCTGGCCCATTGTAGTAGGTGTCAGAGAGAGAATGTCCATTAGATCCTTTTCAGCTACGTCAAACTCCTGGAAGAAGTTAGGAGGGATCTGAGCCGGCTGTATCTCTCGGACAGAATCTAGCTGGAACCCTTCGTTAAGCACGATGCGCTTGCCCTGACCTGATTGATAGAGCATCTTGGGGTTCTTAACTGCTCCATTCATCTCGATCCACCCAGTATTCATTTTGGATTCAATAACATCTATCATTTGAGAGCGTCTTTTATTAAGCTCTCGTTGAGGATCTCTTAACATTCTAATAAGAGATTGGATCTTGTAGGTATATTCTTCTGATTCTGGCTCAAAGATTGGGGTAAAGAGCTGGAACGGGTATTCGTCCAGGCCGTATGGGTTGATCTCTGTGCGCATGTAGGTGTTGTTTAGAATGATATGCTTCTCAACGAACTGGCGCTTGCGGGTTAGGATATCTAGTTCATGACCTTGTTGCCTAGCTAGATGCCACATAAGGCGCATGTTCTCTTCGTCGCCATCCCAGTCAGCTTGTCTGCCTGTCATGCGATTGTAGATAACCTTCTGAGGCTCATATTTCAGCCTCCATAGCTCGTTATAGGCCATCATGCGTTGACCTGTGGGGATGCGCTGGAAGACCATCCAAGTGAATTTATTATCCCGTTCCCAGCCGTCTCTGGCAAGTTGGGTTACTTCATCTTCCTGGCCTGGAAGCAGGTTAGCGGCTTGGAGAGGCGAGAGATAACGCCGCTTCATGAGCCAATTGCAGTCAGACATATCCAATTTTGTGAAGTATGGATCACAGATGAATGCTGAGTAAGGCTCCTTGCACCATTTAAGATCTCCATCTACTGGATCTGTATTGTAGTCTAGGTATAGGTTGGCTAAGCTCCATCCAGTCTTGCAGGCTGATGAGAAGCATTCAGAGATCGTTGAATAGCCATCCGTGGCTAGATCGTTGATCAGGAGCTTGCTGAACTGGTCTGCGGTTTGTTGAGAAGCATTTTGCACCGGAACACATACGGAAGAAAGCCGATTCTGGATTTGATAGCCTGTGATCCAGTCGATCTTTGACTTGAGCTTGTTGACCGTGAACATCTCACGCCCTTGCTCGCGGAGATACTGTTGCTCACGAAGCAGCCATTGATCGCCTAGATAGAACCGAAGATCTTCCGCCATTAGTTGATAGTTTGGGCCCCAAGCTCTGTATCCTTCGGCATAATAGGTATCGTTCTCAGCGATGACGTCTTTGCCATTCATGAAGACAATGTTGCTCATAGACTCCTTAGACCCTCTAGATTCACACAAACTATTTTAGCCCTAATCTGTTCGATAGGGATCGGCTTTCTTGGATTCTCTACCCGACAGTCCTCGAACTGAGTATTTAGAGTCTTCCCATTCGATTTCTTCGAGGGTCTTAGAGCTTTGAATTGTTCTGGCATATGTAATTCCCAACATTCGCATAGCGTCTGCCGCGTGGCTCGCCCAATTGTGTACGGGCATATCTGAATAGACGTTATAGGCTTCATTGTATTGCTTACAATAGTTTTCCAGGCATTTGATTAGACGAGCGCATTTCGTTGAGTCTATCCATAGCTTGCGGAAGATTGAGCGAGTCAGTTCTATCCCTTCAAAGACATTGAGGTCGGGCACAATGGAAAACTTGATACCCAGATCACGGGCTATGTCTAGTCTTGTTCGAGCACCAGATCCAAGCTCACGCACCTTGATGTCGTGGGGTGCATAGTGAGTACCGTAACGATAACCTCGTTTGTCCAATATGTCGGCATAGTGATCTAGCCCCACTCCGTTGCACTCGTAGACATCTACTATATGTAATTCTTGCTGTATCCTCTGTGCGAAGATGATAACCGTTGAGTCACCCACCCCGAGATCCCAAAAAGTATCAACGCGTTGGTACGGATCGTACGGAACTGATGTTATCCTACCGTCGGCTTCGAGCTCAGATAAATACTTGCCATACCACGTCCCATCCTGACCTCTTTGAAATGAACAATAAAACTCCTGCTGGGCTATCTCTTCTGACATGCCTTGTTCCTTCTCCGCTTCCACCTCTTCTTTAGAGATGAACCCAGTGGTATCGATCGTCTGTATATCTACGTACCATGCTGGCGACTTCTCGTTATTGACGAACATGTCATAAAAGTGGTTCTTTCCACGAGGTGTACCATTGAAGATCGCCCATCCTTTGTTCTCTAACAGGATAGGCCGGATGTAATCCCATACGGTTGGGCGCTGTAGACTGTATTCAGAGAACACAATACCTCTAGGAGCTGTTCCCATGATGCTATCTATATTATCGGAGCCTACTATGCGTATGAGAGAGCCATTCTTGAGTACAAGCTTTAGCTCCGAATTGTTTTGCAGGGTGATGATCGACTTAGGCACATGCTCTAGGAAGGCTCTACCTGTCTTGTCTCTGCCTTCCCATATAGCCATCTTGCCTTGACGATAGGTAGGGAACACGTAGTAGTATATCCCCAGGTGTTGCCATGCCTGCTTAATCATGTAGTTAAAACAAAACTTATCCTTGCCGGCACGACGATGCCATATGAGCAAAGCACGCCGCACCTTATTAAGAGCATCCCACGCAGCTTGTTGGTATGGACGCAACTCGATTAGGTGCGGTAGGATCACGTTTTGAGGCATAGGTATAGTCAAGGTAGCCTTGATGCGCTCGATCTCTTCTAATGCGTCCCTATTGCTGATTAGACACCTGTACTGTGTTATCACGCTGCTGGATCATTGAACGTATCTCCCTGATACCTTCTATCACCTGCTTGCGCTCTGTGAGCTTGTGAGCATGAGAGAAGATCATATCAGAAGCTCGTAGACGGTCGCTATCATCATTAGACTCATCTAATATCTCCTCTACTGTGGTTAGCGCTTTGTGAGTGGCTACACACAGGTCATTAATTACGCTTTCGAACACCTGTTGACTGTATTTATCGATAGCCTTCCTCCAAGCTTCACTTGTGTGCATCCACTCATAGTACTTATCATCGTCTAGGCAAGCAGCTTTGCATCTCTTCGTTATACTTCCAGGCATAAGCATGTAAGGAAGTGCTCTAGCCTGAGCCTTAGTCAGTCCATCGCTATTTATCTGGCCTTCATATTCTTTCAAGTAATTTCTCCTCTTTTTTGCTAGCTCTATTTTCCTATCCATAGGAATACCAACCATATACACCTCAATTTTTTTCATTATTCGGAATTAGTCTGGGCTTGTCAACACATACGTTGTATTTTCTATCGCTGGCGAGTGTGGGAGTATTTTTACGCTCTTAT